>Ga0265292_1003039_pt1 | contig 10766 bp, 8 predicted proteins | sample Munlanlewell296A_FD_189080 | JGI IMG/M metagenome (GOLD analysis project Ga0265292, IMG submission 189080) | Leachate microbial communities from a municipal landfill in Southern Ontario, Canada - Leachate well 296A | ecosystem: Engineered > Solid waste > Landfill > Unclassified | place: Canada... | reverse complement strand
TACATAAACTTCTTCTCTTTTTATACCGATAGTAGCCAAAAGTTCATCTAAAATTTGGCCAGCACGTCCACAAAAAGGTCTTCCTGTTTTTGCTTCATTTTTACCCGGCGCCTCACCAATAAACATAATCTTGGCGCTGTGGCTCCCCTCACCGATGACCGGCAAATTTTTATTTTCAATTCTAAATTTATAAAGTGGCAAGCTTTTAAGCGCCACTACTTCATCTTTTATTTGCCTCATCAATTCTTTTCGTTCTTCAATAGTTTGAGTCATATAAAAACTATAACATAAAATCACTTGTTATGTTTCTATGGTACTATTCGTACGAATAAGACCATATAATTATCGCAACGGAACAAAAACAAATCCGGGATATTCAACAGAATAAATATCTTTATCATCTTTCTTTGTGATTTTTAAAATAGATTGTTTTATGGGTATTACCATCTTTCCACCTGATTTTAAAACCCCAATTAAATTTTCTGGAACTTTCTCCGTTGTGGCATTTACTAAAATTCGATCGAATTTTTGGGGACTATCGGTAAATATTGATTGACCGTTCCCGCGTTCTATTTTTGCGTTCGTAAAGTCGTATTTTCTTAAATTATTTTTTCCCATTTCCGCAAGTTCTGGTAGGATTTCCAGTCCAAGTATCTCCCCGTTTGGAACAAGAAAAGCCAAGAGAGCAGTTGTATATCCCGACCCAGAACCAACATCAAGCACTTTATGATTTGGTTTGAGATCCAAAAGTTCAAACATAAAAGCTACCGTAGTCGGTTGGGAAATAGTCTGTCCAAAACCGATGGGCAACGGATAATCTTCATAAGCCTTTTGTTTATAATCATCCGGAACAAAATCTTTTCTGTCTATTTTTTCAAAAGCACTTTTAATCCTAGGTGTTTGTAGAACCTTTGTGTTTTTCTCTAAATATTCAATGAGTTGCTTTTTGGTATTCATTTGTATATTTGCAATACTCACACTTTGCGTTTAATCTTGGAATTTCATCAGCGTCTAAACATTTTTTCATATCATGCAGAGTTTTTTCTACCCATTTATCTGAGCCGGTATAAGGAATAAGTTTGATATCAAATTCAAGTTTGCCATCGAAAGCTTCGCGGTCGCGTTTGCCGTTGCAGTAAACAAAATAGCCAGTATCAGAAACTTCTAAATCATTGTGGCGCAAGAGCCACTGGTAAACTTCCATCTGTCTTTTATAACCATCTTGCCACTCAGCATCCAGCGTCACTTCTTCTGTTTTACTCGTGGCCTTGTAATCAACAACAATAAGTTTTTTATCTGATGATTGCCAAATATCATCTACTGCGCCAAAAACGACGAAATTTGCCGGTTCAAAAAACGCTTCCACGCCAGTAAAATTTTCTCGCCAGACATCCATTTTTTCATGTTGAAAAGGAACAGCATCTATGCCGTAGGAATCCATCAAAGGATGCGGTGTTTTTTGTTTACGATGAATATCAAATTCTTTTTTGAGCAAGACATCAACGGCGCTGTTTAAATTAAAAGGAAAACCTTGTGGTCGTGATACACCAATTCGCCGATCTAAATAAAAACAGCGCGGACATTCCACGAACAAATCAATTTTGCTTCGACTTATTTTAAAAGCCTCTTTTGCTTTTGGATCGTAAAGTTTTTTTCTATAAAAGGCCACGCTATTTTTGGATTAAATTTATTTCAGCCAACATCTTAGAAATTTTTTCATCAGAGAGACCAGCTTGTCTTAAGATGTCGGGATTGTCGCGAGCTTGTTTGCAGAGCACGATACCAGCTTCCATAAGAAGTCTTTCATCACTTGGGGTACTACTGTTTAAGCAGGTGATGGGATGGAGATTAGTTTCTTCTATTAGGTCCTGCAAGTTTCCTTGCTCTGGATAATTCCAACCGACCAACTTCATATTTCGACATTTAGCATATTTAATAGCTGATTCGGAAAATTTGGTGTTGGTCACAAGCCAACCCTCAGTCATTTTTTTTACCCCGCGAAGCTTTAGCGAAGTCGGGCCAAACTGATCAATATCAAACTCTTGATTTTCCAAATCATCCCATCTAGCCTTTATATAAAGAGCAATTTTGAGATCTGATTTAATGCCGAGTTCGTTATGAAATTTTGCTTCAACGAAAATTAATTTGTTTTCATTCCAAGCAACAATATCTATTTCGTGATCAGCGCATTCGCCCTTGGCAATAAAATCAGTAATGGTTTCAAATCCTTTGGCTCTGAAAATTTCGGCGATAAATTGCTCAAAAGGAAAACCTGTCGGCCCAAGTTCCATCACCGCTCGACGAAGCGAATATCTGGCGGCTGGTTTTATACCACCTTCTTCTTTACTCAAAAGGGTAAAAGCGTGATGGTAAATGTCTCTGGTGCTATCTCCGTCTTTAATTTCACTTTCTATTTGGCTGACTACTTTATCAGCCGATTCATCACTTGCTCCAGCCCTAGTTAAGGAATCCCGCAGTTTTTGTGGATTAAATTCTTCTCTTTCGCCGGTGGCCTTTATTATATATTTATTCATAGATTCATTATACCACCACCTAAACATATTTCACCGTCGTATAAAACTAAAGACTGACCACTGGATACTGCCACTTGAGCTTCGTCAAAAATAACTTTTATTTTTTTACCTTCCATTTTAATTTTGCATTCAATTTTTTCTTGGCGGTATCTTATACGACACAAATATTTTTTGGACAAGTTTGGTTCTTCCAAAATCCAGTTTAAGCCAATTAATGTCAAGGGTTCCCCTTGGCTTTTTTGGTGTGTTGTAATTTTTGAAGCCACTGTGATCGTATTTTTTGCAATATCTTTGGAAACCACATACACAGGGCTACCCTGTGTAGTTTTGTTGGTGATGGTGAAGCCGTGGCGTTCGCCAATGGTAAAAAAAAGAGAGCCGTTGTGGTGGCCTATTGACTCTCCTTCAATATTTAGAACCTCACCCCTTTTTTGTGGAAGATAATGAGAGAGAAACTCTTTCATATCAATTTTGCCCAAAAAACAAAGTCCTTGGCTGTCCTTCCTCGTCTTTTGTGGTAAGCCAAATTTGCCGGCAAGTTTGCGGACTTCAGATTTTTGAAGATGGCCTATGGGGAAAAGAATGCGTTTGAGCTGGTCTTGAGTTAAGGTCCAGAGGAAGTAGCTTTGGTCCTTGTTTTTATCTTTTCCTTCGAGGAGTAACACCTCATCCCCCTGCCCCCCTCTCCTTATTAAGGAGAGGGGGGTCTCTGCTATTCTAGATTTAGTTTTTGATCTAGTGGGGGGTGAGGTTTGACAATAATGTCCCGTCGCTACGAAGTCAGCGCCATTTTTTAAGGCAAATTTTAAAAAGTAGCCAAATTTAATTTCTTTATTGCACATCACATCTGGATTTGGGGTGCGGCCGATTTTGTACTCGGCTATCATATAATCAACCACCTCCTTTTTGTATTCTTTTTCTAAATCAAGTGTAATAAAAGGAATATCCAAAATTGCCGCAGCACGCATTGCGCTGCGTCTATCTTCTTTCCAACTGCAGGGGTAGCCTTCAGGTGTCCAGGCTTTGATGAAAACACCGGTGACATCATAGCCGTCTTTTTGCAACAAAGCCGCCGACACAGCGCTGTCTACTCCGCCCGATAGTCCAACAAATACTTTTTTCATTGTTGCACTTTACAATATTTTTAATTCAAATACAATTCCCTATTTCGTTTATGTCCTTCAAAATTTTTGGCGTAATATATATTGCCACTTTTGTCGGAAAGAAAATACAAATATTCTGTATTGGTTGGAGTGATGGCGGCCCTGATAGAGTCAATTCCTGGACTGGTGATGGCAGTCGGAGGCAAGCCTTTGTTTTTGTAAGTATTGTATTCGTGGTCTTCGTTTAAATCATCTTTAGTTAAAGTGTAAGAATTTTTGCCGTTGTAATAAATAAATGGTGCATCTACTTGTAGTGGCATCTCCAATCGCAACCTTTTCCATAAAATACCTGAAACAATTCTTTTTGATTCTAATGTGCCATTTGCCTCATCTTCAATAATTGAAGCCATAATTACGACTTCCTCTATGGGCTTTTTAAATTTCAAAATATCTTCCTGATAAGGTGCAATTTGTCTGGTAAAGTTTTCGCGCATCATGAGTATTACTTCACCAGCGTTGGTGTTTGGCATAAAGAAATATGTATCGGGGAAAAGAGTGCCTTCATAATTATTGTTTATAACCTCAGTTATAAAATCTTCGGCGCTGAAAGTCGGCAAATCATTTTTTAAAATTTCTGCCATTTCTATTGAGGAAGTCCCCTCGGGGATGGTTATTTTCCTAGCAATCAAACCAAAGTCGCCCCTGTGAAGTATTTTGGCTACTTTGAAAACACTTACTGCACTTGGGAAATAATAATCACCGGCGATGACCCTCTTCTCACCACCCCAAAGGACAATAAAAGTTTTGAGCCAAAATGAAGAAAGTACTACATTCTTTTCTTCAAATGAATTAGCTATTTGAGAAAGTGATTCACCTCTTTCAATGCTGATGAGTGTTTGGTTGGGAAAAGGCCGTGGTGAGCGCCAAGCCAGAATATAAAAACAAGCATAAAAAAATAAGACTACAGCAACAACTCCAACAATTTTTAGCAAATGACTGCCCAAAAATGGGTGTACACCGAAAAGACGTAGCCGCCACATTATAACTTTGGGGTGGGTGGAGATTTTAAGCCGAATTATCTCAGCTTTTTCCAACAAAATTTTTCTGAATTTAATAAATTTTTCTCTCATCGGAAATTAATTTTAAATAGGAAGGTTAGAAGGAGCCTCGGACTTTTTGGAAGGTACTCTTTCAAAGGTTGGAGTGCTGGCAATTGCACCAGGTAGGTGATAGATAGTTGCCAATTCTTCGGCGTTTAAAATAAACGATTTGTTACTGTGAAATTTTTTATTTCTCCATGGAGAGTAAAAATATCGGCGGAGTTTGTATTCCTCCAAAATTTTTGTTCGAAGTTTATTTTTTGAGTTGAACCATTCATTCCATGGGTAATCAAAATCTTGGAACCAACCTTTTGGTTTGAAACCGTTTAGGTTTTGTGAGCCATACTGTTTAAGGCAACCCAAAAGGCCACCATGATTTCCTGAGTCATATTTGTTTTTGTCGGCAATATAGATTGCTCTAATACCTACATCAAATGGCATTTTTGAAACACTGCGCTCCAAAGCGGCGATCATATCAGCTTCACCTTTGCTTGGTATTCTAGGGAACCCGCCTTCTTCTTTAGCCACTTTTAATTTTTCTATAATTGCATCTTTTTCTTTTTTCATTTCATCCTGCCAGGAATCTTCCTTTTCACTAAAAACATCCGCTAAACGTCTTTTTTTATGAGCTCTGATTATTATTTGAATCCATGCATTATGGCCTGATGTCAAAGAACCCAAAAATTCTATTACTGGAGTCATGGGATCAATTTTAAATTCTTCTTTGGGATCTTTATCTAGCCCATAATCCACATAAGTTTTGATTGGAAATGGGTCAGATTCGGTTAAGACAAATTCACAACCCCACATATTATTTATTTCAGGATTGTAATAAAAAGGTTTGGTATAATCCTCAGCTTCATATATTTCTACCCCGGGATATTGAGAGTATATTTGCGCCTCCAAAACATTTCGGTGTTTTGGTTTGGTCCATATAAAAAATCTGACATTGCCACCGATTGAAGCGATTTCCAAGGAAAACCAACTGCGAGTTTGGCCATTCCAAATACGGTCTATCCAAGTAGTTTCGCCGCCAGTTTGAAAAAAAGCTCCTAAAACCATTTCCATCGCCAATGGAGATTTGGTGATTTCCCTCGGCAATTTTATTTCCAAAAGGACTGAGCCTTCTTTTTGCCAAAATTTTGCTCTGACATAATAAAGCCAAGCATTAAAAAGAGCTACTCCAAAAGCGATTGGCAACCAAATCGGCATAGCCAAGTAAACATACTTAAATGCCAACACTAAACTGCTCCAAACCTCAGGTGGTATAAAACCAAAAGTCATATCAATATTTTATCATTCCCCCCTAAAAAAAGAAAACTTACTGGGGAGTAAGTTTTCTTTTAATCTGTTTTGAATTTTTAATATTAAACGATTATGTACATTCCCTGCTTGTTCTTTTTGAAGAATTTTGGATTTTGGAGGTTGACCATCACTGTATTGGCTTTGACATATCTTTCTTTCATCACTTTTTCCAAAACTTCTTCTTTGGAAAGTGGGCCGTGTTTTTTGAGAATTTCGTAGATAACATCTTTAACAATACCGGTAAAATAGCCCCACTCTTTCAAGGCATAAAGACCGCGACCGACGAGGACGAAGCGAGGGTCTTTGATGAGTTCGTTGTGGGTGGTGGCGACATGAGCCTTCTTTTTGAAAACTTCTCCGATAAGTTTGGCTACTTCGCGGAAGTGGATTGGTGAGCCGTGTTTACGAAGAATAAGGTAAGCATAATCTCGCACCCCCTTAGTTTTGATGTTTGAAGATTTTGATCTGCCCCATTCACCCAATGGATTTTTTGCAACATTTTTAGAAATTGATAGCCAGCGAGTAAGGATTTCGTCTTGTTTGTAATCGTTGGAGACATCTTTTAGGTGCTCCAAAAAAGAAGCGACAATTTCTGATTCTGGAATTATTTCATCATCTCCGAGTCTGGTATAAAGTTTGCGAAGAGCTTCGTGAATTTTTTCGGCGAGTACTCCATCAATGTGCCAACGATGTTTAAATTCTGCGTCTTCTTTTATTTTATTAAAATCATCGCCAACTACCAAGAGGAAATGAATGTATTTTCGTGTGACGATATCGCTACCCAAATGATTTAGCAAATCATCTTCGGAAACGATGCCACCCATTTTATTTATGGTATTTTTTAATTCTTCAAAAACCGCTTTTTCTTTTTCGTAAGTGTTAGCTTTGCGAATATGGTTGATAGCATAATTTTCAATTTGTCTGACACGCTCTCTGGTGATGCCGTATTTTTTACCGATAGCTTCAAGAGTCATTTCATCACCACTTTGGTTTAATCCAAACCTGCCCACGATCACATCTTGGGCTCGGTCGGGCAAAGAACCAAAAAGTCTCTTAACCACTTGCTTAGGATTAAAAGAAAGAGTGAACATCTTATTTTTTGAAGCTTCTTTTGTCATAAATTTATAAGGTTAATTATACCACATTTAATACTCCTAACAATATCATACTCCATTTTTTTGTCAATTTTTGATTAGACCACAAAGTTGACAATTTTGTTAGGAACGAAAATAACCTTTTTGATTTCCTTGCCATCAAGCCATTTTTGAACGTCTGGCATAGTGAGAGCTTTTTCTTTTGCCTTATTTTCAGATATGCTGATTGGCACCTCAAATTGAGCTCTTATTTTGCCATTTATTTGGACGACAATCGTGGCATTTTCCTCCTTAATTTTAGATTCGTCAAATTTTGGCCACTCTTCCAAATGAATTGAAGACTGCTTTAGTCCGCGAAGCTTTTGCGAAGTGGGGCTCTTTAAACTGCTCCAAATTTCTTCTGTCATATGTGGCGCAAAAGGTGCTAATAACTTCAAGAAAATGTCAAAGGCGACCTTTGACATTTCTGGTGTGTGTTCTAATTCGTTTAGTAAAATCATCATCGCTGAAATGGCGGTATTAAATTTATAATTTTGAATATCCTCGGTAACTTTTTTTATTGTTTTATGAAGGGAAACTTGGAGCTGAGAGCTTGGAGCTGAGAGCTTTTGGTCTTTGAAATTTTTCTCTAAGCTTTTAGCTTTTAGCTCAAAGCTCATTTTCCACACTCTCTCCAAAAATCTTCTGATACCAACCACACCACCCAAATCCCAAGGGTACTGCCCTGTCTCGTTGTAAGGCCCAATGAAAGCCAAATACATTTTGACTGTATCCGAACCGACTTTTTCTACTTGTTCATCGGGATCTACCACATTGCCTTTACTCTTACTCATCTTTTGACCATCGGGTCCCAAAATAAGTCCACGATTCATTCTTTGTGAAAAAGGTTCAACTTCATTTACCAAACCCAAATCAAAAAGAGCTTTGTGGAAAAATCGAGAATATAAAAGATGCATATTGGTATGCTCGGCGCCACCAGAATATCTCGCTACCGGCATCCATTTTTTCAGTTTTTCTTTATTGGCAAATTCCTTATCATTTTTTGGATCAGTATAACGATTAAAGTACCACGAAGAATCTACAAAAGTATCCATTGTGTCGTATTCCGGTTTCCAACCTTGACCAAAAATTTTCTCTACCCTTTCTTTTAATTCTTCGGAAGTGGCAATTGGCGACTCACCTTTCGGCGCAAAATCTTTGATATCTTCCGGCAAAAGCCAAGGCAGATTTTCTTCTGGAATTGGCTGAGATTTTCCCTCCGGATCGTAAACTATCGGTATTGGACAACCCCAATATCTCTGGCGACTTAACAGCCAATCTCGGAGTTTATATTTCGTTACTTTCTCACCAAACTTTTCTGTTATTTTCTCCCGCGCTTCTTCACTTTCCACCCCATCAAATTCTCCGGAGTTTATCAGGATACCGTCATCAACAAAAGCAGAATCATTACTCAGCACTTTACTCCAAAAATATCTAACATCATCGTGCGTTATCTCTTTTTCTATTTCTTTTTGAGTCAACCAAATTAATTCGTGATTCTCCTCCTCTTCTTTAGAAAGTTTGATTTGTGCTCCATTTTCGAGTTTAAACAAAAAGCCAGAAAAATGAGCAAAACGATTTTCTTTTTTTACAGAATGATAAAATTTTGAATGTATAATCCCAAGATTTTTTACGATTTTTAAATTTTGAAATCCGGTTTCTTCTTTTATTTCTCTGATAGCAGCTTCTTCGGGGGTTTCTTTATTTTCAATTCCCCCAACCACAAACGTTGTCCAATTGGCCTTTTTCCATCTTAAACAGAGATATTTATTTTCTGACCAATGCTTTATGATTGCTTGGACAGCACTTCTTTCTTTAAACGGCAGTCCTTCTTTGGGAGCGTCAGGACCTTTTGTATCCACAAATGATGGCTGTATAACTTCAACAATCGGCAGCCCATATTTTTTAGCAAATTCAAAATCACGTTCGTCGTGAGCGGGCACGGCCATCACTGCTCCGGTGCCATAATTCCCTAAAACATAATCAGCTACAAAAACCGGTACTTCCTCACCGTTTGCAGGATTTATTACTTTTACTCCTTTTACTTCGACTCCAGTTTTTGCTTGCCCTAAGCCTGTCGAAGGGTCTTTTTTCCAAGTAGTTCGTTCAATTTCTGTTTTACTTTTTGTTTCATTTATATATTTTTCGACCTCGTCCCAATTTTCAATTTTCAATTTTAAATTTTCAATGATTGGGTGTTCTGGTGCTACTACTAAATATGTTACACCAAAAAGCGTGTCAGCTCTTGTCGTAAATACTGATATCACCCCCGCCCCACTCTGTTCAGCACTCCCTCTTAATTTAAGAGGGGGCTGGGGGGTGATACTAAACTTTAGTTCCGCCCCCTCCGACTTTCCTATCCAATTTTTCTGTGCTTCCTTGATCGGCTCCGGCCAATCCAAATTTTCCATATCAGAAAGCAATCGTTCAGCATAATCAGTAATTTTGAAAAACCATTGCTCCAAATCTTTTTGGGTCACCTCACTATCGCATCTCTCGCATTTGCCACCTTTCACTTGCTCGTTGGCCAAAACCGTATTGCATGATGGACACCAGTTGACGGACGCTTTCTTTTTGTAAGCCAAACCTTTTTCATACAATTTCAAAAATAACCATTGCGTCCATTTATAATATTTCGGATCAGCAGTAATAATCTTGCGTGACCAATCAAAAGAGTTGCCCATACTCTGGAGCTGCTTTTCCATGTAGACAATATTTTCATAAGTCCATTTGCGTGGGTCAACTTTATTTTTTATCGCAGCATTTTCAGCGGGTAACCCAAACGCATCAAAACCAATCGGAAACATTACATTGTATCCTTGCATTCTTTTTGCTCGCACAAAAATATCTGGCACCGCAAATGCGTACCAATGTCCGATATGCAAATTGCCAGATGGATATGGAAATTCAACTAACGCGTAAAAATTCTTTTTGCCGGCGACCTCATCCGGAGTTTTATATAAATTATCTTCCTGCCATTTTCCCTGCCATTTCTTTTCTATTTCTTTGTGGTCGTATTTTTCATTCATATATTAAATATAACTCATTTTTTATTTTTTTCCAGAGGATGACCATTGAAGAGTTTTGTAAAGAGTCATCTTCAATTTTTCGACCCCACCCCACTTGTCTTACGACAAGCCGCCCCCTCACCTTGCGAAGGTGAGGGGAAAAATATTAAAAAACCACAAAACTTATCAAATATTTTTCAATATTGACAAAATACAAATAGGCGATATACTATCAAGTAGGAGATTCTTTCATGAACACTCGTTCTTTCTTAATGTTTTTGGTGGTGATTATGATCACCATTTCCGTCGGTTGTAACACAGCGTCTCCCGACGCTGGACATGAAGCTGTGTGGGTGAAGAAGCCCAGGATCTTTGGTCATGGGGGAGTGGAGTCAGAGCCGGTTCGAACCGGTCTGGAATATGGTGCTATAACCAGTGATGCCATTAACGTGAGCATGCTCCCACAGCGCGTTGACATGGAGTTTGACGACATGATGACCAAGTCGGGAGTGCCGGTAAGTTTTCACATCGTCGGCACATTTCGTATTATCGATTCGGTCAAACTCGTCAAACAATTCGGGGC
>Ga0265292_1003038_pt1 | contig 10766 bp, 4 predicted proteins | sample Munlanlewell296A_FD_189080 | JGI IMG/M metagenome (GOLD analysis project Ga0265292, IMG submission 189080) | Leachate microbial communities from a municipal landfill in Southern Ontario, Canada - Leachate well 296A | ecosystem: Engineered > Solid waste > Landfill > Unclassified | place: Canada... | reverse complement strand
GAAAAAACCACAGCAATGATCAGACTGAGCTGGAACCAACCTGAGAAAGTATCCAGGGTCTGGCTGTTCGACCGCCCAAACCTGAAAGATCAGATTACATCGGGAATGCTGGTTTTCAGTGATGGCTTAACAATCAAAGTTTCCGAATTGCCTAATGATGCCCGTTCCTGCAAAGAGTTATCGTTTCCAGGTAAAACCATTACCTGGATGGCCTTTTTCGTCAATACGGTGTCAGCAACAACCAGCAATGTCGGGTTGGCTGAGATTGCGGTGTTCAATAAATAAACCACAAAAGGCACAATAGGTCACAATAGATTTTTATATGAAAAACAAAACCGCTATCCTGATTTTCCTTCTGAATGCAATTGTTTTTTCAGCCTTTGGTCAACTGACCTTCGAAAAAAGTGAATATACTGCCCGCAGGGAAAAACTAATGGATATGATCCCGGATGGAATTGCCATTCTTCGTGGTGCTTCGTTGCCGGATGGCGATAGTCCCTTTTATCAGTTCAATAACATGATGTATTTCACGGGATTGGAGATTCCGAATTTGATTTTGGTGGTGGACGGTAAGGAAAGAACCAGTACGCTTTTCCTTACTATAAGCGACAAAGACGCGAGGGGAGAAGGGATTTCAATTGATCTGGTTAAAGATCCGGGGCGGTTTAACGGAATCGAAAGGATCCTGCCTTATTATAATTTCTCCTCATACCTCGCAGCAAAAGTTGAAAATACCCGTATCATTTACACTCCCTTTAATGCCGAGGAACTCCAGTGGGAGGTTTCTGCTGAAAAGACTCAGAGCCTGAAGAATTCGATAACTAAGGATGAGTGGGACGGCCGCCTGACCCGTGAATTGCAGTTTATGAAGAAGTTGAATGAGAAATTTCCCGGGATCGAAGTGAGGGACTGCTCTGCCAAAATCAGTGATCTGCGCAAAATCAAATCCAAAGCTGAAATCGATATTATGCGTGAAGCCGGCAGAATAGGCAGGCAGGCTCATCTGGCTTTTATCAGGGCTACCGGGGTAGGTGTTAAAGAATCAAACCTGGCCAATCTTTTTGAGTTTACCTGCAAAAAGGAGGGGGCACAGGGACTTGCGTACAATACGATAATTATGTCGGCCGAAAATATTCCCTATGGTCATTACCACCGGTACAACCGGACCCTGAAGGATGGTGATTTTGTGGTCCTCGATGCTGGGCCCGATTACAATTATTATGATGTGGATTTCTCAACTTCTTTTCCGGCAAACGGTAAGTTCACTCCAAAGCAGAAAGAATTGTATAAACTGGCAAATCAGATCAGGGAGGTATGCGTAAAAAGCTATAAACCAGGAATTACCCTGGGACAGGTAGGTCAGAATATTAAGAAATTCCTGGTTGATACCGGGTATAATCCGGAAGAGACCAGGTTTAATGGTTTGATCAGTTACGGTGGGTATAATCATTCCATCGGCATGGCGGTTCATGATGGTATGGGAACTTTCCGCGGTCCGAACGAGATATTGCAGGAAGGATTTGTATTTGCCTGCGATATCAATATGATGTATCCGGATATTGAGATTGGTGTCAGGCTGGAAGACACAGTCGTCATAACAAATGACGGATGCGAAGTGCTTTCTTCGGGTTTGCCGAGGACGGTAAAAGAGATGGAAAAATGGATGTCTGATCATTAAAATTTACAACAGTTGACACATTAGTTCACACTAGTTATGAAAACAAGAAATTTGATCTTTTTAGTTGCCCTGATATCTCAAATCGCTTATTCACAAAAGGTTGATGTGTATCAGCGTCCGATCCAGGTTGAACGGTCGCGCGATTTCGATGCCATACATTATAAGATCACACTGAATGTTGATCTGGATAAAAAGCTTCTGATGGGTGAAAATCAGGTTACTATGACGCCGCTTAATGACCGGTTGAGTAAGTGTGTCCTGGATGCTGAATACCTTGTAGTCAATAGTATAATGAATCGGGACGGCAAGAAACTTTCGTTTGAACAGAAGGATAATCAGGTTTTTATCGAGTTAAACCATTCGTATAATCATACAGATACAATACAGTTTACGGTTAAATATACTCTCGATAAGCCCAACCTGGGTTTGCGGTTTATCGATGAATCGCCGACTAACCCCCGGCTCGTGTCATCCGATTGTTTTCCGAATAAGGCCCGACAATGGATCCCTTGCTATGACTATCCTAATGATAAGGTGACCACAGAAATGATTGTAAGGGTTGATGAGAAATATAAAGTTCTCTCAAATGGCAGACTGGTAGGTGTTACCGACAACCGACAACTGATAACCGACAACCGTCAACCCGCAACCAAGACCTGGCATTGGTGCCAGGAACTGCCGCATTCAACCTATCTCATCAATTTAAGTATCGGAGATTATGAAGTGATTGCGGATTCGCTGGGATCACTGCCAGTTAATTATTGGGTATATCATTGGCATGCGGATGATGCAAGAAGCTCCTTTAGCAAGACTCCCCACATGATCAGTTTCTTCAGTAAGTTATATGGTTATGACTATCCCTGGGCTAAGTACGACCAGGTAATTACCCCCTACATGGGAGGTGGAGCCGAAGCCACCACCGCTACCCTTTTGGGCGAAGGAGTGGTGATGGATAAGAAAGCAGAACAGGATTTTTCCTGGGAAAGGGTTATTGCCCATGAAATTGCTCATCAATGGTGGGGTGACCTGATCACTTTGCAAAGCTGGGAGCACACCTGGCTGAATGAAAGTTTCGGAACCTATTCCGATTATTTGTATACCCGCAATGAATATGGAGAAGATGCAGGTGCCTATGATTTGCTGGGAAAGAAAAACCAGTATCTCAACGAGGCTCATAACCGGTATATCAGGCCGATCGTGTTCACCCGGTATAACGATCCAGGAGATAATTTCGACAGCCATACCTATCCGAAAGGGGCCAATGTTTTGCACCTGTTACGGTATATACTTGGTGATGATACCTTCTTCCGGACACTAAGCACTTTTTTACATCAAAATGAATTCAAACCTGTTGATACCCATGACTTAATGAAGACAGTCAAGGAGGTAAGCGGCAAGAACATGGACTGGTTCTTTGATCAGTACGTTTTCAGTCCGGGCCATGCGGTTTTAGAGGTAACCAAGTCGTGGGACGGGGCGAGCAAAACATTAAAAGTTAATGTTATACAAAAGCAGGACTCCTTGCCTGGCGTGCCTATCTATACTATTCCGGTTAACCTGGGATTTTCCTTTGCGGATAAGAAAATTGTTAAGGAGGTGTGGCTGAAAAATAAAATGGAATCCTTCGAATTTGTATTTGATTCTGAACCGCTTCTGATCAGGTTTGATGAGGGAAATTATCTGCTGAAGGAAGTCACCTTCAGAAAAACATTGAAGGAATTAGTTTATCAGGCTGAAAATGATGATATGATTGGCCGGCTGTCGGCTGTTGATGAGTTGAAATCTTTTAGCGGAGATCCGTCAGCCATTGAGGAATGGTCAAAACGGGCCGCAAGTGATTCCTTCTGGGCTGTGCGTCAGGCGGCTCTTGTTAACCTTGCCAAATATTCCGGCAAGAATTACTTAGATCTGATCAAAGGGACCGCCAGGGATGAGAACTCAAAGGTCAGGCAATCCGCGATTCGCATTCTCGGGGACCAGAAGAGCCCTTCCCTCCTAAAACTCTTTAAGGAAGTATACGAGGCTGATAATAGTTATGTTGTCCAGGCAGAAGCTCTCCGGTCGATCGGGAAATGCGGTGGAAAAAAGCAGCTTGCGTTCCTGAAAATAGCTGAAGGAAGAAAATCTTACCGGAATGTGGTTGGAAAGGCTGCGATTGAAGCTATATCCATGATCAGGTGAATTTTATCAACCTAAGGAATCATCTTCGGGTCAAAAAAAATCCCGCTTAACGATACAATCTCTCCGCGGACCTTATCGATTCTGAATTTCACCGATTTGTTATACGCGTAGACCAGGTATCTGCCACTGCTATAGTTATTCACGATCTGTACCGGTGCGATCAGGTTGAGCGTGGCGGCGTCAAACATCTCCACGACTTGTCTGCTGCCCCGTTTCTCCCAATCCACAAAGTAAAGTGCTATTTGATAACCTTTTGTGCCATCAATATTGATCGTTACAGACATGGTTTGATCTGTATTGGAATAACTGGTCGCATTTCGTGGAAATGGGTTGCCCGGATCGCCTGCTAACGCGCGGTTATCTAAAACTCCGGATGCCCAAAGGGTCGGATCAGGCAATCCGTTTTTCGGGAAGGCCCTGAAATAGTCAACCGATGTTACATATAAAGGTAATGTCTGCTTATCGAGGCCTTCACCTTTGTAGTTGCAAAGGATATATCCATCTTTCCCGTAAATGCCGCCCCAGTTCCCGCTTGTTGTCGTATCGTGTTTAATAAACTGTGCATCATATTGTTCGGGCGGTTCGTTATAGGCCGGAGTAGTGCCCATATACGATATCGATATATCGTAAGTGCCAGGTTTAACATCAGTAAAATAAACAAATTCCTGCTCTTCATTCGCTCCGGTTATTCCTGATACAGAGTGATAAGTGCCATCCCAGGCAAGCTTTCCGTTGATCGATATTTGTTTGATTGTTTTCTCCACTTTTGGAATGCCGATTCTGCCGATGGTTTCTTTCGGGGAGGTAACTTTGCAGAGACCTGAAGAAAAATCAAAACTTGCAGAGATGGGACCATAAGGTGTAGGTGTTTTTCCTGATACCCGGGTCAATGTTCTGCCCGGATGGGGAACGACATCCCAGGTTTTAAAGCCGGGGAAAGTCGGAACGATGCCCAACACCTCTTCATTGAGCCATTTAACAGGCCCTGCACCCCAGGGATGGCATAAGCTGGTTATCCCGCTCTGGGTGTTCGGAACAGCATCATTCGGGCTGATAACCTGGTTCCAGGATGGCCGGAAAACCTCGAAAGTTGTTGTACCTCCGTAGTTTATCATACCACCCCACAAATCCCTGACAGTGCTTAAAGCATCATCATACTTTTGCAAACGGGCCATGGCCTGGATGATAAAGTACTGGTTGAATGGAGAAAGTGAAACCCGGTTAACCCGATCGAGGAACAATTTTTCAAACAATGATTTTTGCTCAGAATTGTTTAGAAGTCCCGTATTCACCGCATCAGCCGCTGCATGCAGACCGAAACCGGAATACCAGAATTCATTTCGCCTAAGATCAGACAATTTCTCCGCTGCATACTTTTCGTATTTTCCCTTCAGGTCCGTCCGGCCATATTTACCCATGGCCGTCGCAAAGTCCTGCCATGCCCTGATCGATAGCATTTTATATGCATTCTGTGCTTCCTGACTCTCTTTGAACCAGATCTCAAATCCGGCACAAAGACGTTCATCCCAGCCGTAAAAGCGAAGACCCGGATTGGTTCCAAAAACCGTATAAGCCTGATCGAGTTTCTTGCAGGCGTTATAGATATATCTGTTTAGGGTAGCAGTATCTCCGGTATAATTGTAGTAATCAATTAAACTCAGCACCCAATAAAGCGAATAGCTCCTGATCCCGTTACTTTGTTCCGAGGTGTTGTCGATGTTTTTCCTGATAAAATCAAAATTACCAAAAGCAACAAGCGCAGCAGCCTGAGAAGTGTGGGCATCACCCGTCCATGACATCCTGTCGCCGCGGTCCATGAGTATAGCACCAAAATAATCCTTGCATAATGATGCTTTCACGCTATAGGCCGACATGTACCAGATCTTGGTGAGCATTGGGTCATTGCAGGAAAAGCTTCCTTTGTAATTGGTCGGTTTGACCTGGCAAACGGCCCGGATGCCGGTTATATGCCATTGATAATCAAAAGTTTTTATATGTATCCAGGCGAAACGCACCCCTTCATAAAGTTCCTTATTTAATTCAAGACGGTACGTATTGCCATATTTAACCGGATCTGCCGTTTTTTCGACACCGGGTTCATTGTATTCGCTGATGCTCATCTCAACCCCGCCCGGGCAATCGGGACTGTCAAATTCCACCCAGGCACCACTTTCAAGACCGAAATCTAATCTGATGGAGCCGGTGCCCTGAACCAAAACGTCAGGACTGTTTCCAGCCAAAGATTGAAGGTTTCTGAAGGATGTCGGCTGATCAGTATCGATTGATTCGGGTTTTAACAAATAAATCTCCAATCCGTTGGATGCAATGGGATTAGGCCACTGATAATTGACAAGCGGATCTGATGACTCAGGTATCGCCGGACCTGTGAATTTCCCGGAACTGACATACGGATAGGGCTGAATAATTGGTGATTTCTTCCTGATGTCCTGACCAGGGAGGCAAACAAGGCTGAAATGAAAAACAAAAATGCACGATAATAAATAAAACAATACCCTATTCATGTCCGAAAGATATGTTTTATCGGTATTCGTTAGATTTATAGTTTTTAATCAGTAAAAATGAGAGCGGACTAAAGCATGAAAATGGTCAAAAGGATAAGTTTAGTTGTTACCATAACCTTGATTTTTTGGGGCCATCTCGCTTCTGGATATTCCAACTTGACCTCGTCCCCATATCAGAATTGGAAATATTCTGGTTCGATATATATCCTTACGACACCTGAAGGCGCTGATTTACCGGCGTCAGCATCGGAGAATGATTTCCCATTGCTGGTAAGGCTCGATAAAGACTTTTTCAATTTCAGTCAGGCGAAACCCAGGGGAGACGATATCCGTTTTTCAAACAAGGCGGGAGTACCTCTTGCCTTCCAGATTGAGGAATGGGACCGGGCAACGGGAACTGCAAGTATCTGGGTGAGAATACCCAATATCAAAGGTAATGCCCGCCAGGAAATCAAAATGTTTTGGGGTCAAGCTGGCGCGAAAAGTGAATCCGGCGGAAAGGCTGTATTCAATGAATCCAATGGATACCTCACCGTTTTACACATGAATGATCCATTAAAAGATGAAGTCGGTACAGTAATTTCTAAAAATATAGGAACAACGGCAATGCGTGGAATGATAGGCCAGGCAAAGCATTTTGAGGAAGGGCAGGGGATCAGTTGCGGAGAGAACATCCAGACCTATCCAACCGGGGCAAACCCAATCACCACCGAAGCCTGGGTGAAAGCCGATAAGCCGAATTCCATCATTATCGGATGGGGCAATGAGGAGAAAGCTGGAAAAGTGATTATGCAATTCGCCAGCCCGCCGCATATCCGCATGGACTGTTACTGGTCCAATGCAACTGTTACGGGAAGCAGCAAACTGCCAATGTCACAATGGGTTCATTTGGTGCACACCTATCAGAACGGCGATTCAAGGGTATATGTGAATGGTTTGCTTGATGGTATCTCTCAATCCACAAAAACTCTGCTATCCATCAGGAATCCTGCGAAGATGTGGATTGGTGGCTGGATGAATGAATACAACTTTACCGGTAATATCGACGAAGTGAGAATTTCTAAAGTGGTACGTTCCGCAGATTGGATCAAACTCCAGTATGAAAACCAGAAACCCTTGCAAACACTCGTCGGGCCGTTGGTACCTTCAGAAAGCGCTTTTTCGGTTTCACAAGATCAGATAACCCTGCCGGAGGGAAAGAGTGCTACCATTTCAGCCAATGCCGGGGGCGCCCAGAAGGTTTATTGGGTTCTCAAGAGAGATGACGCGGAGACAGTTGTTGCCGTGGACCAACTATCATATACCCTCGATGCAGGACGTGTTGTGTCGGATCAGGCATTTGTCCTGCAGTTCAAAGCGGTGTATACCAATGAGATTAAGACCAGGGACATTGCCGTGACGATTCGGGAAGCGATTCCCGAACCGGTGTTTACCCTTAAGGCACCCGCAACATGGAATGGCCGGAACACCATCGAAGTTGTGCCGGCGATCAGCAATCCCGATGCGATGAAGGCCAAAGGTGGTGGAGACTTGAATTACAATTGGCTCGTCTCCGGTGGCGCTGTGATCAAGGAGATTGTCCCCGGTAAATTACTACTAAAGCGATCGCAATGCAGCGGCAGGATAACCGTCAGGTTGGCTCTCAATAACGGTGGTGCAGAGGTTGCCGCCATTGCGTCTATCCTGGTGACTGAGCCGAAGAGTGATCCCTGGGTTCAAAGGATTCCGGGGAAGGACGAAAAACCCGGTGACAATCAGTTTTATGCCCGAGACGATAACAACGAAGGCACGCTTTATTATAATGGATCCTTGACGAAACCGGCTGATTCTGTTTTCCTTAGGATTTATACTGATGGTAAGCTGTCTAAAACCGAGAGTCAAAAAGTGCCCTCTGATAAAAAATATGCCTTTACCGTAAAGCTTAAAGCAGGGCTTATTAAATACAAGGTTGAGTTTGGGTCTATTAAACGAGGCAGGGATGAGGTGCTGAATACTGTGGCAAATATTGTGTGTGGCGATGCTTATATCATTGATGGGCAATCTAATGCGGAGGCAAATGATTATGGTAAAGCGGTCAATCCATATACCAGCGACTGGGTCAGGAGTTATGGCTGTGCGGATACCGATCCGGAAAAATCCCGGTTGAAGCTATGGGGCAATGCGGTTTCCTATGATAATCAGGGAGCAAAGCTTCAGATTGGATATTGGGGGGTAGAACTGGCCAAACAATTAGTGGAAAACCAAATGATGCCGGTCTGCATCATAAATGGCTCAGTTGGCGGAAGCCGAATCGATGTGCACCAGCGAAATGAAGCTAATACGATAGACAAAAACACGATTTACGGTCGGCTTCTATGGCGGGTTCAGCAGGCAGGCCTGACGTATGGTATTCGCGGGGTTTTCTGGCATCAAGGCGAAAACGATCAGAGTGCGGCTGGCCCGAGCGGTCGTTTTGGCTGGGAGACTTACCAGCAATACTTCATCGATATGTCGGCTGCCTGGAAACAGGATTACCCTAATATTCAGCACTATTATATTTTTCAGATCTGGCCAAGATCTTGTGCTATGACTGAGAACGGCTCAGATAATGTTCTCCGGGAAATGCAGAGAACCCTGCCGCGATATTTCTCTAATATGAGCATCATGTCAACGCTGGGTATTAAACCTCCCGGAGGCTGCCATTTCCCGCCTGAAGGCTACGCTGAATTTGCTCATCTTATCGGCCCACTGGTGGAGAGAGATAACTACGGTAAGGTTTTTAACAAATCCATCACCCCTCCGGATCTGAAAAAAGCATACTATACCAGCCCTGGTCATGATGAAATAGCCCTTGAGTTTGACCAGCCAGTGGTCTGGGCAGATTCATTGATCAATCAGTTTTACCTCGATGAAGAAAATGGTAAAATAACCTCGGGCAGCGTGTCAGGAAAAGTGATCGTACTCAAACTCAAACTGAAAATCCCTTCAACGGCACAAAAGATCACCTATCTGGATAGTAAATCGTGGAGCCAGGATAATCTCCTGTGGGGTGAAAACGGTATCGCTGCGCTCACGTTCTGTTCGGTAACAATAGCGTCCTCGGCAGCGGCAGATCAGGCACAGAAAGAGAGTGAAAATGGCGGATAATTACTCCGGCAAAACCCTAACGTTAACCTTATTATCACTGCTCATCGTTAAAAAAACAACCAGATCGGTCCCGCGCAGTTCATGGTTAACTCCAATTCTGCAATCCTTTATAGGGTTGCCGTTCACCAAAACCTTTGCGCCATCAGCGTTCCAGTTCTTTATGTAAATCGCTGGATTCATGATCGGTGATTGTTTTGTTCCATCCAGGGTAAACTCGATGGATTTTGATTGATCAGCCAGATTTTCAATCTGATAACAACGCTCGGTTCTATCATAACCGTTCGATTTAAAGCCGGTACTTTGAATAGTAAGCACTGGAGAATAGGCCCACGATCTTCCGAACCGGGTCAATTCATTGATGTTCATGGTATTCATACCATATACCGCGTTCCAATATTCCCTGTCAGCAGTTTCGTGAACAACCGGATCGGATATAGGGAAACTCGAGCAATGGGAGGGTTTATCGGATGTACGCGTGGTTCTCCCGTCGCAGCGTACCTGTCCCACCGGGAAATGATTGCACCCCTCTGCCTTGTCATAGCCATCAAGACCTTCGTACCTGATATACATCTCATTACCCGGTTCAAAACAGATAAATGGCTTGTTCTCGGATTTGAAATTGTACTGCTGAATGGTGAAAGGATATTTTTGACTCCAATCGAAAGGACCAAAGGGGGCGACATTCGGATTTTCAACAAACGATCCTTTGCCCAGTTTTCCCTCATAATCAGCCGTGGTGGCATAATCTATTTCAAGCAGATCGGAAACTTTCTGTCCCGGATGCAGCAAAGCCAGGGTTTCCTGGAATTGCCTCGTAAAGCCCAGCGTTCCCTTTTTCCACGATACCTTCCGTATGGCTGTTCCATCAGGATAGATATAGTAATACTCATCAACCCAGCATTCCCAGCCTGTTTTGGGATCAATCCTCCAGGTATGATCACTGGAGCTGACAGGGGCATATCTCCAATGTACCACAACCCGGGCGTCTGTATTTTCGATGATCCTGACATGAGAAAACCGGCAATGCCTGTCCTGCATGTGCTCAAAGCACCCCTCACGGTCATTGGAACTATCCTCCCAGGCTTCCACACTCTGATCGGTCATCCAATTCTCATTCTCCGAAACCCATGATGGACTATACCGTGTTCCTCTCCAAAACATCAGCTTGATTGGTAACTTCTCGAAACACACCACGATATCCGGATCCTGATCAACCGGCCAGAGATTATCCCAGCCCGGATAATATTTGAGTTTGGTGT
>Ga0265292_1003036_pt1 | contig 10777 bp, 10 predicted proteins | sample Munlanlewell296A_FD_189080 | JGI IMG/M metagenome (GOLD analysis project Ga0265292, IMG submission 189080) | Leachate microbial communities from a municipal landfill in Southern Ontario, Canada - Leachate well 296A | ecosystem: Engineered > Solid waste > Landfill > Unclassified | place: Canada... | reverse complement strand
ATGATAGGAATTGATTCTTAATCCTCCGGCAGATATCTCCCCGAAAACTTTTTTTACATTGTCCTTATCAGAGATATCGAAATGCGGTTTCATGCACCAGAGTTCTATGTCCCTGTAGCCCAAAGAAGCTATCTCTCTGATATGCGACTCAATCAAAGGCTCTGATACATAAAAATGTGTGGAGAAACATATTTTCAATGGGAATTCCTCTTTATCATAATTAAAAATTACACAAACCAACTTAATCTTGCAAGGAGGCGAACTATTTATTAACATCACCCCTGAAGTTCACATTTTAAAAAAATATAAAACAAACTTATGCATGGAAAAACAAAGAAGCACAGAGAATATAATAAAAGATGCCGCACCGCAATATCTAATCCGGTACTGAGGGAAGCGATTGAAAGGACTGCTACGAGGTTTTCGGAAAACAGGGAGAAAGCCCTTGCAGGGATGACTGATTATGAACAGGTGCGTGACAAAGCAAGGGAGATAAAAGAGCGCTGTATCGCAAAACTTGATGAGAACATCCGGCTATTCGAGCAAAAGGTGAGAGATGCCGGAGGAAATTTCTTTTTTGCCGCGGACAGTTCTTCTGCATGTGATTATATAATCAGTCTGCTCCGCGAGCGCAATGTGAAGTCAGTTGTAAAATCCAAATCACTTGTCACTGAAGAAATCGGGCTTAACAGCGCTATAGCCAAAGCAGGGATGAGGGTAGTAGAAACTGACCTCGGAGAATGGATTGTCCAGCTCCGGGGGGAAAAACCTTCACACCTTATAGCTCCTGCCATACATCTTACAGCGGAAGAGATTGCCAAGACATTCGGAGAAGTCGAAGGAAGGCAATTAAGCTCAGACCCGAAGGAGCTTGTCAATGTTGCAAGAAAAAGGTTGAGAGAAGAGTTTATAAATGCAGGCGCCGGAATCACAGGTGCTAACTTCCTTCTTTCCGAAACAGGAACACTTGTAATAATATCAAACGAAGGAAATGCAAGACTTGTATCAAGCCTCCCTTCATTGCATATAGCCGTAGTCGGAATGGAAAAAGTCATAAATAATATGGAGGAAGCTGTTCCTCTCATAAAGCTTCTGACAAAGAGCGCAACCGGGCAAGCTCTTACAAGCTATGTGTCATTTATTACAGGACCAAGCCGCACTGCTGACATAGAGCTCAATCTTACCCTTGGGGCCCACGGCCCTGAAGAAGTACATGTCGTGCTTCTTGACAATGGCCGGAGTAAACTGGCAAAAGATAAAGAATTTTCCGAAGCCCTTTGCTGTCTCCGGTGCGGCGCATGTCTTAATGTATGTCCTGTGTTCAAAGCCATAGGAGGACATGTTTTCGGAAGCACCTACATGGGAGGCATAGGGGCAATCCTCACATATTTTCTTGAGGCACCCCGCGAGGCAAGGGAACTTATATTCTCATGTACCGGGTGCAGTGCATGTGCAGATGTGTGTCCGGTAAAAATCAACATACCGGAGCTTCTCCTTAAGCTCAGAGAAAAGCTTGCAGATGGTGGAGATTTAGGCTGGTTTAAGAAGCTTTTTTTCAGGGAAATAATGACTGACAGGAACCGCTTCGAAAATGCTATGAGACTTGCCGCATTATCAGCTTCACCTTTCAAAGACAATGAAAACACTATCAGACATCTCCCGCTCTTTTTTTCAGGGATGACTCAATTCCGGACTCTTCCTGCAATAGCATCAGTATCTTTCAGAAAGCGTTTTGAAAAAATCAAGCAGGTAGGAGATGCCGGAGAGGTTATCTTTTTTCCCGGATGTCTGATAGAGTTTGTTTATCCGCATATTGGCGAAAAAATCATAAAACTCCTTAACAGCAGAGGCATACGCGTTGCTTTCCCCGAAGGTTTACTCTGCTGCGGTTATCCGCTTATAGCATCAGGTGACATATCAACTGCCAGACAGATTGCCATTAATAACATAAAGTTACTGTCCCAAAGTTCAGGGAAAATAATAACTGCCTGTCCAACCTGCCTTGAAGCATTAAGCAAAAAATATTCAGAACTTTTTTCATCTGAAAAAGCCCCTGAAAAAGGAATAGAGAAAGAAGCCATAGAGATGATAGCCGAAAGAGGCATTGACATAACTCAGTACCTTGTGAATGATTTAGGCTTTAAAACTAACGCAAAGTTAAACCATACAATTACTTATCATGACCCATGCCATATGAGCAGAAAGCTCCATATAACCGATGAACCGCGCAAAATCATAAAAAGTTTTAACAGCGCTGATTTTATTGAAATGGACAATGCTTGCGAATGCTGCGGTGCCGCAGGTTCTTTTGCGCTTGAATATCCTGCCGCCGCAGAAGCAATACTTGATAAAAAACTAAAGACCATCGAAGCAACCGGTGCAGAGCTTGTAATTACAACATGCCCGGGTTGTATAATGCAGATTCAGGGAGGTTTAAAAAAGGCAGAAAAAGATACAAAAGTAATGCATCTTATTGAATTAATTGACCAGTTTACAAACTAAAATATTTTTCTTGAATTATTTTTTGTTTATATATAGAGTGCATTTAGGGGTATAAAAGAGCGGGATTTACCAATTCTTATCTTTATACAATATTAATTAATCCTCCGTACCAGAGAGGGGGGAGACTGCTAATATAAAAAAATATTGGGTTGTCAGCTATAAAAGGCGATGATTTGTTCGCATTTTTAACGTAACAGATTTTAAAACTAATTTAAAAAATCAAATAAAAAGGGGTGAGTATTTTTGGGTAATGTTCTTTTTAAAATTGAAGTGAATGGCAATCTTGAAAAAGCCCTCGGAAAGATGAAAAGGGAATTCAAGAAAGGCAACATTTTAAATGAAATAAAAAAGAAAAGTTTTTACGAAAAACCCAGTGAGCGCAGACGCAGGAAAGCAAGAGAGGCAAAAAGAAAAATGAGTAAGAAGTACGGCGAAATCACAGGGTAAAGTTTAATCTTTAGTTAATTCATTAAAAGAAAAGGCAGATGCTGATCAAGGCATTTGCCTTTTTTATTTATCATTTCATTTACCATAGAGAGTATTTATCAAAGATTTCTCCAATCTCTGACATTTGAGATTTAATGGCCGGATTTTGCCTCACATATGAGAAAGTCGTCGGAATATATTTTACATACCTGTCGTTGCCCTTTCCCGCTTTCTGAAAAGCAAATGTGCCTATTGCCTTGATGTTTCTCTGCATTGATGCAAGATGAAAATAGTAAATGAAGGATTTGATATCGTTAACCGGCCAGCCTGATTCTTCTCTTCGCTCTATATAATAATTTGTCATAGACTCTACAAATTCATTATCAAGCTCCATATATGAATCCCTGAGAAGCGAAGCAAGATCATACTGGGGAAGTCCTATTCTCGCATCCTGAAAATCAACCATGAACAGTCCGGCTGATGTCACCATCAGATTTCTTGAGTGATAATCCCTGTGGCAAAAGACCTTTTCAGGGTAAGAAGCAAGCTCTGTGCTTAGCCTCATAAAGCAGTCATCTAATACCTTGCTATCTGCACTGTTTAATTCTCTCCCGCAGAATTTCTCAATATAGTTATCTCTAAAGAAATTAAGCTCATACATAAACTTCTCAACATCAAACTGAAGTGTAAAGGCTACACAGCTCTCATTCTTTTTAAGCTTTGCCTTCCTTTGCATCTTAATGATGATATCCATAGCCTCAGAGTAAAGCTTCTTCTTCTCCGACGGTTCAGCCGTGAGTTTCATCTCCATAGTGACATCTCCCAGATCTTCAAGCACAACAATCCCCTTCTCTGCGATTATGCGCGAAATTTCGGGAACAGGAAGGCCTTTCTTTTTCAGGAATTTCTGGACTTCGATGAAGTTTAGCGATGAAGAGTCAAACTCTCCGGGATAAATCATCAGAATATAAGTTTTGCGCTTTCCATCTTCATCAAAAGACATGCGCACAAACTTCCTGTCTGATGCATCTCCCTTGAGTTCGACAAATTCAGGCGAGCTTACATTCCCGGGCAGAATGTCTTTCATACTCGTTCTTATATCTTGAATTCTTCGGCAAGCTTCTGGACTATCTTTTTCCCGTCTCTTTTTACAGACATTCCATGGCTTGGGAGAACTGAGTCAAACTGGTAATTTAGCAGTTTACCGATATTCTTGACAGCCATGTCCCAATCCATACATGCCTGTTTACCTGGAGGATTGAGTTCCTTGGGAGAATTCGACCCTAATGCACCCTTCCCTGACATTGTATCGCCTGCTATAAGGGCTATCCCTTTCACAAGGAGGCATATGTTCCCTCTTGTATGTCCTTCAATGTGTATTATCTCTATTTCCTCATTGAATTGCTGCCTGTCCTCAAGGACTATGTCAACCTTGCATGGCTCAACATTAAAATACTGATGAAGATGCTCCGGGACAAACTCCGGTTTTGGAAGGGATTCTCTTCCTTCAATTATCGCAATGTCATTTTTATGTGCGGCCACTTTGACATTCAACTCATCCTTGAGAACTGCAAGATTGCCTATATGATCGCCATGGCAATGAGTGCAGATAATAGAATCAACCTGGTAGTTGTTTTTTCTTAAAAACTTTACAATTGCAGACCGTGAGCCTTTCCTCAGGAATTCAAGCTGCTCTTTTGAAAAATTTATGCCTGTCTTGACAAAATAGTCTACCACCTCTGCAGGGAGGGGTTTCATTCCGGTATCTACGAGAACTTTCTCTGTTGCGCCATCTACATAAAACACCTTGGTTGTTCCAAGCTCTATTTCAAATATTCCGTGTATGCTCATAAACCCCACCATAGAAAAAAAGCAGGGGACTTCTCAAAAGACCCCTGCTTCAAGTTTATATTGATTTTTTCCTATTAGTTGAAGAAATTTGCTCCAACAAATTCTCCTGATTTATTTCTCTTGATTTACTTTGTCTTTAAACCCTCAAGAGCTTTCAATGCCATCTGAAGGAATGGCTTAGGAGTAATTTCTTTCACAGCCTCAAGGAACATATCTTCTGTAACAGCACCGCCGTCGCCGGCTTTCTTTGTAAGTGTTTCAAGAAGGCGCTTCCTTGTCATTTCCTGAAATGGTTTTGGCGAACCTTCAATAGATTTATCAAACATCGCTTTGCTGTTCTGCTGCCAGTTAAAGTCTGCCATCGTTATTCTCCTTATGTTAGATTCCAACTAAATAAAATATTTAGTTTAATATTTTCGAATTTCTCCATTTTGTCAAGAAAAACAAAATACAAATTAAAATTATTATACCATACACAATTAACGGAATGTCACTTTATAAAAAATAAATCTCATAATTGAGTTAGTCTATAATATCTCCGTCAGGGATCACGCTTTTGGGTTTGATCATTTCTATTCTTTTCATGTAATCATCAATCTGATCAATAAATCTGTTAAGCTCCTGCATTTTACTTAACGCATTCTTCTTTTGTTCTGCAAGTTTTTCCAGCATCTTCTGTTTTGGTTTTTCCCTGCTCGGGTCAGCCTGGAAAAGAAAACGTATCTCCCGTATTTCTTCAAGCGTCAATCCCATGCACTGCAAATCTTTTATTGTCTTTACAAGAAATGCTGTTTTGCTGTTGTAATAACGGACTTTACCATCAACCCGGGACGGGCCGTCAAGAAGTCCAATCTGCTCATAATAACGGAGAGTTCTTGGGCTTATTCCTAAAATGTCCGCCATCTCTCCGATTTTGTATAATTTATTTTCTTCACTACACATATTTTCAGTCTTAAAAATAATTATAGTATACTTCGATAAGCTTACCTTTAGAAAAGATTCTGTCAAGATACCCTTAAACAGAACTTCTTGACATAAAAAAGAGCCTCGCCTAATAATAGCTCACTATATGGGGCATTTAAAAAAAATAGTCTTTTTAACCTTTATCCTTCTTTTGATTCACACAGATGTTTCGTCCGCAGAGCCTAAAATACTCTTTGATGAATCGCAGGGAAAAAGAGAACGAAAAAGGATACTGGTTATCGCACCTCACCCTGATGATGAAACCATCAGCTCTTCAACGGTAATTTCTTATGCAGTAAAAAATAATCTGCCGTTAAAAATAGTAATAATGACCAACGGGGATCTTTTCCTTTGGGGTAAGAGAGCAATAATAAAAGATGTTGATGGCAACGGCTCAGTGACCTTCATAGATTATGGATATACAAGGCAGAGAGAGGTTATAACTGCGCTTTCTAACTACGGTGTCAACAAAAATGACATTATTTTCCTGGGCTATCCTGATTCTTTTCTCTGGGAAATATTAAATAGAGACTTCAATGATTTCTATTTAGATTTTAAAAGCGGGATTATTTTTGAAAAAATATTAAGTGTCAACCTGCTCAAATATTCACCATATAATAACACCTATCATGAAAAGAGATTTCCTTCTGAAAAAACTCTTTACAATGCAGATTACATAACAAGGGATTTAAGTTCAATAATAGAAGAATTCTCTCCAACAGATATCTTCGTCACACATGAACTCGATACCCACCCGGACCACAGGGCAACACCGGTTTTTGTAAGGAAAGCCATCAGCCATCTGACCGAAATCGGGAATGCTTCTGCTGCAAAAATAGCTGTTCACCGCTATCTTGTACATTTCAATTACCATGACAACGTAGAAGATATGGGAGAATATCCTGATCCAAATTCTCCTGAACTTATGACAAGAGATATCTTAAATAAATGTCTGCCCGTAAACTGGGATAAAACTGCAATAGGTTCAGCTCCGACTTCACAGATGCCACTCAACAGCGAGTTTAAGAATCTGAAGCTGAAAGCAATAGATACTTGTTATTCCCAGATGACCGGCATCAGCATACAGACTGAGTGCGACAGCGAGAAATATCTGTTCCTGCACCAGTTCGTAAAGGATCATGAAGAATGGTGGGACTGGCCTGTTGATTATCCCCTCCCCTTCGATTATTATGATTCATGGGGGATAATAAAAAAGGGTAAAGTTTATTACCACGGATTTTATAATTTCTTCAGATATTATCTCTATGACCGCTTCAAGATAACGCAGTAACAAGCACTAATAAAACGGAGGATGCCTGTGTTAGAAAAGCTTTTCAGAATAAGCGAAGCAGGCTCTACCATAAAAAAAGAAATCACAGCCGGAACAGTTACATTCATGGCTCTCTCCTACATCATATTCGTTCAGCCTGCCATTTTAAGCAATCCCAATGGACCGGGAATGGATTTTGGCTCTGTAATGGTTGCAACCTGCATAGCAAGCGGTATAGCAACCATTCTCATGGGGTTCATGGCCAATTACCCTATAGCGCTCGCACCTGCAATGGGGCATAATTTTTTCTTCGCCTTCACGGTCTGCGGAGCGGTAGCCTACGGTGGGATGGGATATCCTTGGCAGGCCGCACTTGGCGCGAATTTTCTTGCCGGTGCTATCTTCATAATCATATCAAGATGGGGAGTGCGTGAAAAACTGCTTACAGCAATTCCTAGCTCTCTGAAGCATTCCATTGCTGTAGGAATAGGACTGCTCATAGCATTCATCGGGTTCCAGTGGGGCGGAATTGTAGTCGCCATGCAGGGAACTATGGTCGGCATCGGCAATCTTAAATCTCCCCATGTCCTTCTTGCCATCGGAGGAACAATTCTTATCGCGATACTAATGGCACTTCGTATTAACGGCGCCATCTTCTGGGGGATACTTGCCTCTGCGTTAGCTGGCATCCCTTTGGGTATCGTGAAATATGGAGGGATAGTAAGCCTTCCGCCATCTATCTCCCCAACATTGTTCAAACTCGATATTATTGGTTCCTTTGAACAAAAAGGTTTTTTAACTGTAATATTTGTGCTTCTTCTTCTCGCCATGTTTGACACTGTGGGCACTCTCGTTGGTGTAGCAGAAAGAGCTGGACTTATGAAAGATGGAAATCTTCCGCGGGCGCAGCAGGCATTGCTTGCAGACGCAATAGGGACAACGAGCGGGACACTGCTGGGAACTTCGACTGTAACCTGTTACATAGAAAGCGCCGCCGGAGTTTCAGAGGGGGGACGTACCGGTTTTTCAAATATGATAACCGGATTACTGATGTTCCTCTCACTCTTTTTCTACCCGCTTGTGAAAATGATCGGAGGCGGGTACGAAGTTTCACAGGGGAAGATTATTTACCCGGTGCTGGCTCCTGCACTCATTATCGTTGGAGTCCTTATGTTCCAGAGTGTGACAAAGATAAACTGGAACGACATAACAGAAGCCTTCCCCTCTTTTCTGACTATGACAGTCATGCAGTATGCTTTCAGCATAACCGAGGGAATATCATTCGGCTTCATCTCCTATTGCATACTGAAGCTCGCTTCCGGCAAAGGGAAAGAAGTCCACTGGATGATTTATCTCTTCTCAGCGCTCTTCCTTATGAAATATACATTTTTATAATATATTTTTGTCCCTTCACCTTTACTTGGTTCTTAGTTTTTTCGCATCTTCCCACATCTCGCCGAAAGCTTTTTCAGTCTCCTCGCTCATAACACGCCAAATGGCCACGGTTTTAAAATATTCATTATCGCCGACATGGAAAAGCGTCTTCTCAGTTGGGGTTACAAGTGTATCTGCATTATTTACAACCGGCGAGACACCAAGCGACTTTACGACATTGGCCTGATTTTTCGGTGACAATTCAAAATTTATCCATTCCTCGCACAGTTTCTTTTTCATCCCGGTAGCAGCTTTTGTAATACACCAGTAGTCAATCCAGGCTGTCCCTCCCTCTTTTGGGCTTGCAATCAACCAGTGTCCGCCTTTCATATTTGCCTGTTGCGCTGCAAATCCCCATGTCGTGGCAAGAGAGAGCTGCGGGAATTCATCCGGATTAGCTTCACCGTCCCAAAGGCTCTTTGCATTTTTTGCAAGGATATTTAATTTATCCTGAATCTTCTTACGGTCAAGTTTAGCGATATCAAATATCTGGTCATAGTTATAACCAAGGGAAAGAGCAGTAATCCAGATATTACATTTATGGAAATTATTGTTTATTGTATATTTGCCTGCATACTCTGGTTCCCAAAAAATATTCCAGCTCTCCGGTGCTTTTTTTACAACATCGGTATTGTATGCAAGCCCGTAGGGACCACAATTGTATGGAACCCCATACCGCTTGTCTTCATGCATCAGGGACCGGTCTTTAGCAAAGAATGGGAGCAGGTTTTTAAGGTTGGGAATATTCTTCTCATCTATTGGAGAAAGCAGATACTCGCCGTCTTTAAAGCAATAGAACCTTGGTGTTTTTGCCAAATCTGCCGGCGGAGAGATCAGATCAGCAGTCCCATTCTTTGCTGCTTTATAAAATTCATCCTGATCAGTGGGGTTGTATATCTCAACGGTAAGCTCTGTATTATATTTCTTTTTAACCAATTCCTTAAATTCATTAACATATGGTTCTGCATAACCGGCCCAACATGTTATTCTTATTGTTTCAGCACACAGATTTGAACTGGCAGGTTGAAGAGTGAAATAAAGAGCAACAAATACAATCAGTAAATAAAATATTCTTTTCATATTTCCCTCCCCCGTTTTATTCTGCATCCCATATTTACAGCACTTTTTTATCAAATGCCGTAATGTATGTAATTACTCATCTCTGGGGCGACAAAGGGAAAGTAGGTTTGTTTCGATACTCAAGATACTTTTCTACTTTTTTCTTTTCATCCTCTGATATATTCGCACCATCTTTTTTGCTCATCTTCTCAGTAACCTCTTTGGCTTTTCCATCTGTTTCATGGTACGAACTTATTCTGTCGAGCGGATGACATTTACTGCATTTATCCTCGAAAACTTTGCGATCAGGCTCTGCCAGCATTTTTACAATTGCATCAGATTCTTCACTAGAAACCTTTACTCCATGCTCCATTGTCATTCTTCTGACTACATCTATCCAATACGTTTTTGATTCATGCCTTTTCAGTGCCTGCTCTTTGTCATGACATTTGGTACATTTATTTAAAAAAATTTCATAAGGAGAACTTTGGACTGCTTTTTCTTCCGCATAGACAATCAAAAAACAAATAAAAAGAAATGCCATTACACTGCCTAACAAACAAATCTTTTTCATTTTCATATTCCCCCTCCCCGTGGTTAATGACTCTATTCCATCAAACAGCTTCTTCTCGATCTCACATTGCTTTGATGTTTAAAAAATCTTAATTTGATAATTAATCAACAATATATTCCCCAACTTTTTAATTTCAATTGTAACTGGTCATTATTATTAATCGCGATGATGTAATTTGAGTGCTTTCATAACAAACATCTTTTAATCTGATAAAAATGGTCTGCATTTTTACGGAAGATCACTCATGCTTATCTTAATAAATTGAAATAGTCATTGACGATTCAAATGGACAGGTTTAAATTGTAGCCTAGAAGAGAAAAATAACCGGGGGGTTGTTTTTGATTCTAATCAAAATAATTCAATTTATTTTCTATCAGGGAAATCCACAAAATAATAAACTAACTCAATCTAGCTATACCCTTAAAAGTTAATAAAGATTTTTTATTTGCTAATTGCTGATGTAACCATCTAACTGAGGAGGGGTAATATGATCCAATTGTTGAAAAAAATCTTTATCTGCTTGTCTGTTTTCCTGTTGTTCTTCTCCATAACACCTGTTGCTATTGCTGAAGAAGAAGCCGCAGAAGAAGACAGGCCAACAGCTAAATTGTCATTAGGGTTCTATTCAGATTACATATGGAGAGGTTATGCACTTGGGCATGACAGCCTGGTCATCTTCCCTACCATCACGATATCTT
>Ga0265292_1003035_pt1 | contig 10783 bp, 5 predicted proteins | sample Munlanlewell296A_FD_189080 | JGI IMG/M metagenome (GOLD analysis project Ga0265292, IMG submission 189080) | Leachate microbial communities from a municipal landfill in Southern Ontario, Canada - Leachate well 296A | ecosystem: Engineered > Solid waste > Landfill > Unclassified | place: Canada... | reverse complement strand
TGCCACGCGGACGACGCGGAAGCCCTGACGGGATGCACGGTTGTCCTGTGTGAGCACGGCGCCGTGGGCGGCGTCGACCAGCGCGGCGGCGCGCCGGGGACGCGCGAGACCGATCTGCTCAGGCCGATGCACCTGGTACAGAAGGTCCACGCCGTGCTGCTAGCCGGAGGCTCAGCCTTCGGGCTGGATGCCGCGGCCGGGGTGATGCACTATCTGGAGGGGCGCAAGATCGGCTACGACGCCGGAGTGGCGCGAGTGCCGATCGTGCCGGCGGCGATCCTGTTCGACCTGGCGCTCGGCCGCGCCGACGTTCGGCCGGATGCCGCCATGGGTACCCGCGCTTGCGAGGCCGCCTCGCAGCAGCACCCGGCCGAGGGGAACGCAGGCGCCGGGATGGGCGCCAGTGTGGGGAAGGTGTTGGGAATGGGTGGGGCGATGAAGTCCGGCGTTGGCACCGCCAGCGTGGACCTGGGGAGCGGGTGCGTGGTCGGAGCGCTGGTAGCGGTGAACGCGCTGGGGGACGTGGTCGACCCGAACACGGGGCGCATCCTGGCCGGCACCCGGCCGGCGAAACTGGGACCGATGCGCCTGGGCGGCAAGGGTCCGTTCGCCGACACGCTGAAAGTGATGAAGAGCTTTGTCGGCAAGACCGCCATGCGCTTCGCCTCGCACGCCAACACCGTTATCGGGGTGGTGGCCACCAACGCCGCGATGACGAAGGACGAGGCCAATAAGGTGGCCCAGATGGCCCACGATGGCCTGGCGCGCACCGTGCGTCCGGCACACACGCTGTTCGACGGCGACACGATCTTCGCCCTTTCGACCGGGGAGAAGAACGTGGACGTTAACATCGTGGGCGCCTACGCCGCCGAGGTGATGGCGCAGGCGATCGTGCGCGCCGTGCTGCAGGCGACGGCGGCGGGCGGGCTGCCGGCGGCCGCCGATTTCCGTCCCGACTTCGGGAGTCCGTAGGACTTCCGAAGTCGGCTTGAACCTGGCGTTGACACCGCGACAACCGGCGGGTATGCTGTCCAACGGTAGTGGAGGCCGGATGTTCCGACGGGCGAACGAGCGAACGCAGCCGATTACCGAGCCGGTCGAGCGTGTCGACTCGGTCCTGGGGGCGGGCATCGCCTGGCAGGGCGCCATTAGCGGCAGCGGCGGCGTGCGCATCGACGGGGCGTTCGACGGCGACATCCACTTGCGCGGCCTGGTGGTGATTGGCGAGCAGGGGCGCGTGACCTGCAAACAGATCCGCGCCGCGACGGTCGTCGTCGCCGGGTCGGTCAAGGGCGATATTACCGCCCAGCGGGTCGAGATCACGCGCAGCGGCCGGGTGTGGGGCGATGTGGTCACCACGTCGTTCTCCACCGAGGAAGGCGCCTTCCTGCGCGGCCAGATTCGGATGGAGGAACATCTCGACCTGGGGTTGAACCAGCCGGAGGAGCCGTCCGAGGCGCCGACAGTCAAGCGCTAGCCAGGATTTGGGAATCACAAGGGCCCGGTTCGATCTCGAGCCGGGCCCTTGGCTTTGGACTGCAGGCGCTGCTAGGAGAATGTGGGAGCGCCCGCCTCCCGCAGCTCACTCCCCGCCTCACCCCCTGACCCCCTCTCCGCTTACAGCGACCTCATTCAATACTTGGCCCGTGGCGGAGAGGGGGAGGAACCAAAGAGGGATGGGGGGAGCGAAGCTCCCCCCATCCCTCTTACAACTTCTCCCCTCCCCCTGCGGGATTCGCGTGGCCGCGAGAGTCAACCCAAGCAGGGGGAGGGGCAAGGGGAGGGGGGTTCGAAAGCGCCTGCGTTCTTCCCGCAACCTCTCAGGGCTGGATGGTATACACGCGTCCGGCGGAGTGACCGTAGGTCTCCGGGAAGTAGAAATCCCACGCCCGGGTGGGTAGGACGCGGTACTCTCCCGGAAGGGCGGCGGTCAGCAGGTAGGTGTACTGATACGTGCCGGTCGGGAGGTAATCGGCGAAGAGCACCAGCCGGTCATCGCGCATTTCGGCGCGGGTGAAGTACCACCATCTCCAGCCTACGCGGTCGGTCTGCGCCTGAGCCAGCATCTCCGGCGGCATGCCGGAGGGCGCGGTAAGCAGTGATCCGTCGATCGGCTCCATGCCGGCCGGGAACGGGTCCTCGACGACGACGTAGTATTGATCGGACGGCACGCTGACCGTCAGGCGCGCCAGCAGCGCGTCGCCGGCGCGGGCCGAGGGCGCCGGCGCACACGGCTTCTCCAGGCTGCCGCAGGCGCCGTCGTAGTGGAAGTACTCGCGCGAGACCGTCAGCCCGCGCGAGGTGGCGGCGATATCCTCCACCGGGCGGTAGGCGCTCAAGTGCACGGTGTAGAACAGCGCGCCCTCCCCGGGGCCGCGGGTGACGAGCAGTTGGTTGGGGCGATCGCCGAAGAGCTGATCCATCGGAGTGAAGGAGCTCTGGGTGTCGGCGGGGGCCGAGCCGGCGAGCAGGGCCTGCGCGTTCAGCGTGGCGCCATAGCCGAAGGTGCCCTCCAGCGATCGGCTGACACCAGCCCAATCAGACAATGCCAGCAGCGCCCAGGCGGTGTCGTGCGTCGAAGCCCAGGCCCCATCGCGCTGGCGCGCCGCCAGCAGCCAGCGCACGGCGTCGGGATTGAGCGGATCGTCCGGCTGCAGCTCGAGCATCGCCTGCAGCACCTGAGCCGTCGTGCGAACTGGAGCGCCCATATTCCACAGGTCAGAGGTCTCGTCCTGCCAGTGAACGCCGGTGGCCGAACGCACCGCGGAACCCTTCAGGTCCGAGAGCAACGTGGCCACGGCCGGATCGCCCGGCAGCGAGGCATGGAAGGCCAGGGCGAGAGAGGCGCGCGCCCACTGGGACATCCCGGACCGCGCCGCGACCAGCGCCTGGAGTCTGTCCACATCCGGAGCGCCGGCGCGGGCCAGGACCCACAACACGAACGCCTGGCGATTGCGGATCGGGGCGTCGGCGAGCGAGTCGATCACGCCCACCTGACCCTGCAGGTATCCGACGGCCGAGTCGATCACGTAGTCGTTGACCGTCCAGCCGCTGTGGCGGGCTTCCAGCAGCGCGTACAGCACGTACGACGTCAAGTACGGATCGGTCGGACCGCTGCTCCACCATCCCCAGCCGCCGTCGTACTGCTGGCGGGCGCGCAGTGTCTGCAGTCCGGCCGTCAACGTGCGCGTCAGTCGATCCTCGAGGCCGGGGATTTCGGTGTTGAGGGCCTGCGCCGCGCGGTAGGCGGCCAGGTTGGGCAGGAAGCGCGAGGCGACTTGTTCGGTGCACTCGTACGGGAACGCCTCCAGCACTTCGAGCGCCGACTGCATGGCCGCCCCGAGCGACGGCTCGAGCGTGACGGTCAACCCGCCCTGGGTGGCGTCGAAGCGGCGCGGCAAGCTGACGGCCTCCAGGCGCTCGCCCGGAGCGGTGAGCCCGCCCGAGGTGGCAAACGTGTCCGAGGCGGTGTATCGCAGGATCGGGATGCGCCCGTCGACAGCTGAGCCGATCGTCGGCGTGGAGGCATCCTCGAGGCCGCCTCCCCGGGCGTAGAAGGTCAGGCCGGCGGACTCGGCCTCCAGGATCTGCAGCGACCATTCGACTCTGACCTGTCCCCTCGACGGGACCTCGACCTTCTGGCGGGCGTCCGACTCCAACTTGGCCCCCTCGGCCTCCAGACGGACCTCGACCTCGATCGATTGTGCCGTGTTGTTGTGGACGATCGCCGCCACCGTGGCGGCGTCTCCGGCGGTGAAGAATCGCGGTGTCACCGGACGGATCAGCAGCGACTTACTGGTGACCAGATCGGAGGTGGCGCTGCCCGCCCGGGTGTCTGCCGTGATGCCGCGCGCATCCATGCGCCATGTGGTGAGCGAGTCGGGCAGCGTCAGGGTGATGTCGGCCTCGCCCCGGGCGTCCGTGAGGATCGAGGCGTTCCAGTAGGCTGTGTCGGGGAACTCGGTCCGCACGCTGGGCTCGAGGCTGCCATCGCCTCCGCCGCCGCCCATGCCGTCGGCGGACGAGATCCCTCGTCCGCCCTCGCCGCTGACGGCCAGGGCGGACCCGGTGCGCACGCTGAGAGGTACCGGTGAGTAGAAGGCCGTGACGGGATCGGTGCTGTTGGGCTCGGCCAGCGCCAGCGCGGCGACGTCGGCCAGCGCCAACGAGAACTCAGCCTGGACCGGCTTTCCCTGCGCGTCGGTGGCGCGCAGCGCGTAGATCACCTGTTCGCCCGGGCCGGCCTGAGGCCGGTCCGGCGACACGCTGACCTGCAGGGCGCGGCTTTCGGCGCTGACTCGCAGTTCGATCAGACCGGCGGCCAACGCGGCGGGTGCGGATGGGCCGGACGGCCGGACGAGGACGGCCGAGACGAAGACGTTCGGCACGTGGGTCTCGTCCAGAGGCAGATCGATCGTCGTCTGCCCGGCGGCGACTTCCACCACCCTGCTGGAGAGTACCCGGCCGCGCTCAATCGTCACCAGCGCCTGGACCGGCTGGTCGAAGGGAGAGGGGATCAAGATGCGCGCCGTGTCCCCGGGCTTGTATTCACCGCGGTCGGCGACCAGGGCGATTCGGTTGGTCCCCGCGGATCGCCAGGTGAACCGTTCGGCACCGTAGGCCCACAGTGTCAGGCTGCTGACGGCGGCGCGTCCGGAGCGGTCCTTGCCTTCGACGCGCATCCGGTACGAGCCGGGACGCTCGGGGCGGAAGGTCACCGCCGCCTTGCCATCGGCGCGCGACGGAAGGTCGGCTTCGTTGACGCGCTCCGCCTGTTCTTCCCAGTCGATCGTGCCGTCCGTGCCGACAGCCTGCGTCCAGGTGATGCGGTCGAGGGTCATGTGGATCGCCTGGCCGGCGACGGGTGCGCCCTCCCAGTCGACGGCGGTGACGGCGACCCGGCTCTGACTGCCGCTCGCCACGGCATACGACTCAGGATCCAGGCCGAGGTAAACGCTGGCCGGGTGCAGGCGGACGATCGACTCCCCCTGCACGGGCATGCCGGCACTGTCGGTCAGGACCGCCGCGATCGTGATCTGGAGGGGACGGGAGATCTCGGGCGTCGTGGGTAGGTCGATTCGCAGCCGGCCCTCGGAGTCGGTCTCGCCTTGTCCCTCGGCGAGCATCTGGCTGTAGTCGTATTGCGGGCCATCGACATACGAGAACCAGTCGATCGGTTGCGGCAGGTCGGGCGGGAAGTACTCGCTGGCCCAGGCGGACCACTGCACCTGTGCGCCGGCGACCGGGCCTCCAAAGTAGTACTCGCCCAGGATCACGGCCTCCAGCGGATCGCCATAGCCGACGTCGGTGAGCGAGGCCTCGACGGTGACGTCGAACTCGGGTTTGCGATAGGCGGCGACGGTGAACGACACCCCGCCGACGGAGGCGTTGATGGAGTAGATGCCGAGCGGCGCGGACGAAGGCAGCTCGAAGGTGCCGCTGAACGCACCGTAGGCGCCGAGGGGCGCGTCCAGCTTGCCCGCCGGCTCGCCGAACGTGTCGAGCAGCGTCACCTCCAACGACTTCTCGGACGGGAGGGAGTATTGCGCGTCATCGACGTCGCGCAGGACACCGCGAAAACGAACGGTCTGTCCCGGGCGGTAGATCGGCCGGTCGGTGTACAGGTAGACGCGTGACGTGGGCGCGGCCGGGTCAAAGTCCACCCCGAAGGACCACGGGATGATCTCGTCCGTCCACCCCGTGGATGCCAGGCCGAAGGGACTCTCCCCCGGCGTGCCGACGAGCGCCAGGACCGGCGCGTAGACGTCCTGCGCCGGTACGAAGTCGAGAGACACGGTGCCGTCGGAGCCGGTGCTCCCGGTGGCCAGCGTGTTGCCCGACGCATTGACGATCTGGACGGGAAGGCCGGGGGCGGGCCGTCCGCTGCGCAAGTCGACGGCCCACGTGAGCGCCGAATCCTGCGCCGCCTTGAGCACGAGTTCCGTATCCCGGACGACGATCACCCGCGCCTGCGTGCGAGTGCCTCCGTAGTCCGGTCCGATCATCCTCAGCAGGTAGGCGCCGGTCGGCAGGGGTTCGTTCTGCAGGCTGACGTCGAGGGTCTGCATGACGTTGCGCCTTGCGGGCACGTCCAACGACCACTGCCGAAGCAGGTCACCGATGGGAGCGCCCTCGGCGGTGTACACGCCGTCGCGCATCAGCCGGAAGAACTGCGGGAGTGAGATTCGATACAGGCCGAAGTCCAGCGAGCCGGCGTTTCGCGCCTGGATCTGGAGCACGGGTTTGCCGAACGCCTCCAGGCTGAGCACGTCGGAGTAACGCATGAAGCCCGAGAGGGGAAGGAGATCGCGAGTGGAGAAGCGCAGGCTGAAGGGCGCCGCCAGCGTGGCGCCGTACGGGTCGGCGGCCGAGGCGGCCATCGTCAGCGTGTAAGTGCGCGACGGATCGAAATCGCCATAGACCGAGAGCGTGTAATCCTCTCCGCCCCACCAGGTCCCCAGGTTCTCGACGGCGGGGGTGAGGGTCAGAGCCCGTCGCAGGCTGGCCGGATCCATCGGACCGGCGAACCTCAACTGAATGGAATCCCACTCGTCCTTCTGCCCTCCTTCGGAGGGCATGGTCGACAGGATGGCCGGCCGACCGGCGGTGCGGAAGGGCAGCGACAGCGTGGAGCCAAGGCTCGATCCGCTCGGCGCCGAGGCGCTGGCAGCCAGACGGACCTCGTAGTCCGAGTCGTACTCCAGCCGCGCGGACGGCTTGAAGGTGAACTCGGACGCAGCGTCGTTCCAGGTGAAGGTTCCTGGCAGGGAGGCGCCGCCGGGGCCGTCGAGCGTGAAGGCACGCTCGACGCTGGCACGGTCCATTGCCTGGTTGAAGGCGATCTTGACCGGCACGTCGAGCGGCAGCGGCCGGCCGTCGTACGCCGGCGCGGCGGACACGACTTGCGGGAGCGCGGTGACGAAGGACCACTCGTACGCCTCTTCAAGCGGCGCGCCGGTCAGATCCTGGAGGCCGGCCTCAACTCGGGCGGTGATGCGCTGACCGCCGGGCAGGGACGGCGAGGGACGGAAGAGGTAGATCCCCGTGTCGACCCATTCGCCCTCGCCTTGCACGGCCGGGTCGAGGGTCAGAGGCACAGGCAGCGTCCCTTCAACCTGGAGAGGGACCACCGGGCGATTGAAGACCACCGTGATCGGGTTGCCGGGATCGACGTCGTTGGTGTCGGGATCCGGCATCACCTGGACGACCCGCAGCGGTGCGGCGACTCGCATGTCGAGGACAAGGGGCTCGGCCAAAGCCAGACCTGCGGCAGAACGAGCCGAGGCGGCGATGGTCAACCGATAGGCCGACTCGCGCGGCAAGGCGGTGACCGGACGAAGTTCGAGGGTCTGGTCATCGACCCACGTCGGGACAACCTCGACCGCCGGATCGAAGCTGAGGGCGGCCTCGACCGAGGCGCGATCCATCGGCTGATCGAAGTAGAGAGTCAGCGGGCCTGATGGAGCCAGCTCCTCGCCGGGAGCCGGATCACTCTCAGCGAGCGTAGGCGGCAGCGGAGCCAGGCGCGTCGGTGTGGGCGTCGAGCGCCCGAAGGGCAGGGAGAGGCCGGGGAGCGAGCAAGCCAACGAGAGCAGCAGAACGGCGGCCACCGCCGTGGTCAGGATTCGCCGAGGGGTCATCGTGCCTCCAAGCCGTCGCCGAGTACGCGGGACACTATCACTCTAAAGCAGGATGCAGGGCAGGACAAGGGAGGGATTGTGAGGGGTGCCGCCGGATGTCCTACCGCATGGCGGATCAGACAGGGGCGGGCGCGAAAGCGATGCCGTCATGCGGCCTGCAGTTTCTCGAGGACCGCCGGCAGGTGGGTGATCGAGGCGATCTCGATCCAGCCCGAGGCGGGCAGCTTCTCGGGATCGACGTGTTCGTGAGACCACGTCAGCGCGTGCGGGACGAACACGGCGCGGGCGCCGACGGCGAGCGCCGGGAGTACGTCCGAGCGCAGCGAGTTGCCAACCATCAGGAAGTCCTCCGGCGGCACCCCGACGTCGCGCAGGACCTGCCGGTAGACCTCCGGGGTCTTCTCGTGCAGCACGCGCACGAGCCCGAACCGGTCGGCGATGCCTGAGCGCCGAATCTTGACTTCCTGCTCGAACAGGTCGCCCTTGGTGAGGAGCACCAGGCGGTAGCGCGGGGCGAGCCGGTCGAGCACCTCGACCACCCCGTCGACCAGTTGCACCGGCGCGCGCAGCATGTCCTTGGCAATGTCGAGCAGAGCGGCCAGGAGCGTCGGCTCAAGCGGGCGTAACGCCAATCGGGTGGCCGCCTCGAGCATCGACAGGCTGTAACTCTTGATGCCATACCCGTAGATCTCGACGTTGCGCACCTCGATCTCATCCAGGACGGCCAGGGCGTGGGCTTCGGGGTGCTGGTCGGAGAGGAGCGAAGCGAAGCGGCGCTTGGCGGCATGGTAGTGGATTTCGTTCTCCCACAACGTGTCGTCGGCATCGAAGCCGATGGTCGTCAGACGCGGCATGGAGGCAATGCTACGAGCATGAGGTGGAGCCGTGCGCGGCTGGCATCGGCGCTAGCGTTCCGGTTGCTGGAAGCGCAGCAGCCACGATCCGGCGTAGCGTGTCCCATCGGCCGTCGTGCATTCGCCGGGGGTCAGCCCGGTCACAGGCTGATCGGAGTCGACCAACTGCACGGTGTAGGTGAGACCGGGGGACATCTCGAAGTCGGCGTACCCGACGCCCAGGTCGGGCTTGAGGCCGGTGAAGAAGTGGTCCTGTCCGGTGTCCCAGACGACGCGCACCTCGGAGCCGGGCACGGGCTGGCCGGCGGCGTCGACGACCTCGACTTGCAGCAGCGGCCGGCCGATGGTTTCGTCACACACCGGTTCGCGTTCAAGCAGGCGGAAGGGTGCGCCGGGGGTCGAGGTCGGGGTTCGCGTGGGCGCCGGGCTGGGAACGGGCGTCACGGTGCGCGTCGGCGTCGCCGATCCGGCGGGCGTTGGCGTCGAGGCTTGCGCGCCGGGGGTCGAGGGCGAGGCTGCCTGCAGATCGGCGGCCAGCCGGGCGAGGGCGCGGGCTTCAGCTTCCGGCCAGCCCTGCGCCAGCCGCTGCTGGGCGAGGGCCGCGAGGACGGGGCCCGGATCGGCGTAGGCAAACAAGGCCACCCGGGCGCGCGCCCGCTGCAGATCTCCGCCGGCATCATAGGCCGAGGCGACGAGCGTCAGGTAGTCGGCGCGGAAGTCGTCGCGCAGCGAGGCGGGCGAGGTGTCGGTGTAGCTGACCGGATTGACGCCCCAGGCGTAATACAGGCCTGCTGCGATGCCGAGCCCGAGTGCGGCCAGGAGCAGGAGTCCACCCTTCATGGCGACTGGATCTCCGCCGTCGGTGCGGCTTCGCGCAGCGCGATGGCCAACAGGTTAAGCGTGTCGAGGTCGTAGCGGCTGAACCCGTGGTCGACGGCATAGGTCAATGCCTGGGTGACCAGTTCGGCGGCGGGTTGAGGGCCGAGACTGGCCAGGCGAACCTGCGCCGTCTGCAGATCCTGGCTCGAGGCGTAGGCCTGGGCCACCATCAGCACGTAATCCGCGCGGTAGTCGGCGCGCAGGTTGCCGGGGGCGGTATCGACATAGTGCACCGGCTGTACCAACCAGCCGTACACCAGACCCAGTCCGACTCCAACCAGCAGGGCGGCCAGCAGCCGCACGATCGTCTTCATCCCGGCAGCCTCATGCGGAGGATTGTGACACAGGCTGGCGACGACGGCAACCGGCGGCACACGCGCAGCCCCGGCCGGTGCGGCCGGGGCGGAAGCCGGTGTGCTACAATCTCGCAGGTGCCGAAGGAGGGACTCGAACCCTCAATCCCGAAGGAACGCGATTTTGAGTCGCGCGCGTCTGCCAGTTCCGCCACTTCGGCGCACGCGTAGTATAGCCAAACGATTCCGGCCGGTCAAGCAGCCTGTTCTCATGCGGCGAACTTGCCGGCCGATATCTCCAGGACCTGCGGCATGCGATTAGGCATCATCGGCCTCCCTTCTTGCGGCAAGACGACGATCTTCAATGCGCTCACCGGCGGCAGCCTGCCGACCGGAGTACGTGGCGATCGGCTCCAGGTGCACACCGCCGTCTCCGACGTCCCCGACCGGCGGGTCGACGACCTGAGCCTGCTGTTCAAGCCGCGCAAGACGATCTACGCCAAGGTCACCTATGCCGATATCGGCGGGCTGAAGGCCGAGGCCGGGAGGGAAGGTCTGGCGGGCCAGCTGCTCAACCAACTCTCGCAGATGGACGGCTTCGTGCACGTCGTGCGCGCTTTCGAGAGCGAACTGGCCCCGCATCCTGCCGGACGGGTCGACCCGTCCCGCGACCTCGCGGCGATGGAGGCCGAGCTGCTGCTCAACGACATGTTGACCGTCGAGCGGCGGCTTGAAAAGCTGCGCGAGGAACGCCAGAAGGGCGGCGGGCGCGAGAAGGCAGTCATCGAGCGCGAGCTGGCCCTGTTCGAGCGTCTGGCGGAGGTCCTGGCGACGGGCCAGCCGCTGCGCCAGGCGACGATCTCGCCCGAAGACGAACGGGCCATGGCGGTCTTCGGCTTCCTGACGCATAAGCCGATGCTGGTCGTGGTCAACCTGGCGGAGGGCCAGGCGGATCCTGGATTGGCGTCGCCCGGCACCGGCGTGCAGGTGCTGGCGCTGCAGGGCGAGATCGAGATGGAGATCGCTCAGTTGGCGCCGGACGAAGCCCGCACTTTCCTGCAGGAGTACGGCATCGCCGAGGCCGGACGCGACCGTGTGCTGCGCGCCTCCTACGATC
>Ga0265292_1003034_pt1 | contig 10788 bp, 9 predicted proteins | sample Munlanlewell296A_FD_189080 | JGI IMG/M metagenome (GOLD analysis project Ga0265292, IMG submission 189080) | Leachate microbial communities from a municipal landfill in Southern Ontario, Canada - Leachate well 296A | ecosystem: Engineered > Solid waste > Landfill > Unclassified | place: Canada... | reverse complement strand
TCCATGCGTGGAATCCCACGCTGCATAAAGCCGTTCAGCCAGTTCAACCCCTCGTTTCCGGTACATCTCCTTGCCCGTTATCTCATAGAGACGCAAGAGCGAAAGACAAGCCGTGAGTTGAGCGCCGGCTGAAATGACGGGTTTGCCATTTACAACAGTTGGTTCCAGTTTCCAATTAGCAGTAAAACGACCCGGGTACCCATAAAACCAGCCAAAGGGCACCTCTAAAAACTATTTTTTTTGATGCCGTTTTCAGCATAAATGTAACAGACGGTTTTCTAAAAACCTAATTTTACCCCCCCCCCCACTATTTTATATTAAATTAATTATCAGATACTTACAAAGCTGTTTTCTACAAAGCCGAACACGTGTTCGACCCTTACACGTATGCTCGATTTCTCTTTATTTCGGGCTTTTTGCGTTTCGGTTAATGGCTTGTTTTTGTATATTTTCTCCTGCTCTTCACCGGTATAAGCGCTGTCAGCATAAAGTGGCAGACCCTTGTCTTTCTAAGTCAGCAATTGCTCTATAGGTTGCGAATCATGTACAGAGGCATCTGTAACAGTGTATTCCTCAATGAGTTTCGTCTTGGTGTCCGCTTTTATATGGTTTTTATATCCATAAAAAACAGTGTTGTTCTTTTTAGTCCATCGGGCATCCACATCCTTTTGAGCCAGCTTATGAGGCTTCACTTTCCATTCCTGCGGAGCCGTGCCGGTTTCTTTAATGTGCTTGTTCTCTTCCCGTGTATTGCGTTGGCGCGGGGCTTCCACAAAACTGGCATCAACCATTTTGCCTTCGTTTGCAAATACGCCTGCCGCATCAAGGGTTTCATTGAAACACCTGAATAAGCCCAGGATAACTTCTTTTTCAATAAGTTGCTCACGGAAAAACCAAAAAGTACGACTATCCGGAACTTTATCGCTTTTCTTCAATCCGAGAAAACGTTTGAAACTTGCCCGGCCAACAATCTGAAATTCCAGTTGATCATCTGAAAGATTATACAAGCTTTGTATGATGAGGGCTTTGAACAACAGCAACTTACTGAATGGAGGTCTTCCTCCTTTTAATAAATCTTTTGTGTCATTTCTAAAAGCCTGATCTAAAGGCGCTTCAAATATATTCCAGTCAATATACTCACTCAGTTTTAGCAGAGGATTTCCAAGTTTACTAAGAGTTTCCAATAAAAAATGATCGTCAAAAAGTCCGAGAGGGTTTATGTTTTTCATGGCTTACTCTTTTATAAAGCAAATGTAAAATATTCAACCATGTAAACACAGTTAAGTTATTAACAATCTGATGGTTATGTTAACAATAGGTTTTTAGAGGTGCTCTTAATAAATATCTCGCCGGTCTTGCGCGGCAGAGCAAAACACCTTCCCTGAGTGATTTTAAGTTTGCCGTGTATGGTTTGAGGTATTGCTACCGGCTATTAGGACTGAATGACAGGGTTGTTCAACTCCCACAAATCGGTTTGTCCAAACATGTTCAGCTTACCGCTCCGGTCGGATCCGGAAAACCAGTTGTACTCGTTTGCATAATTGGTAAGGAGTACAACCGGTTCGTCGGCAGGAATGCGATATTTTTTTAGTACGTAGGACAACTGAAAAACAGGATGATGTTCGAACTAACACCAAAGACGAACGGAATCACCAGGGAACAGGTGTGGAAAGCGTGGAAGCAGATCAAGCAGGGCGGTCGGGCCGTAGGGGTAGCCCTGGTGGAAACCAATATCCTTGAATGCCAACAAATTGCCTATGAAGTGATCGGTCGGGATAAACAGGTGATGAAGGCCCTCACCCGTGAGGATGTTGCCCAGCTCGACCGGGAATCGGTTATCGGGTTCATGCAAAAAAACGAATCCCGTCTGGCGGGAATGACAAGGCGAGCATTCGTTGTAAGCGATGGGGCCCCGGCCTTCGCCGGGGTGACAGGGTGGTTGCCGAAAGTGGAAAGTTAGAGATCTGAATTTAGAATTTTGAATTCTGAAGTTGAAGATTCAGGTAGAGGCGGACCCTTAGGGTCGCCCTTGTTGCTCGGACTGGCTCTTCATTAACCCCAGACTTCAGTCTGGGGATTCCAGGCAAGGCGAGGCAGTCTAATTCATTAAAATGTCAGGAGTGCCATCGCTATTTTTGATGAACTGAACTTTGCGGCAGTCGCGGTTGAGGCGGAGTGATTTCTCTTCCCATTTTACCTTTCCATCAACCGATTCACCACGGATTGAAATCTTTATTCCACCATCTTCAGTGTCGTAGTAAACGCAACCTGCAGAACCGCATTCGGGAGCCTGATCGTATTTTTGGGATACAATGCCAACCTGCTCACCATTGATAAACACATTAATATTGCTCTCCGAATTGGTCCAAACCGTTACTGCAAATTTACGGGCACCGTTCCCATAACCTGAATAATCGCTCAAATTCGTATAACTTCCGCTGTATTTGCTGCAACCTAAAATAAGAAGAGGCAGGAGCAACACTGGCCACGATTTAAGTATTTTTGTTTTCATGGTTTGGTTTATGTTTGTTTTGACGAAAATACGAAAAAATACAATCCGATGGAAATAAGATGAAAAATTCTAATTCCCACATTAACTCCTATCTTCCAGTCCTCTTTTTTATCCTGCTTGCCGGCCTCATTCGCACCCGAATCAACTTCTCATCCGAAATGATCCCGGGAATCAATGGCGGGTACTACCCCCTTCTCGTGCGCAACCTTTTGGAATACGGTTCCATAAGATATCCTGATGCACCGCTGGTCTATTGGATCCAGGCACTTATAAGCCTGATTATCAAATTTTTCTCCGGAATGAATATCGATCAGGCTGTTCTTCTGGCTTCCCGGTTATTGGATTCGTTTATTCCCCCGTTGACCTGCCTCCCGGTATTTCTTGTCGCACGGTATCATCTTAAAGCCCAGCCTAAATCCGGAGTTTTTATACTTCTGATTACTGGTTTCAGCGTTCTGTATCTATCCTTCCTGATGATCCTCACTTCAGAAATGCAAAAGAATGCAGCAGGTTTGCTTTGGGTGGCCTGTTATCTATTTTCTTTAAGCAGGATCACCGCGGAAAACAAACGTAAATATATATTGATCAGCCTGATTTTTCTGACCCTGATCGCCTTTACCCACATCGGCTGCTTTGCCGTTGCATTTCTGTTTACCCTGATTTATGGAATAATCTATCTGGTCCGATCAGCAAAACGAATCCGGATGAAAACCATCATGATCGTTTTATCGGTATTTGCCGGATTAATCCTGATTAGTTTTGCCATTTTGGCCAAAGATCCCGACCGATTGCACCGGGTTATTTCATTTTACCTGAACCCGCTTCGGATCTTTGAATCGCCTTATCTTTTCGTTTTACTATCGGGGCAACAGGTTTACTACGGATTTCTCTTTCACAACTTTTTAATAATCAATATCTTTTCGATAGCTGGATTTATTATCATCCTGATTAACCGCAAGAACCTTTCCTCCTCCGATCTCTCTTTTGCCTTGAGCCTATGTGCCTTGAGCCTTCTCCTTTCGTCTCCCCTGATCGGAATTGAATGGGCACTCCGGTATTACCTGATGGCCTTCCTGCCGATTTCATTTGTATTTATCTACGCGTATAAATCATTGACTAACAAATTCCTCAGAATCCTTCTCTCTACCGTTCTTTTCGTTCTCACCCTCTTCTCAACTGTGGTTGGAATAAACGGGAAGCGCAATCCTGCTATCAGTTCCGAATCGTATGCTGATTTAAAACAATTAAAAAGTGGTATCAGCATTAATCCGGATGATCTCATCGTCGCACGTCATGGCCTGGAATGGTGGACCGGCTGGGTAATGAGATGCCGCACAGGCAAGGAATATTGTTTGCGACCGGAAGATTGGGAGAAATATCCCCATATCTATTTGCTGCGCCAGAAAGCCGGTAACAATTACCCTAGCCATCAGGGATCCGGGCAATTTGCCGAATTTCCGATACCTGAAACGGCCGAAAAAATCAGTTCAAACGAATCCTTTGATATTTATATATTGATCAAACCAACTGAAAACCAATATTATCCGGGAGATTTGCCTTTATTGCAGGGAGAAATCAGGTCAGTTAATGGCGCTCTGCTTACGATTCGTTCTCAGGGGTACCTCCAGCGTGTGATACTCAGTACATCCACTCAATATATTACCAGCCAACCAACTGAAATTAAGCCACGCATGCGTGCTGACATATGGGGGAAAAGGATTCCTTTCAGCTTGAATATCAAAGCAGAACGGGTAAAGATTTATGCAGAGGCTACCAGGTGATCCATCTGCTATCCAAATCTGTAATGAAACAAACTACAGCCATTTAATGCCACAACCTATGCCCGGCTTTTGTATGCCTTGAATAGGTTTGCCAGCTAATGTTAGGTCGAGCGCCAGTGCGAGATCCTCACCGGTTACCGGAATGTTGGTTGATGGCCTTGAGTCATCCATCTGGCCATGGTAGACGAGTGACATATCCTTATCGAACATATAGAATTCAGGCGTACAGGCGGCATCATAAGCTTTGGCTACCTCCTGCGTTTCGTCAAACAAGTAAGGAAACGGATAATAGTTCTTCCTGGCAACCACCGTCATCTGCTCCGGGGAATCATCCGGATACCGCCTGGCATCATTGCTATTTATTCCGATAAAGGAGACTCCCTTTTTGATATACTTATTGGCCAGTGCCACCAATCCTTTATTCACGTGCTTTACGTAAGGACAATGGTTGCAGATGAACATGATGACCGTGGCTTTATCCGATTTGAGGTCTTTTAAAGACAGCATCTTGCCTGAGACGGTATCCGGCAGCACGAAATCCGGTGCTTTTGAGCCCAGGGGAAAGGGGTTGGAAGTGGTTAGAGACATAAGAGGCTTGAGATTAGTAGGTTAGAAGTTAGAGATTCGAATTGAGAATTCTGAATTCCGAAGTTGGAGATTCAAGTAATTTTTCAAATAATAGAACGCTTTCAGATTCATGGACAATATCTGGTTTTAGCCAGTTAAACAGTAAAGATAGCAAATCCGGCAAGAGCGCTGTCATTCCCGCGAAGGCGGGAACCTTTTCACGCTGCACTGAGGCCCGCATTGACAATTCATTATTTCGAAATAATACCTACCTTGGTACTATAATTCCAAATTTCCGACCATGAACAGGATACGGTTTATCATGGTCCTTTGTCTTTCCCTATGCTGCTGTTCCCTGGCGCTTGGTCAGTCGCGTCCCCAAAAAACAGCTGAGCAATTCTTTTATAAAAAATTGCTTGAAAACCGAATGTATACGGACTTCCGCTTCGATGAGCCCATCCGGCATGGTAATATCTGGATTTTTGAGTGCCAGAATCCGGAAGGTTTTGTGCTGGTTAAGGAGTCAGACACTTGCCGGATTGTTGGTTATTCGACCCGGAACCGGTTCACCAGGAATAATAAGATTCCTGACCCTGCTTTAACCTTCGTTGAATCACTTTCCGTGTGTCCGGAAACAGATTTCAATCCCGGACGGCTGAAAACCAAATACAACCCGATCGGTCCTCTGATCCGAACCACCTGGAGTCAGGAGGGATACTTCAATTATTACTGCCCTGAGAATCCCAATGGCCCCGATAATCATGTATATGTTGGTTGTGCTGCGGTAGCCATGGGCCAGATAATCCGCTATTTCGGAAAATTCAATGATTTCCAGCTGACGGTGGTTAATGAAGATTATCGTTATGGAACGCTCACCGCAACTATTGGTAATTATGATTGGAACCGGATGGAAAACCGGCCAATCACAATCGATACCGAAGTGTCTGAGTTTTTGTTCGGCTTAGGGGTACTCACCCGCATGGGCTATGGCCCATCGGGTTCAAGCACCTCAAACTTTAATGTTTATGATGGATTTAAAAAGTTGAAGTATTTTTCTGCCATCAGGATGATCCGCGGCACAACAACTCCTGAGGTTTGGATCAAAAATTTCTATCAGAATATCGCAGATTTTCAACCGGTTTATGTTTCCGGATCGGGTCATTCATTCGTTTGCGATGGCATTGATTCAGAGGGAATGTTCCATTTCAATCTGGGGTGGTATGGTTATGCAGATGGCTATTATCCTCTTAATGGAATACTTACAATTACTCCCAGTGAAGCCATCTTCAACCTCAAACCCTATTCAAACAACCTGCCTCCCTCCAACCTCACCCTGGATAACCTAAGCGGACAAAAATTGTTAAAATGGGAAAAACATCGCCTGGCTAATATTGATCCTGTTCTTTACCGTATTTATCTGAATGATACCACTTACTTTGAAACCAGTAAAACTGTATTCAATACCTCCTATTTCCCTGCCGGGAATCATGAGTTGATGGTGACGGCTATCTATCCGCAGGGTGAATCACCATGGATAGGTCCGATCCAACTGCCCATTGAAGGTGATCCGATCGATATTCCGGATATTGCTTTGAAAATGGCCATCCGGGAAGAGCTTATACGCGAAAATGTCACACCGGTCAATGATTCTCCAACGATTAACCAGCTCCTTAAACTCCAAAAACTGGAGATAAAGCAGCCATTGAGTTCCCTTGCAGGATTGGAATATTGCCATAATATCCAAGTACTTACTATTGTGCCTGATGAACCTGCCAGCTTGAACCTCGGACCAGTTTCCCTGCTAAAACGTTTGAAATGGCTTGATCTTAAGAATATTGATTCAAATACGCTGAAATTATTAACTCATAACGACCGGTTGATCCATCTCGATCTGACCCGCTGTCCGGCCAGTAACTTCGACTTCCTCCTCGGATTAACCGGCTTGCTTAGTCTCCAATTATACGACCTGTCGGTTTCTAATACCCAGATATTTAGCAACTTACTATCAATAAAGCAATTAACTCTTAGCGGATGCAATTTGTCCTATGCAGGTTTCATCCAGAATATGAATAATCTCGAATACATTGATCTGTCGCGAAACCAGTTACAGCGAATTCGTTTAACCGACAAGCTACCGGAACTGCATGAATTGAATATCAGCCGGAACCAGATTAATGAGCTTTTCTTCCTGGAATATATCCCGAACATACAAAGGATAAATCTAGCTGACAATCAGATAAAAAGATTTATAACCGGACTGAATTTCAAATACATCAAAGAGTTGAATCTTGGAAACAATGCCATCGACAGCCTTTGGATCGGCGTTCCTATGCCAAACCTAACGAAGCTTTCATTGAATGGCAACAAGGTGCGTAACATTAGTCTTCTGAAAGATTTTGCACCAGGATTAACCAGCCTTGATTTAGCGGATAACTTCATTCAGGATTTCTGGGAAGGGAGCCTTCAGGCATTGGAGTACCTCGATCTGTCGAATAACCGGTTTAACCTCCTGAATGATCTGCCGGCCAACCCTCTTCTCAAACACATTGACTTGTCATACAATCAGTTGTCCGATATTTACCCGATATTCAACCATACCAATAGTAGCAATATCCAATATCTCGATCTGACCGGTAACCCCTTATCGGTCGAATCCGTTGGGGAATTTGCACCTTCTCTTCAAACTGTAATCGATACTCTCTTATTGCCGGATTATCCACAGGAGTTTAGTCCAGGTAACCCTCAACCACTACGAAATCACAGTTTAACAGGACAAACCGCAGAGCTTTCCTGGCTAACCGATCAACTCCCGGTTAATAGTTATTACGAAGTATATACGGGCCTTTCCCCGGACAGCCTTACTTTGGCAGGCCATGTTGCAGCAACCTATTATCAGGTTAATATTACTCCCGGACAGCGCTATTTCTGGCGGGTCCGGACTGTTTTACCCGACACCTCATTTTTAAGCGGGTTATTCAACTTTATTACTTTTCAGCCATTTACACTGCCTTTTAAGGAAGATTTTGAAAGCTATCCCCCTTTTGCTTTCTTTTCGGAACTGTCGGACTGCTGGATCAAAGCAACCAATGGATCAACAACAACTACAGATGGCCGGATCGATCCGTACAGGAGATCCGAAGGAAAGCAATCCCTGAAGCTTACCAATGCGTCCGATCTGAGGTTACCCATGAGCCACTTGTATCAGTCGGTTTTATATATCTCCATGCAGTTATTGATCGACGACGGATGTATAGCATCTGTGCGTTTAAATGACATCAACGGTGCTAATCTTGAGCTGTATTTCAAATCAAATGAAAGATGTGATATATTGATTAACAATCAATTAAGATCGGAGGTCCCTTTCCGGACTTCCGAGTGGTTCCCGTTGCAGATTAACTTGTATTGTAAAGGAAATGAGATCTGGGTTAAAGTGGGAAACACTGACATCCCTATTACCTGGGTTTTCACCGGGAAGATTGTGCACGTGGGTGAAATCGAATTTGCATCGGCACCCGGTCCAAACTGGCCGAGCGACGGCCAGCCGCTTTTTCATGTGGATAACATTGAGATCAAGGCTTCAGGATCACTTAAAACTGAAAGCTTTCCAATAAACCAGGAAATTCTTGTTTACCCGAATCCGGCTGATCAGATGGTATATATAGAAATACCAGCACAAACTGACACACCGGATATCCGAATATTCGATTTCTCCGGAAGAATGATTCAGCCGGATTTAGCAGATGAAGGTCAGGGCCGATGGAAAGTAAATGTCATGAACCTGGCACCCGGAATTTATCTGGTCAGGGTAACTTCGGGCGGAGCATCTCAATTTGCTAAAATTTGTATCAGCAGGTAGTGGTGATGGGGATGATGGTCGACCTGCAACCTGCAACCTGCACCTGACAACCGACAACTGATAACCGATGCCTGTTGTTTTCGGGAATATCGTTACTTTCGGTCATCTATTCTGATTTCATGATGATTCCGATAAAAATTGAGGCTGTCAATCTGACTAAGCGTTTCGGAGAACAGGTAGCCGTGGATCATATTAACCTGGAAGTGAATCCGGGCGAGATTCTCGGCTTCCTGGGCCCCAACGGGGCCGGTAAAACCACCGCAATCCGGATGTTCTGCGGATTGCTGAAACCCGATGAAGGTGAAGTGCTGTACAATGGTCAAACCCTTCATCATTTTCCTGATGGCAAATCATTACTGGGAGTGTGCCCGCAGGAGAATGTCCATTGGGAACGGCTAACCTGTCTCGAGCAGATGGTTTTTACCGGAGAAATGTATAACCTGCCGCGAAAAATAGCAAAGTCGAGAAGCATCAGCCTTCTGGATCAGCTCGGACTGGCCCCTCACTCCGGTAAGCAGGCACGGAGGCTTTCAGGCGGGATGAAACGAAGGTTAAACATCGCACTCGCCTTGGTTCATGATCCGGCGGTTCTCATTCTGGATGAACCCGAGGCCGGCCTCGATCCGCAAAGCAGGCTGCTTATGCGTGAATTCATCCGGAGTTTAGCCGGTTCCCGTACGATTATCCTCACCACGCATAACATGGTCGAGGCCGATCGCTTATCCAACCGGGTGGCCATCATCGATCAGGGGAAAATCCTGATGGTGGATACCCCGGAAAACCTCAAGCACTCTATCGGGACCAATAACACTTTACAGATCAGTTTAGATAAACCTCGGGAAAATACGCTGGAAGATGTGTTCATTCTGCTTACGGGTAAAAAATTACGCTCATGAAACTTTTAGCAGTCATCCGTAAAAGCTTTACCGAACAGATCCGGCAGTTCTGGATCCTGCTGCTGACGATTACCATGGCACCCCTTTTTGTGGGCATCTTTTACCTGATCTACAAAAGCACGGCTTTGAATCTCCAGGTGAGTGTGGTCAACCTCGACCGGCCATCCGGCGCAGCTTCATCCGCTGATTATGGAAAGGAGTTACTTAAATACCTGGAATCGGTCAAGAACGATACTATACCTGTCACTTTCCGGAAAGTCAGTGACCGGGCTGCTGCAGAGGAACAGGTCCGGAATAAGAAATCGCATGCGATGATCATCATCCCTTCCGGTTTTTCCGACAGCATCCGTCTGAAGCAAACGGGCGCTGCGGTGAGGGTTCCTTTTGAATTATCAGGAAATCTGACCGAAACCAATTATATGATTTCGGCGATTCTGGGGATCACCTATGTATCCGGATATATCAGTTCGGTTACGGGAACGCTGGAGCCGTATCATTTTATTGAAACACCGGCCGGCCAATCCTCGAAGCTGAACGATTTTGCCATTGCCATACCCGGGTTGCTGGTTTGGGCCACCATTATGCTGATGTTTTCCGGTGCGATTGCCTTTGTTGTTGAGCCTGAAAAAAAGACCATGCTCCGGCTGAAGCTGTCGAGAGTAAGCCCGCTGACCTTCATGGCGGGGATTACGATTATCCAGGTGCTGGTAGGTTTGGTGAGCATTCTCCTCACGCTGGGAACCGCGTATCTGTTTGAATTTGATTTTTCCGGCTCCTTCTGGTTGTTTCTGCTGGTTTGCATCCTCACCTGCCTGTCGGTGATCGGTTTCAGCCTGATCCTCGCCGGCCTGACGAAATCGGTCAATGAAGTGCTGGTTGTCGGGAACTTTCCCCTGTTCTTTTTCATGTTCTTTACCGGGACCGTTTTCCCCATACAGGGGGCCACTCTTTTTACGCTGGGAGGCTATGCTTTCACGATTCCGGGGCTGATGTCGACCTATCATGGGACTGAAGCACTCAAGCAAGTACTGATATATCAGGCCGGTATTGGAGAGATCTGGCCGCAGCTTGTATCGCTCACCGGTCTCACCGTCGTCTATTTTTTGATCGGGTATTGGATCTACCGCAGGAGACATATGGTGGTGTTCTAGTACTTATGCTGCATAAACCCGATCC
>Ga0265292_1003033_pt1 | contig 10790 bp, 14 predicted proteins | sample Munlanlewell296A_FD_189080 | JGI IMG/M metagenome (GOLD analysis project Ga0265292, IMG submission 189080) | Leachate microbial communities from a municipal landfill in Southern Ontario, Canada - Leachate well 296A | ecosystem: Engineered > Solid waste > Landfill > Unclassified | place: Canada... | reverse complement strand
TACGGTATTTACTCCCAACCCGGATAATCCTGAAAACCCTCACGAAATTACAACCTATAGAAAAGAGGAGGGATACCAGGACTACCGGCATCCGGATAAAATAACCTGGGGCAAGTCCCTAGAAGAAGATCTTGCGCGCCGGGAGGCAACAATCAGTGCTATAGCCCTTCGACAAGCTCAGGGTAAACTCTCTTACGATTTGATCGATCTTTATCGTGGCCACGAAGATTTAAAAAATAAGATTTTCCGGGCAGTTGGCGACCCCAATGAAAGATACCGCGAAGATGCCTTACGCATGATGCGCGCAATTAGAATTTCAACTCAACTTGGCTTTACTATTGAAGAAAAAACTCTAAACGCCATCAAGAAAAATGCCACTTTAATCAATAAAATCGCCAAAGAAAGAGTCAAGGAAGAACTTTTCAAGCTTTTGTCATCCCCTTATCCATACGAGGGAATGCTCCTTTTAAGAAATTCGGGATTAATGCAGGAAATTCTTCCCGAGTTTGAAAAATGTTTTGGTGTAGAACAAAAATCCCCCGGAAGGCACCATATTTATAATGTTGGAGACCATCTTTTAATATCTTTAAAGAATTGCAAATCGAATGATCCCCTAACTCGTTTTGCAACCTTAATTCATGATATTGGAAAACCCCAAACATACAAAAAATTGGATTCAGGGACTATAACTTTCTATAACCACGAAATGGTTTCTACAAAGATTGCGGAAAGCCTATCAGATAGGCTAAGGTTCTCAAACAAAGAAAAAGAGAAACTCGTAACACTTGTCAGATGGCATCAATTTACCGTTGACGAAAGACAAACCGATTCAGCAATTCGAAGGTTTATTAAAAATGTAGGATTAGAAAATATAGAAGACATGCTTGCGTTAAGAGTTGGAGATAGGTTAGGAGGAGGAGCAAGGGAAACAAGCTGGCGCTTGGAAGAATTTAAAAAAAGACTTCTGGAAGTTCAAAAAGAGCCATTTTCAATTAAAGACTTAAAAATAGACGGAAATGATGTAATGAAAACACTAAATATAAAACCGGGACCAAAAGTGGGAGAAGTATTAGAAAAACTATTTGAAAAGGTTGTCGCTAAAGAAATACCAAACGAAAAAGAAAAACTTCTGGATAAACTTAAAAAAGCCATATAAATCTTAAAGACCCTACTTCTTAATATTTTTTGGAGGTATACCGTATTTAATTGCCCTTAGAGGTATCTTCATAGCATTACGAAAAGCCTCTTCGCCCCCGACCAAGACTCCCCAAATTGCAGGGGGAAACCAAATAGATGCAATAGCAGAACCAAGTCCGACACCTGCAGCAACAGCTTCACGGTTAAAATCCCTTTTGAAATCTTTTTCGAACTGCTCACGACTATATTCCACCATTTCAGAGCGATTTTATCACATAAATTGAAGAATTCACAATTCTTGTCCTATTTTCCAATCTACTGACAATATGATACCATATATGATATCATCAGAATTATGAAAAACAAAATCAAGTTATATAGTTCCGATGATCATCTCAAAGAACTTATGAGAGATCCTGAATTCGTAAAAGAGTGGGAAAAATCTGAACCTGAATATTTGTTAGCCAAGGAAATAATCGAAAAAAGAATCAATAAAAAGATGTCTCAAAGAACTCTTGCTAAGAAACTTAAAACATCTCAAGCTGCCATTTCAAGAATTGAATCAATGAACGGAAACCCATCTTTGTCTTTCTTAAAAAGACTCGCCTCTGCTCTCAACTCAAAACTAATTCTTGGATTTAAATAAACAGTACAAAGAAAACATCTGACTCTACTCACTTACTATCGGCATTTTTTGGAGGTATGCTACCGTGTTTATATAGTCTTAAGGGCAGCTTTATCCCGTTACGGATAAATTCCTCGCATCCAACCAAAGCTCCCCCAATTGCGGGAGGAAAAAAAAGAGATGTAATAGCCGAACCCATCATAACAACCCCAGCAACAGCTTGACGGCTAAGATCCCTTTTGAGATCCTTATCGAACTGTTCACTACTATACTCTACCATTGTAGGTTACATAGTACTCTCTCTCTCTGCGAAAAGCAACTTTCTGAACTTAGACCTTTTTTAGTCTTTTTCCAATTCTATCCCACGTAACCAGTATGGCCACGGAAACAAATGGAGACGAATAGGTTCCAGAAACAGTTCCGATAAGAAGGGCGACAGCAAACCATTTGATTGTTTCTCCACCTAAAAGAATAAGGGCCAGAAGCATAAAAATGATGGTGAATGAATTGTTTAAGGACCTGACCATCGTTTCCGAGGTTGCCTCATTGGCAATATCGTAAAACTCTCCACCTACTTTTTTCTTGATTTCTCTGATTCTATCGTAATTAACAATTGTGTCATGGACTGAAAAAGAAAGAATTGTTAATAGGGCCGTTACAAAAAGAAAATCTACCTCAACTCCCAAGAAATGCCCTAAAAGAGAAAAACTGCCGATTAAAACCAAACTGTCATGAAGCATCCCCAAAACCGCCGAAAGACCAAACTTAAAACTTTTAAATCTTAAAGAAACCCAAAGTAAAATTCCAACCGCCGAAATAACAATGGCCGTGATGGTTTTTTTGACAAGTTCGGGCCCGATTGAGGGACCAACGTTTTCAAATCTAACCTCTTCAGCTTTTTGATTTTTGAAATCTAATCTTATTTTTTCCAATTCTTCTTCCCCCATGGGAGAATATTTAAAAGTTTGTTTCTTGCCATCTTGAAATTTGTACTCAATTAAAGTTCCTCCCGTAAAATCGACTCCGTATTTAAGACCCCATTTAAGAAGCGAAAATATTCCGGAAAGAATAACCGTTCCGGAGATAACCAAATACAGCCAGCGGTACTTCATCCAATTAATCATGTTTTTTCTCCTTTACGAAAAGTCTAAGTAAATTTCTGGAAACTATAATTCCGGTAAAAAGGCTTATGGCAATTCCCAAAGCTAAAGTTATAGCAAAACCTCGAACTGGTCCTGATGTGTGAAGGAAATTCCAATCCAGGGGGTTTGCCAAGATAAACGCAGTTAACAAGGTTGCAACATTGGCATCTCTAATTGAATCCCAAGCTCTTCCGAAAGAAACTTCCAAAGCATCAGAAATTGTTGAGTGTTTTCCTTTTTCTTCCTTAAATCTTTCAAAAATTAAGATGTTTGAATCAACCGCCATCCCCACCGAAAGAAGAAACCCCGCAATCCCGGGAAGAGTGAGGACCACCGGAATTAATTTATATAAAGCCAAGGTTATCACCCCAAAAACAATCAGTCCGATATCCGCAACAAGCCCCAATTTTCCGTAAGCTAAAATCATAAATAAAATTACCATTCCCAGCCCCACAAGTCCCGCAATTATACTTTTGGAAATAGATTCTGCCCCCAAGGTTGCCCCGATTGTTCTTTCTTCAACAACTTTAACAGGAACTGGAAGGGCTCCTGCATTTAATTGAATCGAAAGTTTTTTGGCTTCATCTAGGGTAAATGATCCCGTAATTTGGGCTGTCCCTCCTACGATTTTTTCCTGTACGTTGGGAGCGGAAACTACTTCATTATCCAATACTATGGCAACGGGTTTGCCCACATTATCTCCGGTTATTTTGGCAAACTTCTCTCCCCCTTCTTTGGTAAATGTTAAAGAAACTGCTGGTTTTCCCGTATTTTGATCAAAGGTAACACTGCTTTCGGCAAGATCTGCACCGGTAAGACTAGTAGTCCTGAGCGAAGTCGAAGGATTTGTGGCATCTTTTGCTGGTACTTCAACCACTTCAGCAAATACAAGCTGTGCCGTTCTTCCGATTAAAGCTTGAGCTTCTTTTGCGTCATTAATTCCGGGAAGCTCAACAACAATTCTATCTTTACCTTGAAAGTTCGATGTTTGAACATTCGGCTCGGAAATTCCAAAAAGATTAACCCTTCTTTCAATGACATTTCTCAAAGATTCCAGTGATGAGCTTTTTTTGTCGGAAGAAATCTTTGAAGTATCGGCCTCAAACACAAGCTGGCTTCCTCCGGCAAGATCAAGACCAAGCTTTAAGTCATTATTAATTTTGTTTGGCTTTTTTAGAGGAAGACTAATATATAAACAGGCCAAAAAAAGAACAAAAATAAGAATGACTTTCTTTAATGGAGACATATCTTGTATTTTAACTTACAAGATCCTCTTCGTCACCTACAACCATAACCCTGCCGTAGGAGAGTATTCCCTGAAGAAACGGGTCTCTTCGCTTTTTCCTAAACTCAAACTCTTCTCTGCTCATTACGGTATAATTTATTTCCTTTCCTCTTTTTGATTCTTCGGTACGGATTAATGTTGCAAGTTCGGGCAAGACTATGTCTCCGACAACTAAGATGTCAATATCGTCTTCATGTTTTTTGGGCTGGCGTCTTACAAACCCTCCGGAAAACATGATTGAATTAACTTTTCCCAACTTGTTTCTATTTTTAATAAGTTCCGCTCCCAAGCCCATTGTTTTTGCGGCAATTGAAAGAAGATCACCATAAAAAGGATGGTCGCGCCTTACCCAGTAATAAACCCTGTTTCCACGGGGCTCTTTTTTTAAAATCCCTGCCTGCTCAAGCTTCTCAAGTTCACGCCTCACCGCGTTGATTTCTTCTTTTAACTCCCTGACAATTCCCCGAACATGATACATCTCCTTGCAATTGGAAAAGAAAAGCTCCAATATCTTTATCCTTACTTTAGAAGTAATAATATCCGAAAGATTTGCCATTTTACTTGGGGCAGGCGTTTACCCCGATTAAATCGGGGTTAATACTTCACTTCGTTTCCGGCAGGCACTATCTCTACCCAAATTTTACCCTTAACTAAAGAGATTTCCTTTCCCTTACTGTCAAAATATTTTGTTCTTGACGCTTGTGTTTCTTTTGACCAAGTTCCTTCTAAAACACTTCCATTTTGAAATACCAGCGCCTTACCCGTACCAGTTGTTGTATAAATCATGTGGCCCTCTTTGTCAACCGGACCTCTCTCTTTGATAAACTGAATAATAACATTGGAGGCCGCAAGTTGAGTCTTGGTGTCCATATCGATATACTCCTTGCCTCCGTTAAATCTTAAATAAACATTTTTTGCAGAGTCGTAAACCCATTTAACATCGTAGTCCGGTTTATTATCCCAGAAGGAGAATAATATCTCTTTGACAGCTTGACTTTCCGAAGTCTTGCCATCCGCAAACTTCCAAGAAGCAAAACTGCTGGTCCACGGCTTTCCTTTGGCATCTTTGTAGCCAAAACCTCTTTTTGTGCCTTCCTCAAACAGTTTATCTGTAGAACCCATAAAAGTATGTTCCGTGGCTGCTCCCGGAATTCTTTCGTAATCACGCCAGACAATAGGAAAACCAATATTGGTCCCGGCATCCATGGAATTACCCTGGGCATAGCGCCAATTTAGCGCCACCAACTTTTTGAAAGCATCAACCTCAGTTGCCACATCTCCTTTAGGTTTAATCCCCCCCGGGCAGGAAGAGCAAATATTATTAGCTCCCCCCGAATGGACAAAAAGAGGAAGTCCGTACTCTTGAGCCCAATCTATAAAATAAACCCTAACACTTCGAATAGGACCGATACGAACATCTTCAGCTGAGGTATCACAGTAAAAAACAGTCAAAAATCTGGTAATGCCCCCCTCGGCAACTGCCTCATAGACAACATCTGCTCTGGAAAGACCGGAGGGTGGACGGGAATCAACATGATTTTCAATTATCGTGGCTATCGGTCTTCGAGTCTCCCAAATATCTTTCTCCGCCTTAGTAAACATCTGGCCGTTAGTAGGACAGCTTTCGGTTTTGGGAAGATTTAAATTAATTTTAGATTTGCTTTCGGGACTACTTGAAGGCGTTCCCGATTTCCCCTTGCCTAAAATAAATGTAAAAACTAAAACCGAAATTCCAACCGAAACCAAGAATAGTCCCAAAAGACTAATAACCAGCATGAAAGTCTTGGTTGAGGTAAATTTTTTTATTTTTGTTAAATACTCCTTCATGAATTACTTTCTGATAGCTTTTTCCAAAGCCTTCTTTTCCTCAAGCGAAAGATCCAGTTCACTTTTACCTTTTTTAATACCCTTCATATATACTCTAGTTCTTTCTCTGGTATGAAGGCAAGTGATAATTGCGCCGGAGTCTTCCCCGTCCAAAAGTGCCAGTGAAAAACTATGGTCTCCTCCAATCTCTTTAAAAGGATTAAATCTTATTATACCAACCTTTTGAACATGATACCTTGCCTCCCAGTCAATCCTTTTTACTTCCTTCTCGATTGCGACAATTGAACCGGAATTTTCTTCCTGAACTTTCAAAATCCTGCTTAGTACTTTTAAAAGTTCGTTTTCCTTTGTCCCCTTAGTCAACCTTCGAAAAAAAACGAAAAACAAAAAAAAGATTATGCTTAATGACGCGAGCCAAACTCCATATACAATTGAAAGAACTAACATCGCCGTTGAAAGTCATTTTTACATCTTGCAATCTTAGTGTCAAGGAGATATGGTTGGAAAATGATCCATCACAAACCCACCCTAAGCTGGTCTCCCCAGAGCGATGTCAAGAGGCAAATAAATATAGGCTCAATCACAAAAACTGCAGGTTCAAAAGACACAGAAAGAGCCGATATATTGGCAAAAGGGGAGTTAAGCTCAAACACCAAGCATGCCATTATTAAAAGCCTAATTACCGTTAGCTTCATTCTATGCCTAGAGCTGGTGATATACTTGGTTCGTTCAAAATAACCGTAGCGAAGGGAGGTGAATTAAATAATGGCAATGTACTGTGTTAAGTGCAGAGCAAAGAGAGATGGCAAGAATGCTCAATCCGTAACAATGAAGAACGGAAAGAAAGCAACCAAAGCCGTTTGTGAAGTTTGCGGCACAACAATGTTTAGAATCGGAGGGTAACTTCGATTACGGACTAACACAAAAGGGAAATCCCGCGAAGTCCTGAGCGGAGTCGAATGGATGAAGTGGGATCCTTTTGTTGTAGTATAAGATTAATATAAGATCGTTACCGGCCCATCTAGTATTGCATTAATTTCCATGTAGTCCCCAAAATTTCCGGTTTCGGTTTTTACGACGGCTTCTTTAAGTTTCCCTACAAAGTGTTCATATATTTTCTTTGCATCTTCAGGAAGTGCCGCGTTAATAAATGACGGTCTATTTCCACCGGAGGTATCAGCATACAAAGTAAATTGAGAAACAACCAATACCTCCCCGCCGGCATCTTTAATGGAAAGATTCATCTTGCCATTTTCATCGGCCATAATGCGCAGTTTGGATAGCTTGACAGCTAACAGCTCAGCATCTTTCAGGGTATCTTCCTTTTTAACACCAACTAAGACAACGTATCCTTTTCCAATTTTTCCAACAACCTTATTATCTTTAGAGGTTTTAACCGAAGCCTCTTTTACTCTTTGGACAACCAGTTTCATAAAAAGTAGATTATCACTCTCTATCTTCAATTTCTGCATCCACTAAAGCCCTATTTATTAATATCTCTTGAGCCCTATCTGCTAATTTCTGTCTTCTTTCTCCCCAACTACTCTTTCTGGGATGTTCATGACGATAATCTGCATCGTACCCCCTATAAAGAGGTGCCTTACCCCATATTTTCTCACCAGCGGCTACATGCAATATACCGAGAAAGTCGGTTTGAAGGGGTTGAAGTAACTCGGATTCATCCCGAAATTTTCTTTGTCTCTCTTCTTCCTCTCTTTCCCTTTCTTTGATAATCTCAAGTGTTTTGGGCGCTATAAGCTGGGTTCGAAAAAGAACCTGGTTCTGCGCTACAGCCACGTCTTCCTTTACAGGAACTCTACCCTCACCTTCAATTATGATAGGCATATTAATAAAACAAGTTGAGAATATACTATAATACTTCCAGTAACAATGGATAAAACTAAATACAAAAGGGTTCTTCTTAAACTGACTGGAGAATTATTTGGAGATAGTAACGGCAAGGGAATTAACTTTTCTTCTTTTGAAAGTATTGCTGAACAAATAATATCAATCCACAAAAAAACAAACGTGGAGCTGGCAATCGTTGTTGGTGGAGGCAACATCTTTAGAGGCAGGGAAAGGGCAAAAAATGTCGATGAGGTAACCGCCGATTATATGGGCATGCTCGCCACAATCATCAACGGCATGGCCCTTCAGGAAGCCATAGAAAGACTAGGGGCACCGACAAGAATGATGACCGCCTTTGAAGTAAGATTTGTTGCCGAACCATATATTAGAAGAAGGGCCATAAGACACTTGGAAAAAGGAAGAATAGTAATCCTTTCGGCAGGTGTGGGCAGCCCTTTTTTTACCACAGATTCAGGAGCCGCACTAAGGGCAATTGAACTTAAATGCAACCTAATCTTAAAAGCAACCAATGTCGATGGTGTTTATTCAGAAGATCCTCAGAAAAATCCCAAAGCAACCTTTTACAAAAAATTATCCTACGATGAAGCCATTAAAAAAGACCTTAAAGTAATGGACACCACAGCCTTTAGCCTTTGCAAAAACCATAAAATGCTGATTGTCGTTTTTAACATCAATAAACTTAATAATATTGACCAAATCCTCAAAGGAAAAAGTATCGGGACTCTAGTTTCATAAATGTTCCGCAGGAGTAATTTTAGAACTGTTTTTCTCGCAAAAAGAGTTTTGAGATAACCAGCCAAAATAGAAGCATTATTCCGAGAAGATAAACTACAGAAATAATTCCTACTTTTGTTGAAATAAAACCAAAAAACAAAACAAATCCCATGTAAACCACTTCGAAAACCAAACTTTTAAGAGAAGAAACTGTCGCTCTCTCTCCTCCCGTAATTGATTGCTGAAATTGTACATCATATTTAATGTGAGCCACTTTAAAAAGATACAGCCCAAGCAGCAATAAAGGTATTGATACAACAGAATTTACTAATCCCGAAAGAATAAAAATTATTCCACTAATCACAATTAGCCACCAGGCAGAGTTTTTAAATTTAAATAGTTTAAGAGTTGAACCAGCTAAAGCAAACAAACCATAACCTGCCGCAACCAAAAAGCCGATAAGGGCGATGGGGATTCCTAATTTTCCATAAACCAACGCCCAATATTCGTCAGCAGCCCCGTATGTTGCAAAAACCAAACAAAAGAAAACCATTATTTTTAACAGCCCTTTGTTTGTTTTCACTTCATTTAGAGCCTCTTTTAACACAAGCAGATATTTAGATTCTCCTGTTGATCTTACTGATTGAACGGGTTTTATTAGTAAAAGTGAAACAGCTGCAAAAAGCGTTGAAACAATGGTTAATGCAAGTACCAGATTGAAACTAATTGAAGCAACAAGACCGCCCAAGAGAGCAGAAACAGTAACTCCCGACCAAAAAAGAGCTTCCAATCTTCCGTTCACTTTTTCATATTGGTCTTCTTTCCCAAAAGTTTTAAGTTCATCATAGACAAACGCCTCTAAAGTTCCGCTGGTAAGTGCGTTTTTTACTCCCCAAAAAACAAAACCAATTGCATAAAACAAAAATCCTCCCTTAAGCCAAAACAGAAAACCTATTATTAAAAAACCTAGTGCTATAACCAGTAGATTTCTCCGCGAGTATTTATCCGCAAAAACTCCCAAAGGTACTTCCAATATAAGCTGGGTTACTGACCACATTGCTATGAGAATCGATATTTCAAATGTTGTTAAACCGTTGTGTTGAAAAAATAAAGTAAAGATAACACCAATGAGTTTGAATGCCTCAAAAAAACGATATAGATATATTTTCCAAAGAAAATTATTCACATCTTGAGTATATCGCAACAATAACTAAAAGAAGAAGTCTAATAAACCCAAAGGAAAACCCCACCTTTTAGGTGGGGTTTAATCCATTTACCCTGGAGGCTAGTAAGCCAGGTTCTGTTTCACCCTTCGACTTCGCTCAGGGTGACCCTGAGTCATATCGAACGGGTCAGACGATCATCTGTCTATGCCCCAAACTTCGGTTCTCGGTAAGGCGACCTGATAGCGAACCTTTCGTGGGTTGCAGCGGAGGGGATTGCCCGTTTCACTCCTTAACAAGCTTTAGGCTTGTTACGGAATCGTCACTGTTGCTCTAACCAGCCCTCTCGGGTTCCCGCTTACGCGAGATCTCCTGCCTTATGCTGCCTGGACTTTCCTCCCTTCGACTCAAAGCTTACGCTTCTCGCTCAGGGCGATCATCCTTCCTCCAGAGCAGGGCTATTCTATCAAATATGGGGTCTTTTTTCAACTTTTAGAAGAAAGGTATTCTTTTAATAAAACTTGAGAAGTAATTAAAACCGGTATGGAAACAAATATTCCGGCAATTCCTGCAAGCTTTGCTCCAACCGCCAAAGCAAGAAGAGTAACAATCGGAGAAACCCCCACTGATTTCTCCATCACCTTGGGAACCAAAAAATAGCTTTCAAGCTGTTGAATTAAAAGCGCTAAAAAGGCTGCGGCAAAACCTATAAAAGGAGAGATCCCAAAACCGATAATTATGGATGGAATTGCAGCAATAATGGAGCCAAGTGTGGGAACTATTTCCAAAAGCCCGGCCAAAATTGCAAGAGGAAGGGCATAGGGAATTCCCAAAAGAATAAGTCCCAGGAAAGTTGCCAGTCCAATTGCCAGCATTAAAAGAAGCTGGCCCCTCATCCAGCCTCCAAGTCTAAACTCCAAAGTGTCAATTACTTTACAAATTCTTTTCCCTTTTTCCTCACCAAGAAACGATGAAAGCTGGATTTCCAGTTTCTCTCTTGCCAAAAGAAGATAGAAGGCAAAGACCAA
>Ga0265292_1003031_pt1 | contig 10796 bp, 10 predicted proteins | sample Munlanlewell296A_FD_189080 | JGI IMG/M metagenome (GOLD analysis project Ga0265292, IMG submission 189080) | Leachate microbial communities from a municipal landfill in Southern Ontario, Canada - Leachate well 296A | ecosystem: Engineered > Solid waste > Landfill > Unclassified | place: Canada... | reverse complement strand
GGTTCGATTCCCGTTACCCGCTCCAGATTATTGTCGTTTGCATTGGTAGTACGACGCCTTGCCTAGGCAGCGAGACGGGTTCGATTCCCGTTACCCGCTCCACCACTGGAAATACAACCGAGAATCGCCCTTGAAAACTTGAACGGGGATATCGCTCAAAGTTACGAGATGATAGATTTGTCATCCTATGTTTGAAGCAGAGGGAATCGAAGAGACACCTCAGTACCCTCCATTCAAGATCCCACGGCCCAACGACAATCCCGATGTCGCCAGAAAAATCGGGGAGCTTTGCGCACAGTGCGTGCAAGCGAACGTCGCGCTTTTCATTGAAGTTGCCGGACAGACATTTCATGTAGGCGTTGAGCCTACGGAGGAGAAGCCTCGGTCCACCCTCGTCTTTGCAACCGTCGAAGATTTCCTCCGTTCATTCGGATCACTGCGCATTGCCGGAGTCGCAGAAGGATATTTGCAGCAGAGAGTGGATTTCCGCGGAGATCCGGAGCCTATCTTGGAAATGGCAACAACGCTGAAAAATCCCATACTCTCCCCTTTGGGAAGAATGAAGATGGCCTTGCTGAACCAGCTGAGCCGTTTCGCTCCGGTGCCTGCTGCTCCCGAGCATTACAACTTACCACCGGAAGTCTTCCAACTTTTCCTAGGGAAATGGCAGAAGTACACCGGGAACTGGTATTGGGAGGGAAACGAAACACTTGATGAAGCAGAAGAAATGGCAATGAGAATGGCCTGCTCGGAATTCATGGATGTGCCGCAGGGCGGAGACCATCTGGAAATTGGCTGCGGCTGGGGAGGGCAAATGGAGTACATCCATCGCACGTACGAATCGAACGTTACCGGTATCACGGATTGCCCCACGCAAGCGGCGTACACCCGTGAACGGTTGCAAGGTTGTGGCATCGAGGAACCGGATGTACGCGTCGGGGATTTCGCGGAATTCCCGTTCGAGAATGCGTTCGATACGATCAGCGCCGCCGGATGCCTGGAGCACATTCAACCTGCACGGCAGAAAGAGTTCTTTTCCTTCGTCCACAGGGCACTGAAAACCGATGGGCGTTTCTTCCTCCAATCCATCACCAGACCACGAAGGCGTTTCTTGAGGTTCGGGACGCACTTCCTGCAGAAGCATGTGTTCCCGGGATTCCATTTGGTTAGGAAGGATCAGATCATTTCCGCCGCCGAGAGCGCGGGCCTGCTCTGCATGCATGACACGAGCAACTGTCACGATCACTACAGACAAACGCTTCGGCATTGGACAGAGCGTCTCATCCACAACAGAGACAAGATCGTTGCTCTCGTGGGAGAGAGAAAGTTTCGTGTCCTTCTGGCATACATCGCAATGAGTTCAAAAGCGTTTGAGAGAGGGGCGATCAACCTCTATCGTTTTTCCTTCGAGAAATCCTGTGAGATCAACGACCGTGGGGAGATGAAGCAACCTTCGGAAGATGTACTTGCAAAGCCGGGGCTCAATGTCTTATGGATAAGAAAATGGATGGAATTCCACTCCGGAATCAATCCTCCCCGTGAAGGGGAACATTGGAAAAAGGGCGACAAAGTCCCCCGTTTTCCCATCGTTCCACCACCGCCAGAAGGCATCAATCCATGGGCAGGAACATAGGGAATCATGGACATAAACTCCTAACCGGAGATCCGAACTGGTTCCTGATAAGCTCCAGTATCCCGCTCCAATCAGCTTCGTCAAATGGGCTAGTGTTTCGACGCAGCGGCAAACTGTAAAAAGTATCTGTCTAGTGACACGTCAGTCGAATGATATACATTGTTGCCGACGAGAAAATCGCATAGCACCTCCCGCGCGCGACAGAGCTCACGTAACCGATATCTGTTTTTTGGATCCGCGATGGTCAAATCGAAAAGCTCTAGCATCCTGGGTAACGCGGACTGCATGCGGACGTCGTTTCCCATTTTTTTCGCGTTACATGCCCGCGATACTTCACTACCAACGTGGGCGAGTTGTAGAGCCAGCGGGAAACTCTGCCACCGGCCTGCAGCCAATTCTGTATGCATAGGGTTGGTCATGCAATGAGAGAAGAGACGACGGAGCGGATACGTTCCTGCAGGTTAGGATCATCGACGCCGCGCGAATGATTTCCTTGCGACGGTCGCAGATTGATCAGTGAATCGAACTCCAACCAGTCTGCGGTTGTCGTATCGGGATAGAGATTGATGCCCCATAAATGTTCTTGCTTCGACCCCTGTTCCAGCAGCATCTGCTCCTCATCGGCATGCAGCTCGCCGCCGATTGCCATAATCCGGCGATCGATGTCCACAACGGCTTTCACCATGTCCCCGAAGCGCTCGCGTGCGAGCGCTTTTAAAACACTGCGATCGATTGATGCAGTGATGATTTGCATAGGAGACATGCAGCCAGTATATCAAATCTTCTCTCTAGGGACTCTTGTGGATTACATACCCCTAACCGGAGCTTCGAACTGGTTCCTGATAAGCTCCGATAAGGCGCTCCAGTATTTAGACAGTAAACTCCCAGGATCAGACTTTGACTGGTCTTTCGACGCAAACGCGCGCAGGTTCCGGTACAGCAAATTCAGTTCCCTTCAGTAGCACCCGTGGCACGATCCATGGCTTCGTACCATTCACAATCCAGGTTTTTATGTCTTCAAACACAAAAAAACCGCTGCATCCATGCAGCGGTTGCGTTCTTTGCAGGGTCCACAGCACCGTTCCATCCCAGGCACGTCCTTTCAGTAAGCCTTTGCGAGGATCACCTGATGCTCGGCGGGCTTGCCCGTCAGAAAGCATGTTTCGACGCGCTGCGCTGTCTGTTCCAGAGGAATACAGCGCAATGTCACTCCATCCCCTGCTTCCTTGACACCCTTTTCGTCTTCCTTGCTACCGGCCCAGCCGGTATGGACGAAGAAGTTCCCTTCTTTGAACGCCGCACGGATTTCTTCCAGCGTCGCGCAGACGCGGGACTTCGTCCGGAGGCGTTCCTGCGCTGCAGTGAAGAGGTCGGATTGCATCCCTTCGAGCAGCAGTTTGGCCGCCGCTCCGAGGCCGTCGAGAGGGACGGTCGTCTTCGTCGACGTGTCCCGCCGGATGATCATGACCTGGTTGCGGTCGATCTCCGAAGTGCCGACCACGATGCGTAAGGGGATGCCCTGCTTCTCCCAGTCGTACTGCTTGAGACCGAGTTTGCGATCCGTCGCATCCAGAACATACGAGATGCCCGCGTTGTCCAGCTGCTGCCGGACAGAGGTAAGGAAGCCATCCCGACGCTCATTGGCCGACGTTTTTCTGTCGACAATGAGTAGGATGGCAGCCTGCACTGGCGCGATGCGGGGCGGAAGAACCAGCCCTTTATCATCGCTGTGCGACATGATGAGCGCGCCGATGATGCGTGTGCTCATGCCCCAACTCGTCTGGTAGACGAATTCGGACTGTCCCACTCCATAGGAGAACTGAACCCCAAAAGCGCGGGCGAAGTTCTGTCCAAGGTAGTGCGACGTTGCAGACTGGAGAGCTTTCCCGTTCTGCATCATCGTCTCGATCGAGAAGGTATCCACTGCACCGGCAAATCGTTCGCCGGGAGTCTTCATGCCGGGGATGCATGGGATCGCTAGCGTCCCTTCGGCAAACCTTCTGTACTCCTGCAGCATGTCCATCACTTCCTGTCGCGCTTCTGTCTCCGTGGCGTGCGCGGTATGCCCTTCCTGCCAGTAGAACTCGAATGTTCTGAGGAAGGGCAGGGTGCGACGCTCCATGCGCCAGACGTTGCACCACTGGTTGATCTTGATCGGCAGATCCGACAATGACCTTACCTTCTTGGCGAAGTCGGCGTACATGATCGTTTCCGACGTCGGGCGGAGCACGAGAGGATCCGCCAGCTTCTCGCTTCCCAAGTGCGTGAGGGTAGCAAGCTCAGGCGCAAAACCTTCGACGTGTTCCGTCTCCCGCTGGAGTAGCGAGAGGGGGATCAGCGCCGGATATTTCACGTTGCGGTGACCGGTCGCCTTGATGCGAGCATCGAAGATCTCGGTCACACGTTCCCAGAGGGCACAGCCGTTGGGCTCGATGATCATGCAGCCCGGAACGTCCGAGTAGCTCGCTAGGCGAGCGGCTGCGATCACATCGAGGTACCAACGAGGGTAGTCCTCGCTGCGGGGGGTAATACGCGTCTGTTCACTCATCGTACACACTCCTTCTTTTCTTGAAATTGGTAGATGAAGATGCTGACGAGCACCAATGCCACGCCCAGCATATTCAGCACCGAGAGGTACTCACAGAAATGACATCCGACGATCACCGAGATCACCGGTTCCAAGAGAAACAACATGCTGACTTGCATCACACTTATGCTGTTTGACTTCATTCCGATCTGGATGAGCAGATACGGAAGGAAGCACCCGAACAATCCGAGGCCGACAAGATTGAGAACGGTCGACCTCGTCCATGGAGGACAGTGCCCCTGCATGCACCAGAGCAGTGGAAAGTGACAGAGAAAGCCGATGCCGAACGCCCAGAAAAGAATGACTGGGGTTTTCAATGCGATCAGCTTCTTTCCGAAGGGGGCATAGGTGCCGAAGCAGATGCCCGTGAGCACGCCCAACAGAATCCCCAAAAGGTGTTCCGAAATTTTCCGACTTCCGCCCAAAAGGAACTTATCCCAAGAGAGCGCCGCGAAGCCGAGAATGACGAGGCCCAGGCAAAGTAGATGCATGGATCGGAACCGCCGGTACACTCGGTCGATGACGTAGGTCGTGATCGGAACCGCGCAGAAGACGACGACGATGGCGATTGCTATCGTCGTGTACTTCAACGACGCGGTATAGAACACACTGGTCAATCCGCTTCCGATTGTTCCGAGGACAAGAAGGGCATTGCGCTCCTCTTTATCGCAAGCAAGGAGGTTCATGCGTGACCATCCCACCATGCTCATCGCGAGGAACCACGAGAATCCCATGCGAACGGCGCTGATGACCGCAGTCGGTATTCCTTCGCCGTGAAGTGGGCGCGCGAATAAGGGAATCGTTCCCAGGAGACATGCACCAACTAAAATAACGGCGGAACCGTTCATGTGGGAAAACAATCGGCCTTTCTTGCAGACGGGGGTCGGGTCGGGGTTATCGTGTGTATCGGCGTCTCGCCTGTCGGATGCGTCCGTACTCGAATGGTTCTTCATTGCCTCTTTTTTCTCCGGTAGGAAGGTTACTGTGGACTGTGTTGTCAAAGAACATGTCGGCAGCAGAGCTGCCACAATGCAGATTACACTCGTAGTGCAAGAATTGAAATGACTTGTCAAATATTGCCAGATGATATACTGGTTTTTCTGGCTCTCTTATGCTGAAAAACACGTTCTATTCCTGCATAGAACCGACGACCTGAGACGAGGGACATTTGCATGAATTCACTCTTCGATAAGTGTCTGTGCCTGCTCTCGGATCTCTGGTAGAGGAGCGCTGCTCGCCAGTGATTCAAGGCTTCTTCTCGTAAGGTCTTTTCTACTCCGAACAAGTACCCACGCATCTTGGACGATTCCTCTGAAACCCGAATTCAGAATGATATGCACAAGAATATCAGCGGAAAGGTATTCTTCACATTGCCTCAGTTGTCTCCATGCTTCCTGCGCAGCGTTTTCGTCCCGGGCTTGCAGGATGAGATAGTGCAGAATATGAGGTTGCGACGAGGAAAGACGAAGGACATCCGATGCTCCCCAAGAACATTGCTCGATAGTTGAAAGAATCGGAGCGGCTTGGACTTCTTGCCTCGAAGCTGCTTCGGACGTGCCCAGAGAACATAAGAGCGTTGGCAGCAGATCTTTCCTGCCGCACCCCACAAGGAGCGACGAAAGCTCCATTTGGTGTTGACCGATGGCCTTCATATCAAGGGGGTTTTCCTCCAGCTGTTTCTCAATCCATTCCGCAAGATCCGATAATTGACAGAGGCGAAAGGCAGCAGCTCCACCGATCTCGTCATTTCCATCTTGGTTAGTGGTTACAGTCCTTGATTGGTGTCGATGGCAGAGAGAATTCAACTCGTGGAGGAGAAGATTGAGCACCTCTCGGAGCGGCTCTGCCTCCCTTTGATGGTCGATGACCATGATCATAGACATGATAGTAAATCACGCCCTTCTCTACGATTCTTCTTCGGCGGATTTTGGAGCAAAAGCTGTGAGTCCACCATATGCGAATTTTTTCCAGTGAATCACGATGGGCGATTTTGAACGGCCATCCATTTCCCTCTCGTCGCCGACATGGAGCTCGTTTGACGACATCTGCGCGATGCCCTTGCCCAACAGATTGCCGGATTCATCGAGTACATCAACGACCTCATCCTTCCTGAACGGCTTGAGGACTTTTTCGATTCCGATACTGAGAACGGAGGAGCGTCGTCCGTGACGCAGGAGATCGGCGATGACTGTACTCAATTCAATCGCCCCTTCGCTCACTGCACCAACACGCAGCCATCGTTGTATTTGCGAAGGTGGAGCAACGGGTTCGTCTGCGGAGAAGTATGTCCCCTCCTCCTCCCCACGCATCACCCGCCCAATGACTCCGGGCTTTTTCCCGTTCACGAGATACATGGGAATGCCAAATTCACCCATCAGGATGGCGGCATCGATCTTGCTCGGCATCCCTCCTGCACTTTGATCTTTCCGCCTACCCCAGAGATATTGTTTCGCATCCTCTGGATCGGTGACCCGGGGAATCACTTTTCCACCTGCGCGCGCCGGGGCGTCAAGCAGTCCTTCGACATCGCTCAGAATGATGAGCCGCTGAGCATCCAGCATTGCAGAGACATATGCCGCGAGTTGGTCGTTGTCGGAAAAATCGGCTTCTTCATCAGTGAGCAGGTCATTGTCGTTGAGAATGGGAACTCTGTTTACCCTCAAGAGAGTAAGGAGCGCGTCGCGCATTGATGTATATCGAGTACGAATGGAAAAATCTCTTCTCGTGATGAGCCCTTGAGCGATATCCACGAATTCTTTGTTGAATAGTTCCTGATAGGCATGGATGAGATCCGCTTGTCCGATGGTGGAACAGACCTGATTGATGGTCGCCTCTCCCGCCTTCAACCCTCTCAGAGCATCCCCGAGGCGGCGTTTCCCAATGAGAACAGAACCTGAACTGACCATCACAATATTCGCAATTTTCTCACGCATCAGTTGCGAGACATCCTTGACGATATTCTGCATCGCCTTGAGGTCGAGATCGGTTTCGTGCGCGAGTGTGCTCGAACCAATCTTGATCACGGTGATGTTGTCTAAATATAGTTCACCCATGGAAAGAACATTATATATAATTTTTGTTAACTGGCAAGTTCTGCGAGGCGCACATCACTGCTGTCCCAAGAAAATAGCGGGTGATTGGTAGCTTTTGGCAATAGCACAACAAAAAAGAGCGATAGGATGCGAAGTGGACATCTCTACTTCCTTCCGCTCTTTTTCGTATGGCATACGGTATAACCGTCTTGGGGGAATTGCTGCACCTGCTTCCCGGGACCAGTTTCAGGCGTTTGTGGGACAGCATGGCGGAGACCGTTACGTGAAGCACTTCACCTGCTGGAATCAGCTCACCGTGCTCATGTACGCACAGCTCTCCGGCAAAACCTCACTGCGCGAAATCAAGGTTGGATGGGCTTGTTGGGACAGCAGGCTCTACCACCTCGGACTCACCGCCGTGAAACGGAATACGCTGGCACATGCCAACCGGGTGCGCAGTCACGAAATCTTCGAGAGCCTGTTCTGCGTTCTCATGCGACGCTGCAAGGCGTTCGCACCGGAGGAGCTGGAACTGGACATCGACTGTCCGCTCTACGCGCTCGATGCGACCGTGATCAACGTGTGCCTCTCGCTCTTCCCTTGGGCGAAGTTCCGGAAGCAGAAAGGCGCATTCAAGATTCACACGCTCTTCTCGGTCACCGATCAAATCCCCACCTTCCTCGTCATCACGCACGGCAAAGTCTCCGATATTCGGGCAGCGAAGGCGAATGCTGGTCTCCATGTCCTGCCGAAAGGCAGCATCCTCACCGTCGACCGCGGGTACGTGGACTACACATTTCTTCACGATCTCCTGCAGGCACAGACGACGTTCGTCGTACGCCTGAAGAAGAACGCGCAGATCGTTCGGCTCGGAGCACATGCGCCACCGACGGGGGAGGGCGTGCTCAGGGATGAGCGCATCGCGTTCGTTCTGCCGGATGCGATTGCTGCCTACCCTGAAGACCTGCGACTCGTGACCTTTCATGACGACGAGCACGACATCATCTATGAGTTCCTCACGAACAACTTTTCAGTATGTTCTGGAGGGTTGTGATGAGACATATATCTCTCCAAGATTATGGCAGTACTGCTTCAATGATAAACGCCCTATGAATGAGATGTGTTGGGCAATGGCATGTGTGCCACACAGCCGCACCGATGCTGCGCGGGCAATCCTCAAATGCAACCCAACCAATCGGGCTCTTATCTCCATTATTCGGAACGCTCCGGAAGTTCGGGAGGAGGCGTGGGAAATATTGAAACAACGCGGACCGCGAGAGGAAGATCTTATTTCCGTTATGAGGAGTCCGTGTCACTCAAGCATCGTTCAGGCAGCCATGCAACTGCTGAATGCTATACGCAGTCCCGAGAAGAAAGCATTCCTCGAAGCACTGGAGAAAATCGACCTTTCTCTAGCGGAAGCAGCTATCAGGAGCGTCATGAACGGATCTGCCCGTTCCCCCGTACGATCCACTTGTAGCTCGTGAGCGCATCGAGGCCCATGGGGCCCCGTGCATGGAGCTTCTGCGTCGAGATGCCGATCTCGGCACCGAGGCCGAACTCGGCTCCGTCGGTGAACGCAGTGGAAGCATTGACGTAAACGGCTGCAGCATCGACTTCGCGGAGGAAACGCCCGATTGTCTCCTGATCCTTCGCAATGATGGATTCGCTGTGACCAGAGGAATGCCGCTGAATGTGTGCAAGTGCCTCGTCCAGACCCCGTACGGTCGCAATGGAGAGCTTCAGCGAGAGGAATTCCGTTCCGAAGTGTTCCTCCTTTGCCGGTTCCAGCAATGAGGAATCGTAGGACCCACGCAAATGATCGAAGGCGGGCTTGTCCGCGAAGATGCGGACGCACGATGCCACGAGCGGCTCCGCGATCCGTGGCAGATCATTGAGACGATCTCCATGGATGATGATCGTATCAACCGCGTTGCAAACACTGGGGCGGCGGGTTTTGGCGTTGAAGATGATGGAGGCCGCCATGCCGACATCCGCCGACGTATCGACGTAAATGTGCACGATGCCTGCTCCGGTTTCGATGACGGGAATCGTCGCTTCCTCACGCACGAAGGCGATGAGCTTCTGACCGCCCCGTGGAATGACCACGTCGATGAGCCCTCTGGCATGGAGCATTTCCTGCACGGCACTGCGGTCGGAGGGAAGTAGGAGAAGCACTTCCTCGGGGAGGGAAGCATCGCAGAGCGCTCGATGAACGCAGGCGGCTAGGGCTTCGTTCGAGAAAGATGCGTCACTTCCTCCCTTGAGTACGCAGGCGTTGCGTGACTTGAAACACAGGGAGAATGAATCGACAGTCACATTCGGCCGCGCTTCATAAACGATGCCGATCATCCCGATGGGAGTGGAGACTTTCGTAATCCGGAGTCCGTTCGGCCTCGTGCGCTCCTCAAGTATCTTCCCGACGGGTGAGGGAAGAGCGGCGACGGTGCGGACATCCTCGGCAATGGCATGGATGCGTTCCTGATCGAGCAGAAGCCGATCAAATTTGGGATCTTCGGGGTCCATTCGGGCGAGGTCTCGCCTATTGGCTTCCAGAATTTCCTCTGTGTCGCGCTCTAGTATGTCCGCCAGGCGGTGAAGGAACAGCTCGATATCCTTCTCGGGAAGCCCGGCGAGGGTCCTGCTCGCCTGCTTCGTCGCCTGCAGATGTTCAGTGAGACTTATCATCGTGAGAAAGGGAACGTGAGCGCTCCGCGGCGGCGGCAACCGCGCTGTGGAAGATGTCCGCAAAACCGCGTTCCTGGAGTACACGCAATGCTGCCTCGGTAGTGCCTCCCTTTGACGTCACCGCTTCACGCCATGCGGCTGCACCCTTTTCTCCTCTATCAAGCAGTAAACTCCCGGACGCGAGGAGTTCGCGCGCAATCCGCGCACTCGTCTCCTTGTCGATACCCAACGCTGTGGCTTCCCGCTCCAATAGTTCCGCAAGCAAGAACACGTAGGCCGGGCCAGAACCCGCAACCGCCGTGAACCCGTCGATTGTGGATTCCTCCTTGAGCTGTACCGTCATACCGATGGCAGAGAACAGCGCCCCGGCGTGTTGTATTTGCGCGGGAGTGACGGCAGAGGAGGCATGCCATCCCGTGACGCCGCGCTGAACGCGAGCGCCCAGATTGGGCATCGCGCGGACTATGGCTGAAGAACCAGTGGCCACCGCAATTTTTTCCATCGTAATGCCGGCCATGACCGAGACAACGAAGCGATCCTTCCACCGCTTACCCACGGCGGTCATGAGGGCTTGGAACGATTGTGGTTTCACGACGAGCACGATACATTCGGCAGTCGCGGCCGTCGGAACGGTCAGCCTGCGATCAGGAGGGGCGGACGCAAGTTTCTCCGCGTGCTCATCGCAGAGCCAGACGTCCGCGTCCTTCCCGGCAGCGACAAGTCCGCCGTAGAGCGCTGAGCCCATATTGCCCGCACCGATGATGGCAGTGGAAATCATGAAACGGAGGGGAAGAAGTAATCGGCTCGTATGAACGGCGGGCGTCCCCGTTTCCCCATGCATTTCGCGAGGACGGCA
>Ga0265292_1003030_pt1 | contig 10800 bp, 12 predicted proteins | sample Munlanlewell296A_FD_189080 | JGI IMG/M metagenome (GOLD analysis project Ga0265292, IMG submission 189080) | Leachate microbial communities from a municipal landfill in Southern Ontario, Canada - Leachate well 296A | ecosystem: Engineered > Solid waste > Landfill > Unclassified | place: Canada... | reverse complement strand
CCTTGTCGCTGACACTCGTGTCATCGGTGAGTTCGTGATGTTTCTTGGCAGTGGCTTTGTAATCACCGAGCTCGACGCGCGGTGCCATAGGAGCCTTGGCAGTGAAGGGGAGTGGCGAGCCTGCGACCGGGGTGTCGGTCGTCACCTGTGGAGCCTCGATCACGAGCACTTCTTGGGAGACCAATATCTCAGGGAGCTCATTTTGGATCGCCATCTCAGCGGCGCGGCGCATGATCGTGTCTTCGCCGTACATCTTGAGGACCGCCTCGATCGGAGCCTTGCCGGGGCGGAAACCGTCCATTTTGGCGCCCTTTTGGATCTCGGCGAGAGCCTTGGTGCGATAGGATTCAAGGGCGTCGGCGCTGATTTCGGCTTTTACCTCTACTTCCCATGCTTTTTCATCACGGGTAACCTTAACATTATTGGTGTTATTCATCGCGCGAGTGTACCAGAAAAAATCCCCAACGTCATCAGGTACCTATCAATATAAAAAACCACCTGCGAGAGGTGGTTTTTTATATTTTGTACTCTTGTTCCCTACTTATTGAGTAAGGAGAGAGTGTCCGATCGCCCACTGGAGATTGCCGGAAGAATCGATGGATTCGAGAACGTAGTAGTATCTCGTGTGCGACTGCAATCCTGAGAGATTGATACTCGTCGCAGAGCCAAAGCCGGTCGCGCTGACACTTGAAGCGGTGGCATAGAGAAACGGCCAGTACGTCGCGTACATGACACGGTCTCGTGCGCCTTCGTTGGTCGTCCAAGCAATGGTCGCTGAATTGGATCCTGTCGAGACAGTTTCCGGATTGATAATTGGTGCTGAGACGTCACCGGTATTACTCGATGAGCCACCGCCCATCTGACTATTGATCAGCGCGAGTGTCTGCGGTCCGACACGTCCGACTGCTGAGAGACCATTTGCAGTCTGGAAGCGTGATACTGCTGATGCAGTAAGACTGCCGAAGTAACCACTGACGATTCCCTCTGGATAGATCGTGCTATTGGTCGCGAGGAAGGTCTGGAGAGATGTTACGTCGGAGTTGGTCATACCGAGTTCAAGTTGCTGTGATATCACAGCCGCATGAGCCTGAAGCGGTAGCGTGAATACTATTGAGAGGAATGTGGTGGCAAAAAATGCTACGAATGCAATGTTGCCCTTAAGCAGGGTGTTGATGTTGATCATATTTTTAGAATATTATTTTTTGTAAACGAATAAGACAGGGAGTAAGTAGGCGACCATAAGCCCTGAGAGATCGAGCTTAACTACCGACGATAAACGAATGAGTGAAGCTAGTACTTCAATAGAGAAATGATACCTGACCGCCATGAAGAGATCATGAAGCGGAAAAACTTTTTTTTACTTTTTTGTCTCTTGCGCGACCTTCTGAAGGATCGTTTCTATTTCTTTGATTCCCGCTGGTTTGGTGAGGTGATAATCAAAACCGGCAAGCAGTGCATTTTCTTTGTCATGTGATTGTCCGTAGCCGGTGAGTGCAATGTACGAGCAGGAAAATTTCTCCTTGTGGAGCATGCGAACGAGCTCATACCCATCCATGATCGGCATGCCAATATCAAGGATTGCCACCTGTGGATCAAAGTCAAGTGCTTTTTGGAAACCCTGTGCTCCCGAATAGGCGACCTCTACTTTGTATCCGCGAAGCGTAAGAAGTTGGCCCATAGAATCTGCGGCGGTTTCATTGTCATCTACCACCAATATCCTGAGCACACCTTCCGACGTGGATTGGTTTGCGTGCACAAGGGGAATCTTCTTTTCATTATAGAGACCTGCATTATCGAGATCTCTCAAAACAGATGCATTGTTGATGAAATTATCGAGCAGTATCGCCATAACACGCACCTGGTCGGCAATGGACGTAAGGAGTTCGGGTGTTTCTTTGGCATTCATGCCGAGGACCTTCGCCAATTCGACACTACTTAGTATGGTCGCCATCGGATTACGGAGCTCGTGGCCTAGTTCAGACAAAAATTTCCTTTTCTCATTCTGGGCATCTACGGCGATCATATGGTAAGTCGGTAGCCGATACCGCGAATCGTCTCGAAATGCACCGAATCATGTGTGTCTGCCAATTTCTTGCGTAAATTTTTTATATGAACATCAAGCACGTTGCTGAGTGTCAGAGACGCAAAATCCCATACTTTATTTGAAAGCTCTTCCCGGGACAGTACCTTTCCCGGATTTCGCAAAAAACATTCCAAAAGCCCGTATTCTTTGAGGGTGAGTGCTATTTCTTTATCATGTACGGTGACACGTCGCCCTGAAATATCAGCAGTGATATTTCCAAAAGATATGACGACGGGCTGAGAAAGTACCGGACGTCTCAAGACCGAATTGATGCGAGCGATAAGCTCATCGGTCGAAAAGGGTTTGACGATATAGTCATCAGAGCCGCTGTTTAAAAGCGCTATTTTGTTCTTCGTATCCCCGTCGCCCGTGACAATGATGATTGGCGTCGTCACACCTTCTGCGCGCAATTTTTGAGTAAGTTCCATGCCTCCCATCCCTGACATATTGAGGTCAAGCAGGATCATGTCGTATTCTTTTTGATAGAGGAGTATCCGATTGTATGCCTTTTCCGCGTTTTCGAGCCAATCCACCGCAAATCCCTTGATCTCCAAGAGCTTCTTGAGATTCTGCGCGAAGACTTCTTCGTCTTCAACAATGATCAATCGCATATAGAGTATATAGTGCACCTACTCCATGAAAGAACCATGAAGAGATGCCGAGTCGGATTATATGTCTTCATGAATAATCGATACTTTCATCCCTTGGGAGGAGGTTTCTTTTCTGATAATGGCGTGTAACTGATTCGCGAGCGCGCCGATGATGCTCGTCCCCAACCCTCGGCGGTCGCCATCTGTCGATAATGATTGGCCGATGCCGTTATCACCGACACTGAGCGTCCATCCTGTTTTGCGGACACTATAGGTCACGACAACTTCCCCTGAACGGCCATCGGGGAAGGCATGTTTCAAGGCATTGATGACGAGCTCTGTGGTGAGAAGTCCAAAGCTCACGGCCGTATCTGACAGTACGCTTCCGGGACTGGAGCGCACATGGACCTGTATTTGTCTGCGTCCATCGACCATTGACCGAGTCAGACTCTTGCAGAGGGCAGTCAGGTATCTTTCGACCTCTATATCTTGACCCTTACCGACGGGATCGAGCTCTTGTTGAGCTGTGGCGATCGACATAATACGCTCGTGAGCGTCTTCGAGATGAGAACGACTCTCAGGGGAATCAACAAGCTCTGACTTCAAGAGAAGAATACTCGCAATGAGCTGTAGACTGTTGGCGATACGATGGCGCATCTCTTTGAGGAGTAGGTCTTTTTGTGTGAGGAGTCGTTCTTGCTCCACTTCAAGGATCCTTTGCTCGGTGATATCGAAAATAGAGAGGAGCATTTTCTGTCCACCTTTTTTGTCGCGCACCTCGCGGGCATTCACGAGCATAATGCGCTCACCAAGCGTAGGAAAGTTGTGATCGACCTCATAATCCTCGACAGCCGTGTGACCAGGGATCACTTGTTCGAGGAGTGTGCGCAGGGCAGGGATATTCCATTGCCCATTGCCGAGGTTGTAAAACATCTTGCCCTGCGTATTCTCGTGTGTGAGGTCGAATTTTTTATAGAAAGAGCGACTTGCGACGATAATACGCAGATCCTCATCAAGCACGATCAGTGGTTCATGGATAGTATCTATAATCGCCCGCGTGAGAATATGACCATCTACAGAGTCACCGAGTGGGTCAAAGACCCTCTCTTGTGTGTCCATACAGCTCACAGTACACCTATTTGACCGTAAAGCGAGAAATGGTGTTTGTCTTCAAATTTCGTTATTGTGCAGTCGTCGTCGCGTCACCCGGTATTAGAGGCAAGGGACTTGCAGTATTGCGACGATTGAGTGCGGCACCCCAAGAATAGAAGGCTCCAATGAACAGGAGGGCGATGATGATCACGATACCGACAATGGGGCCGGATGATTTTTTGTGCTCAGGCAGGAGATGATCTGAATCGGAGATCGGATTATGATCTTGAGGAGGCATGTGCAAAGTGTATCATTCCCTTTCTGGACTCAATAGTGGCAATGACTGTGCACAAACCCGCGGGTTTGTTTTATTTTTGATACTTTGCCTTGTAGAGCTCGACAGACTTTTTGACGGCTTCCAATGCCTCGGTGCGGCCTTTGATACCGCGGATCTCGACGACTGCGGACTTGCCTTTGAGTTGTTTGTAGGTCTCAAAGAAATGCTGGAATTCTTTGAGCATGTGTTTGTTGAGGTCGGTCAGGTCTTTGACGTCGTCCCAGCGCTTATCCTCGACCGGTACCGTGATGACTTTGTAGTCGGACTCGCCGGCGTCGATCATCTCGATGACCGCGACCGGCCGCACTGCGACGAGGATACCAGGGAAGAGGGGGTAGGTAGTGAGCACGATCACATCGAGTGGATCGCCGTCTTCCCAGAGAGTCTGCGGGCAAAAACCATAATCAAAAGGATACGCGGCCGCGGTGTAATTGGCGCGGTCGAGCTTGATCAGGCCGGTCGCTTTGTCGACTTCGTACTTATTATTCGATCCCTTGGGGATCTCGATGATCGCATTGATCTCGTCAGGTACATTGTCGCCCAGTGGTATGTCGTGCCAGAGGTTCATATATTGATTGCTGGTTAATCTTGTGGAACTTACGAAAATGGCGCATTTCTTCGTTGGTAGCTCGCTTCGCGACTACACTTGGATTTTCTAAGACGGGTTACCGTCAAGAAAATCTCGGCGCGCTTCAAAAAATATCATTCACCGTAGCAGTAACTACGCCTCATGATATTTTCCTTGCGCGCCTCGAACTGCATCCATTTCCCTAAGTTCGTGGTCTGCTAATGGATATAAATGAGTGTACCAAAAAGCACGCAAAAAAGAAGCCCGGAGGAAGCAGGACTTCTCTCCGGACTATACCAAACGACTATTTGAGCTGATTGGCTACGCGACGACCTGGGTCCGTTAGACCATAAAAAATTTCTATATTATTAGGCACAAACGAACTCACCAGCCCATATTCTTCAAGCTCTTGAAGTGCGGCTTTCAGTACATCTGGTTTTTGATCCAATTTGACAAGCAGATCCTCGATTATAAGACCTTGAGCACCATGATTCTCGGCATGTAGAAGTACCTTTAGAATTACTGAGTTTGCGGGCTTCTGAGCAACACTTGAATTCAGTTCTTTGGCGAAAACACTCACTTTTTCATCCTTTCAGTTCAGGTTCATCTACTTTTCACACCTTACAAAAAATATCCTGCATTGTCTAGGCCCAAAAAAGCCGGGAGTCTTTTGGGTCAGTAATTATATACTGTACGTACATTGTATTGACAGTCATGTTTACCTCTGCTACCATTCCTGTATATGAATACAACTCTGCAAGTCCGTGTGGACAAAAAGATGAAAACTGACGCACAAAAAGTCTTTGCCAAGATGGGGCTCGATCTCTCAAGCGGCATCAAACTCTATCTCGCACGCGTGACACAGGACCAGTGCGTGCCGTTTCAACTGCATGTACCAAATGCAGAGACGGCAAGAGCCATCCGCAATCTTGAAGCAGGGAAGGGAGAAGTATTTCGTGGCACCGGCAAAGAACTCATCGCTCATTTATTGAAATAATTAATCTATACGGGGTCATGAAATCAGCTCGGTTCTTGAGTGCAATGAAGAAGGATGTGAAGCGCATCAAGCGTCGTGGCTACAATACCGATAAGCTCGCACTCATTTTTGATCTGCTTTGCGCAAGTGAACCATTGCCTCCAATAGCACGTCCGCATTTGTTGCACGGGGAATGGCGCGGTCACTGGGAATGCCACATCGCTCCCGACTGGCTTTTGATATACAAGATCACCACCAACGAAATCATCCTCGCCCGCACCGGGACACATGCGGATCTGTTTAAGGAGTAGGGCCTCTTGAAACAAAAACACCGGCTGATACCGGTGTTTTTGTTTCAAACAATTGAGTGAGTTATTTCTTCTTATCTGCCTTATCCACCTCTACTTCTGCTGGCTCTTCGGTGGTGTCTTTGTCTGTTTCTTCGTTGACCTCTTCGGAGACGACACCACGGTCTTGGGACTGAGGATCGAGATTTTCCTCGCCTACTCCCTCTACCGCATCAGTGGCACCCATTTCTTTTTCGGTTTCATCAAAGGCACTTTCCTTTTCGGAGATGTCTTCGGTCGCGACATCTTGGAGCTTGGGTGTTTCAGCGCCATCGGTCACGGCGAGATTCTCGCCGCCGACAGAGCGGATGTCGATCTTCCAGCCGGTGAGACGTGCGGCGAGACGGACATTTTGACCACCACGACCGATCGCGAGCGACTGCTGATCTTCGGCGACCTGTACGATCGCGCGATTTTCGTCCTCAAAAAGCTCGAGTGAGAGGACCTGTGCCGGCTTGAGCGACTCCTTCACGTATTCGGAAGCATCCTCAAACCATTCGACGACGTCGATCTTTTCGCCGCCGAGCTCAGAGGTGACGACCGCGACGCGTACGCCGCGCTGACCGACCAAGGCGCCGACCGGGTCGACGTGTTCATCGGTCGAATGCACCGCGATCTTGGCACGAGAGCCCGGCTCGCGGACGATGCCCTTGACCTCGACGACACCGGAAGCCATTTCGGGCACTTCGACCTCGAAAAGCTTGGTAAGGAAGCGCGGATGTGAGCGCGAGAGACGGATGAATGTACCACGCACACCTTCATCGACACGCAAAAGCAATGCACGCACACGCTCGCCCTGACGATAGCGCTCGCCCGGGATCTGTTCGTCGTAGGGGAGGATGGCGGTCGCGCGGCCGAGGTCGATAAAGAGATTACCGCGCTCGAAACGCTGGACGTGGCCGGTCACGATCTCACCTTCGCGCATGCCGTATTCGGAGATGATCGATGCGCGCTCCGCCTCGCGGACCTTTTGCATGATGACCTGCTTGGCGGCTTGAGCGGCGATGCGGCCAAAATCCTCCTGTGACTCGAGCGGGAAGGAGATCTCTTCGTCGAGCTGAGCATCGCGCTTGATGCGGCGGGCATCCTCGATCATGATGTGTTGATCGGGGTTGAAACGTGAACGATGGTCGTTGTCGTCGGTCTGTTCCTCGTCTTCTTTGCGCACGAGGGTGCTGTCGACGACGATCTTGGCCTGGCGGAATTCGATATCGCCGTTTTCGGCATTGAAAGTAGCGCGTACGATCTGTCCGCGCTTGCCGTATTCACGGCGATAGGCGGCAGCCAAGGCCGTGGCGATCGCCTCTACTACGCTGTCGCGGCTGATACCGCGCACCTCCTGCAACTCATCGAGCGCAGAATTCAAGGTTTTTAGGTCAAATAGTGCCATATGGATTATGTTGTTCTTTAAATAAAAATCCCGGCAAAAGCCGGAACGAATGTGGATAGTGTACTGGAATGGGGAAGATTGTCAAACTTGATATAATCGTCATATCATGTTAATGTGCTGGTGGTCTAAAAGGGAGATAGCACATGATTCATATACCAAGCCTGCTGTCAGTGGTAGTGCTGTTCGCCATCATGGCGCTCAGCCTCTTCTCCAGAGTCTGTAACCAAAAACCCATTACGATCGGTGACCTGAAACTCACTGACGAGTTTGGTAGGTGCGGCGCTACGATCTTTTGTTTTATCGCCGCTTTCTGGGCCCTTTCAGTGGCATTTGTATGGTATATGCTGTCCTGGGCTGCATTTACTATATTGGGATTGAGCGCTTTCTGGTGGTTGTAAGGAAAAGAAAAGGCGGGGAGCTGATGCTACCCCGCCTTTATTTATTTGTTCACACCTATCTTTTGGTCAAGGTGTCACCTTGACCACTTTCTCACGGAAGCGTTGCAATAACGTTTCCGCTCTTTCTTTTATTTTCGCCTTTTCGATACTTGCTTGTTTCACATGCCCGTAGCCGCGAATCTCTTCGGGCAATTTGGCAAGTGCTACTGCAGAATCATAGTTACTCTCATTGAGACCTTGGCAAATCTCTTCCAAGATCGCTTTGTACCAGACGATAAGCTCGCGTTCTTCTTTGCGGTGTGCGCTATACCCGAACAGATCGAGTGGCGTCCCGCGCAAGAACTTGAGCTTGGACAAGATGTGACGCATCACTACTCGTATCCACGGACCGAACTCTCTTTTCTCGGTACCCATCATCGGGGGAGCAAGCGAGTGAGTCAACGTGCCGTATTCACTGAATTCACGCTCGAGCTGTCGCTTAAGCCTGCCGTCAGTGTGGAGACGTGCTACTTCGTACTCATCTTTGTAGGCCTCCAGCTTGAAGAGGTTTTTGATGGCCGCTTCGAGCAGTGGGCCCAGTGTCGCCTCGTCCGACCGGAAGTCGATCTTGGCGACCTTGTCGATGGTCGCACGATAGTGATCAGCGTAGGTTTTGCTTTGATATGCTTCCAACTCGCTTGCGTATCGATGTACGAGACCCCCGCGCGTGAAGAAGATATTTTTTTCTTCGGCCTTTTTCTTCCACTTCCACCCGATATTTTCGAACTCTTGCGGATACGCGGCGGCATAGCGACCGCACGCAAACGCTTCGAGATTCATGTCCACATCGGCGCTAATGAGCTTGATTGCGTCAATGAGGGCTTCGAGCTTGAAGGGGATGAGGCCGAGCTGGTATGCATACCCGAAAAGTAGCATATTGGTCACGATGGAGTCTCCGAAGAGTTCCGTCGCGTAGGCTGTCGCTTCGATCGCATGCACGTGATCTGTGCCGACCGCCTTCTCTAGGGCGGCGAGCATTTTATCTCCCGGAAACTCCAGTGTCGGATTATGGATAAAATCCGACGTCGGTGTCTTGTGCAGATTGACTACGACATGACTCTTCTTATTGAGTGTCGCGAGGCTCTGAGGACTTGTCACTGTCGTGAGATCACATCCAAGCATCGTGTTGACTTCACTGTATGGTATGCGCGTGGAGTGGATGCGCGTCGGACTGATGCGCACGGGTATCTTTACCGACCCGCCTTTTTGAGCTAGTCCGGCTAGGGCCAGAACATAGGCAAACAAGCCACAAAGATGTGCCGCTTGACCGAGTATCTGACCGATCGTCGTAGCGCCGGTTCCACCGATCCCCTCAAGTTGTATGTTGTACACCTCGGTGAGAATTGGAGGTACGGGCTCGGGTATTACCCTTTGTGCTAGCTCGCGTGCGAGACTGCGACGATTTGCGGGCACTGCGCCTTTAACCTTTACGAAGCTCGGGCAGAAGCCCTCGAGACAGCTGAAGTCTCTGTTGCAGGACGATTGATCGATCTTGCGTTTCGTCCCAAAAGCCGTCTGTATTGGAACAACAGACGGGCAGTTGGATGCCTTGGAACAATCGCCACACCCTTCACACACATCTTCATTGATGATCACGCGCACATCCGGATCCGATAAGGTTCCACGTTTTCGCATGCGCCGTTTTTCGGTGGCACAGACTTGATCGTAGATGAGGACAGACACACCCTCGATCTTTTGAAGATCTTCTTTTACTTGCAGTAACTTTGATCGGGGGTATACGCGCACGCCTTTTGCAAAGCCCTTACGCCACCATCCATACTTCTTGGGATCTTCGGCGACCACTTTGATCGTCTTGATCCCTTCGGCGCGCAGTTGTTGTGTGAGTTGGGCGACGGTGATCGGCCCTCCTTCCGCTTCTTGACCGCCGGTCATGGCAACTACGCTGTTGAATAAAATCACGTAGGTGATTCCCTTACCGGGGAATGCTTCACTTTGGGCTACTGCCTCGCGTATCGCAAGCGATCCGGAGTGTGCATATGTGCCATCACCGAGGTTTTGGAACACATGCTTTCTATTACCGAACAATAGTTCGCTGACTGCCGTGCTTCCTTCAAGGCCCATATTGGTGAAGGACTCCGCACGACGCTCCTCGGGCATCCATTCCGCCATGTAATGACAGCCGATGCCTGACCATGACTCTGCACCTGGCGGATTCTTGGTTGATACACTATGCGGACATCCCGAGCAGTAGTGCGGTGTGCGCACAATGCCCGATACCGACGGTGACTGTGCCGCCGCATCGATCCGTGCAAGCGCTTCTGCTCGACGAACAAGTTCCTCATCATCGATCTCGCACTCGACAAGCGATCGCACGATTGCTTTGGCGATTTGTCCATGTGTCAGCACACCTGTCGTAGGCAAGGAATCTTCACCGAGCATCGTTTTACCGAAAATGCGCGGCGATGAGGGCCCGGTGCCGTAGAGAGCTTCTTTGATCTGACCTTCGACGATGCCGGTTTTTCCTTCTACCACCAAGACCGCTGATGACCGTGCGAGATGTGTCATCACTGACGATGGTGCCGACAGTGGCCATGGCGCCCCGAAGCGCGCGATGGCGATGCCGAGCTTTTGTCTCCGCGCATCGTCGATACCGAGCAGATGAAGTGCTTCCATGACCTCGGCATAGGATCGGCCAACGCCCGCGATAGAGAGACGAGGGCGCGGCACGTCATGTTCGATCTTGTTTATGCCGTTCACATTTGCAAACGCTTGTGCGCGCAAGATGCGCTTGGGTTTGACTGCTTCTTGTTCACGCGGTGTCGCGCCGCGCCTGATGTAGATGTCGTCGCCAGGCATGACGGGCATGTCGGGGATGATGATCTTGTAGTGAGGGTCGACGACGATGTTCGCCGACACCTCTGCGAGATCGGTGGGTATCTTGAGCGCGACAGGGAGCCCAGAGAAACGCGACATCGCGATCGCCAACAGTGTAAAGTCGAACACTTCCTGCGGCGATGAA
>Ga0265292_1003029_pt1 | contig 10807 bp, 9 predicted proteins | sample Munlanlewell296A_FD_189080 | JGI IMG/M metagenome (GOLD analysis project Ga0265292, IMG submission 189080) | Leachate microbial communities from a municipal landfill in Southern Ontario, Canada - Leachate well 296A | ecosystem: Engineered > Solid waste > Landfill > Unclassified | place: Canada... | reverse complement strand
GCGTCGTCATAAGTGTGAGTCTCCTGAAGCCTCAGTCAGCCGCCGCGGCGGATGACATGGCGGGTGCTGGCAGCGCCGATTCGCCAAAATCGTACGGCTCGCCGGTGACCACCGGAGGCGTGTCGAAGTTGTGGGATGGCGGCGGCGAGCTGACGCTCCACTCAAGCGTCTTGGCGCGCCACGGATTGTCCCCGGCGCGTGGGCCGGTCACCCAGCTCACCACGAAGTTGTACAGCAGTGGCAGGACCGAGGCCGCCAGGATGAAGGCGCCCAGCGAGGCGAGTTGGTTGAGCTCGGTGAAGCGCGGGTCGTAGTTGACCACCCGGCGGGGCATGCCCAGCAGCCCGGCCAGGAACATGGGCAGGTATGCCAGGTTGGTGCCGATGAAGTTGGCGGCGAAGTGTATCTTGCCCAGCCGTTCATCGAAACGCCGGCCGGTGATCTTCGGGTACCAGTAGTACAGGGCGGCGTAGGCGCCGGAGACGCTTCCCCCGAACAAGACGAAGTGCAGGTGGGCCACGACGAAGTACGTGTCGTGGACGTGCAGGTCGACGGGAATGGCGGCCAGGAAGACGCCCGTGATCCCGCCGATCAGGAACATCGAGATGAAGCCCAGGGCGAAGAGCATGGGCGTATCCAGCCGGAGCTTGCCGCCCCAGATCGTCGCCAGCCAGGAGAAGATCTTCACGCCGGTCGGGACGGCGATGATCATCGTGCTGATCATGTACGGAACTCGCAGCCGCGGGTCCATGCCGCTGGTGAACATGTGGTGCGCCCAGACCGTCAACCCCAGCAGGCTGATGGCCAGGCTGGAGAGGGCGATCATCCGGTAGCCGAAGATCGGCTTGCGGGCGAAGACCGGGAAGATCTCGGAGATGGCGCCCATCGCCGGCAGGACCATGATGTACACCGCCGGGTGCGAGTAGAACCAGAATAAGTTCTGCCACAGGATCGGGTCGCCCCCCGCCGGGACGCTGAAGAAGAGCGTCCCGACCAGGCGATCGAGCGCGATCAGGATCAACCCGGCGGTCAGCACCGGCGTGGCGGTCAGGGTCAGGATCGAAGTGGCCAGGACCGACCAGGTAAACAGCGGCAGCCGCCAGAAGGTCATCCCAGGGGCGCGCATCGTGAAGACCGTGGTGACGAAGTTGAGCGCGCCCATCATCGACGAGGCACCGAGCAGCACGACGCTGATCGCCCACAGCGTCTGCCCGTCCGGCCCGGACACCGACAGGGGAACATAGGCGGTCCAGCCTGCCTCCGCCGCGCCGACGAAGAAACTGGCCAGCATCAGCAGCCCGGAGGGAACCAGGAACCAGAAGGAGAGCGCATTCAGCCGCGGGAAGGCCATGTCGCGCGCGCCGATCTGCAGCGGGATCAGGTAGTTGGACAGGCCGGCCAGCACAGGCAGGATCCACAGAAAGAGCATGATCGAGCCGTGATTGGTCGTCAGGCGGTTGTACGCCTCGGCCGATACCAGCGTGCTGTCGGGGGCCAGGAGCTGCGCTCGGATCATGCCCGCCATCGCCCCGCCGACCAGGAAGAAGAAGAAGCTGGTGACGATGTATTGCACGCCGATCACCTTGTGGTCGGTGCTCCAGCCGAAGTAGCGGCGCCACGCGGGGCGGGCCGTTGTCGAAGCAGTTGCCGTCATCGTGTCTTGTCTCCCTGCCATCACGCAGCCAGCCCTACTTCTGCGCGACTAGATAGTCGACCAGGATCGCCAGCTCCCCGGCGGGAATGCGGGTCCCGAGGTCCGCGGGCATCAGGCCGTCGATGAAGCCCTGCACAACCACGGCCGATGGATCCACGATCGATTGCTCGACATAGGCCCGCAGGTCGCCGCCGTGCAGGCCGGCTTGCACGGCGGGGTCGGACAGGGGATCCAGGGCGGGGCCGACAACGCCCAGTGCGCCGGCATCGGCCAGCGTGTGGCATCCGGAACAGCCATAGCGGCCCATCAGCAGGCGCCCGGCGGCGATCGGGTCCGAGGGCAGCCCCGCCTGCGCCTCGAGCCAGGTCTGGAAGTCGGCCTCGGATACGACGTAGACCTGCGAGGTCAGGCCCATCGAGGCGTGGCCCACCCCGCACAATTCCGCACAGCGCACCGCGTACGTCCCCAGCAGCGTCGGGGTCACCAGCAACTCAGCCAGCTGTCCCGGCGTGGCATCGCGCTTGACGCGGAATTCCGGCACCCAGAACGAGTGGATGACGTCGTCGGAGGTGATCAGGAAACGGACCTGCCGGCCCACCGGGAGGTGCAGGTCCGTGGAGGTCACTCCGGCCGCCGGGTACTCGAACGTCCATGAGAACTGGCGCGAGTGCACGTTGACCACCAGCGGGTCGGCGTCGCGCGTCTCGCTGGCGGCCAGGACGCGGAAAGAGTAGAAGCCGATGACGACCACAATCAACGCCGGGATGAGCGTCCAGACGATCTCCAGCGCCCGATTGCCGTGGACGGCGACGGCGTCCGTGTCGTCGCCCCTCGGCCGTCGGAACCGAAGGACCGAGTAGAGCAGCAGCCCTTCCACCAGCAGGAACACGACGGCCGCCATCCCGAGCATGGCGCGGAACAACTGGTCAACCAGCGCCGCACGGCTCGAGCCTTCGGCCGGCATCAGGTTGACGTTCTGGGCCACCCAGAAACCGGCCGCCAGCAAGGCGACCGTGATGACTGCAATCGCGAAGACGGTACGTTCCTTCACTTGGCGCACACCTCGCAGAATGCCGCTCCTGCCGATACGGGTTGACCCCCGGCGACGCGGGCAGGACCACGCGCCGTCAACCACGATCCATTGCTCAGAGGGGCCGGATCAGACGCCTGGCTCCCCATATCGAAGAGGTCACCGCGCGGCGCCATCCCCCGCGCCCTCACCTAGCGCATCTGGCCGATCACCAGCCGGTGCCCGCGGGCCCGGGGCCGTTGCGCAGCAAGTCCTGCAACCAGGTGAGCTCCGCCTGCAAGTGCGCACGCTCGAGCGAGGTCACCAGCCCTTGTGCCGCCTCGGGTGCCTTTGCGGCGGGGACGGCGGCGTACGCCTCCAGGGCGGCCATGCGCTGTGCGAGAAGCTCCCGCGCCTCTTCCAGAGGCAGGGCATCGACAAAAGCCAACCCGGCGCTGCCGGGATTCTTCGGGGCGATGAACTCGGCCAGGTTCTTGCGCAGCATGGCCTGGAAGTTCTCCTCGCCCTTGGGCGTTAAACGGTACACCCACTTGGGCGGCCGCTTACCCTCACGCGTGCGCGTGCGCGTCACCATGCCGGCGCGCGCCAGTTTCCCCAGCAGGAAATAGGCGGTCGGCTTCTTGAGGTCGGTGCACGAGCGCAACCCGGTCTCGACGATCTCGACCAGGCGGTAGCCGTGCATCGCCTCTCTCCGCAAGATGCCCAACAGGAGCAGTTCTCGGTCCACCCGCCACCTAGTCAGGCGTAATTAGTCAAGCCCGACCTACTATGTCCGTATTCTAGCCCAATGCCGACCCGCTTGTCAACCCTGACAACGCAAAGGGGCGGCGTTCGCGCCGCCCCTCTCCTGATACCCCAAACCAGGCTGTTTGGCCTACAGGTCGGTACAGTAGGCCAGGCCGACAGTCCCGGGGCCGGTGTGGTTCCCGACGACCGGGCTGGCCTCGGCCACGACTGTCTCCACCGGCTTGAACCGTGCGACCGCCTGCTCCAGGAGCTCCGTCGCCTCCTCCTTGGTGGCTGCATGCACCGTCGCCAGGCGCAGGTTGCCCTTGCCCTTCACCCGCTCCCCGACGATGTCCAGCAGCCGGGCGCGCGCCTTGGCTTTGGTGCGGATCTTCTCCACCGGCTCGATCCGGCCGTCAACCAGTTCGAGGACCGGCTTGAGGTTCAGCGCCGTGCCCAGCAGTCGCGCCGCCCCGCCGATGCGGCCGCCGCGATGCAGGAACTCAAGGGTCTCCACTGCGAACACGATGCCGGTCATGGGGGCGGCCGACCGCGCGACGGCCACCACATCGGCGAAACTGCCGCCTGCCTCGGCTGCCCGGGCGGCAGCCAGCACCTGGAAGCCCATGGCCATCGCTATGCTCAGCGAGTCGACGATCTCAATCTGCGCCTGCGGCACAAGCTTCTTGGCCTGGACCGCCGAGGAGATCGTGCCGGAGAGCTTCGAAGACACGAGGATGGCCAAGATCTGCTTCCCCTCAGCCGCGAGCTTCTGGAACAACTCGTGGAAGTACGCGATGGTCACCTGCGAAGTGGTCGGCATGACCGTCGCCGTCTTCAACCGTTCATAGAACGCTTCGGGCATGATGTCGACCCCGTCGCGGATCGTCTCTTCCCCCCAGATCAGGATCTGCGGGGCGACGTGGATCCCATACTTGCGAACAAGGTCGTTGGGGATATAGGCCGTGCTATCGGTGACGATTGCGATTGCGGACACGTGGACTCCTCCCTGCGATGATGATGATGTGGGGGATTCCCCGAGGGCTACAACCCCCCGGCAGGAAGGAAGTTGCGTGCAGGCGCCCGCGGCGGCCGGCGTCAGCGGGCGTGTCCAGCCGCCCAGCGCAGGACCTGCTCCACCTCCCACGCGTTGACCACGTTGGCGCGGGTCACCCATGCCCGGCGGGCGATGCCGATGCCGTAGGAGCGCAGGCCGAAGTGCTCGGGCCGATGGGCGTCGGTGTTGACCGCCAGCAGGCAGCCGACCTCGCTCGCCCGGCGGGCATGCACGTCGTTAAGGTCGAGCCGCTCGGGATGGGAATTGATCTCGAGCGCCACCCCCTGCTCCGCAGCCGCCAGAAACACCGCCTCCAGATCCAGGTCCGCGGCGTCGCGTGTCCCGATCATCCGTCCGGTGAGGTGGCCGATGATGTCGACGTGCGGGTTCCGGATTGCGGCCAGCATCCGAGCCGTCACCCGGTCGCGCGATTGGCGCAAGGAAGAGTGCACCGAGGCCGTGACCAGATCGAATGCCGCCAGTACATCGTCGGCGAAGTCGAGCTGACCGTCGGCAAGCACCTCGACCTCGGTCCCGTGCAGCAGGCGCACACGGTCGCCCAGCTTCCTCTGCAGCGCCTCGATCTTCCGGCGCTGCTGTCGGACGCGCTCGGGGGTCAGCCCGTTGGCGACCCCCAGGCTCTTCGAGTGGTCCGTGATCACCAGGTATTCGAGCCCGGAAGCGGCGGCCGCCTCGGCCATCTCTTCCAAGGTGTTGGAGCCGTCGGACCAATCGGTGTGCGCATGCAGCTCCCCGCGAATGTCGGCCAACGTGAGCAGCTCCGGCAGGTGCCCCTCGAGGGCCGCCTGTACCTCGCCGCGGTCCTCGCGCAGCTCGGGCGCGATCCACGGCAGGCCGAGCACCGCGTACACTTCGGCCTCGTCGGCGCACTCACGCATCTTGCCGCTCGACGCCTTGAAGCCGTGCTCGGAGAGCGACAGCCCCTTCGACTGGGCGAGTTCACGCAGACGCACGTTGTGCGCCTGGGATCCGGTGGCGTACTGCAGCGCGGTCCCGAAGTGCTCTGGCGGGTGGACCCACAATTGAACGGCCAGTCCGTTGGCCAGCTCGACGCTGGCCTTCGTATCGCCCTGGCCCCGGACGCGCCCGATTTCCGGCAGCGCCAGGAAGGCGCCGATCACGTCTCGCGGTCGTTGGGCGCCTACCAGCAGGTCGATGTCGCCGACTGTCTCACGCCGGCGGCGCAGGCTGCCGGCCATCTCGGCTGCCACGACCCCGGGGACGGCACGCAGCGACTCGAGCAGTCGTTCCGCCACCGGCAAGGCCCTGGCGATCGAGACTCGGCCTGTCTGGCGAGCACGGAGCGCCTCGATGCTTTCCAGGATGCGAGCCTCCGAACGCGCCCCCATCCCCGGCATACCCTGCAGCCGGCCGGCGCGGGCCGCCGCCTCGAGCCCGGGGAGGTCTTTGACCCCCAGCTCCTTCCAGAATCGCGCCGCTTTCTTCGGTCCCACATCGCCGACGCGCAGCACCTCGACGAGTGTGACCGGCACCTCGCGCTTCAGCTCCTCGAAGAACTTGAGTTTCCCGGTGTGCAGCAGTTCATCGATCTTGGTCGCCAGTGCCTCCCCCACCCCGGGGATCGATCGGAGCTCACCCTCTCGCCACAGATCCTGCACCGCACGGCTCTGGCTGCGAATCGACTCCGCCGCCCTGCGATAGGCCAGGACTTTGTAGACCACTTCGCCCTTGATCTCGAGCAGGTCCCCAATCGCCTCGAAGGTCTCGGCAAGCTGCCGATTCTCCATCACACCCTCCCCGGCACCCTACGGCCCTTGCTCGGCGAAGGCCAGTACCACGATCCATCGCTCGGCCTCTCCGATCACGCCCGCTCCCGTGTACTGGTAGCCCGTCTCCAGCAGCAGCGCCCGATGCACGTCGCTGGCGATCCACGCCCCGAGGGTGGCGTCGACGAGTGAGTCCAATGGGCCCAGGAATTCATAGGTCAACTCACCCAATCGTCCCCGGTATCCGGCGACAGCCATCAGATCCTGTGCGGGGACCGTTGTGTCACCCGGGCCGATCGGGCCGAGGTACCCGCGGGTCAGCATGTCCTCGGCCCTCAGCCCGGCGACCTGGTCCAACGCCTGCGACGGCGTCAGCGCCGGCAGGCCAAGCACGTCGCGGTCATGGTTGACGCGCACCAGCAGGATCTCCCCGATTGGCGCCAGCGACTGACGCGTCGCCGCCAGATCGTTCGTCGGCGCATCCCCCGGGCCGACGTCCACGGGTCGCAAGTTGCAGGCGGCAAGCGCCAGGCCCACCAGCAACAGTCTCCAGACCTGCCTCACGATTTGGCCTCCAGCTCCCTCTGAGTACAAGACACCATGCCGTCCGACTTGCGACCGGCAAGGGGGGGTGCGTCCCGACCACTCCAGGGTTCCACCATCCTACACCACCAGATGGCCTGCGCGATTGACGCTCCGGGCCTGTATGCCGTGCGTCGCCGGAGGCCGCACCCACAGCCGACAGGCTGTGGAGTCACCAGTCAGGTGGGTAGAGATATGCTGATTGCGGCAGGCGGGGACGTATGCTATCCTGTCGCCTACGTCGGCAATGCAGCGTGGCCTCTGAATCGATCTCGCCCACGGTCCTGGTCTACGTCATCCAGCACCATCCGCTGGAACGACCCGACGCGTCCGCTTCCTTTCGTTGGCTTCATCAGGACAACGGCTATCGCCGCTCCCTCGAGGGCCTGCTCGGCTCGCCCTTCCGGGCGGAAGACTTCGAGATCCTGGTCGATGAGCAGCCGGCCGGCCCGGCGTGGCGCAAATTGCTGAGTTCGCTGCTTGAAGAGCGGATCGTGGCCGTCGTGACTCACCTGGCTCCCCTTTCCTCGGCGCAGCGCCAACAGTTGATCGGTGTCTGCGCACAGACCGGCGCCCAGCTGATCACCCCCGGCGATGCCGGGCGCAACCGCCCCTCCGGGCCTCCGGCGGCGAGCGACTGATCTTCCCGACCGCGAGCCAATCTGCCATGCACGAGTACATCGGCAACCTGCACGCGCACACGGTCTACTCCGACGGTGAGGCCACGCACGATGAGGTCGCGGCGGCGGCCCTGGATGCCGGACTCGACGTCGTGTGGATCACCGATCACAACGTCTACGCGCATGGGCTGGACGGCTACCGATACCGACACGGACGGCGGGTGCTGCTGCTCGTCGGCGAGGAGATTCACGACCAGATCCGTGTGCCGCAGAAGAATCACATGCTTGTCCTCGAAGCGCGGCGCGAGCTCGCAACGCTGTCCGCGCGGCCTCAACGCCTACTCGACGCGGTGCGCGACGCCGGCGGACTGGGCTACCTGGCCCACATCGTGGATCCGGAGGCGGCGCGCTTCGATGAGCCCGATCTCTCGTGGGTGGAACAGGATCTGGAGGGCACATTCGGGATCGAGATCTGGAACACGATGAGCGAGTTCAAGGGGCACTTGAAGTCGATCCTGTCCGCCCTGTGGTACGCCTACCTGCCGGACCTCAGCCCCATCGGTCCATATCCGGAGGCGCTGGCTCGCTGGGACGCGCTCCTGGCGGCCGGCCGCCGGGTCCCAGCCATCGGAGGCGCCGATGCGCACGGGACGCATGTCCGTCTCGGCCCCCTCCACCGGATCATCCTCCCGTATGAGTTCCTCTTCCGTGCGGTGAACACTCACATCCTGTGCGAGGAGCCTCTGACCGGCGATGTCGAGGCCGACCGGAGGCGTCTGGCGGACGCGCTGCGCAAGGGCCGAAGTTTCGTCGGCTATGACCGGCCGGCATCGACGCGCGGTTTTCGTTTCACCGCCAGCGCCGATCAGGGGGAGGCCTCGATGGGGGACGCGCTTCCGTGCCGCATCGGCGCAACTTTCCAGGTCCACTTACCCGGCCCGGCGGAGATCCGGCTGATCCGCCATGGGGCGCTCGTCCGACGCTGGTCGTCGGCTGAAGCCGCCGTGCACACGGTCAACGAGCCCGGCGCCTACCGCGTCGAGGTTCGACGACCGTTTCGCGGCCGGCTTCGTACCTGGATCCTCAGCAACCCGATCTACTTGCTGGCGAACTAGCCTCGCTTCACCCTCCTCTGCAGACGTGATAAAATCCTAGCCCATTTGTTCGAGGCGGAGATGCCCGAGTTCCGGCTGCGTTCCTACTATCAACCCACAGGCGATCAGCCCGAGGCGATCGAATTACTGGTCGCCGGACTTCAGCAAGGCTTCAAGCACCAGGTGCTGCTCGGGGCGACCGGGACCGGCAAGACGTTTGCCATCGCCAACGTCATCGCCCGTACGCAGAGGCCGACGCTGATCCTGGCGCACAACAAGACGCTGGCCGCCCAGCTCTACGCCGAGTTCAAGGACTTCTTCCCAGAGAATGCCGTCGAGTACTTCGTTTCGTACTACGACTACTATCAGCCCGAGGCCTACGTCCCCCGACACGACCTGTACATCGAGAAGGAGACGGAGGTCAATGAGGAAATTGAACGGCTGCGACTCTCGGCCACGACGTCCGTCGTCTCGCGCCGGGATGTCATCGTCGTGGCCTCGGTCTCATGCATCTACGGCATCGGCAACCCGGATGCGTACGGCAGCGTGGTCGTTGAGCTGAAGGTCGACGGGCAGGTTCGCCGCAACGCCATCCTGCGTCAGCTGGTCGAATCCCAGTACGAGCGCAACGATATGGACCTGCACACAGGCGCCTTCCGCGTGCGCGGCGATACGTTGGAGGTGATCCCGGCTTACGATGAGCTCGGGCTGCGCATCAGTTTCTTCGGGGACGAGATCGAGCGCATCGTGCAGTTCGACCGCGTGACCGGCGAAATCCTGGCCCGGCTGGACGAGGTCTCGATCTATCCGGCCAAGCATTTCATCACCGAACGCGAGAAGCTCGACGCGGCGATGGTCGACATCGAGGCCGAGTTGGCCGCCCGGCTCGCCAACCTGCGCTCCCAGGACAAGCTCCTCGAGGCGCAGCGGCTGGACCAGCGCACGCGTTACGACCTGGAAATGCTGCGCGAGGTCGGCTACTGCGCCGGAATCGAGAACTACAGCCGGCACCTCGACCGTCGCCCGACGGGCTCCCCGCCCTGGACGCTGGTCGACTACTTCCCACCGGACTTCCTGATGGTCATCGACGAGAGCCACATGACAATCCCGCAGGTGCACGGCATGTTCGGGGGCGATCGATCGCGCAAGGAGACCCTGGTCGACTTCGGCTTCCGGCTCCCGTCGGCGCTCGACAACCGGCCGCTGTCGTTCGAGGAGTTCGATGCCCGCACCGGCCAGGTCATCTACACCTCGGCCACCCCGGCCGCCTACGAGCTCGGGATCGCCTCGCAGGTGGTGGAGCAGATCATCCGCCCCACAGGACTGGTCGATCCCGAGGTCGAGGTTCGCCCGGTCGAAGGGCAGGTCGACAATCTGGTGGGCGAGATACGGCGGCGGGTGGAACACGGGCAGCGGGCTCTGGTGACCACGCTCACCAAGCGCATGGCCGAGGACCTGTCCGACTACCTGCGCGAGCTCGGGATCAAGGTCCACTACCTGCACTCCGAGATCGACACCCTGGAACGGGTGAGCATCCTACGCGATCTGCGCCTGGGAGTGTACGACGTCGTCGTCGGCATCAACCTGCTGCGTGAGGGGCTCGACCTGCCCGAAGTGTCGCTGGTGGCAATCCTCGACGCCGACAAAGAGGGGTTTCTGCGCTCGGATACGGCGCTGATCCAGACCATCGGACGGGCGGCGCGCCACGTCGAAGGCCGGGTGCTGATGTACGCCGGCACCATGACCGACTCGATGCGCAAGGCGCTGGATGAGACCTCCCGGCGCCGGGCCAAGCAGGTGGCCTACAACCTGGCCCACGGGATCGAGCCGCTCAGCATCGTGAAGGCTGTGCGCGATCTGACCGACCAGATCGCCGCTCGCGTGGTCGCCGAGCCACGCGGCGAGTATCGGGCATTCACGCCGGCAGCCGTCCCGCGCGACGAGCTCGCCCGGTTGATCAAGGACCTCGAGCGGGAGATGCGGGCCGCCGCCGAGGCGCTCGAGTTTGAGAAGGCCGCCAACATGCGCGATCAGATCTTCGAATTGCGCGAGGCACTGGCCGACAAGGAGAACCTGCCGCCGTGGCGGCGGGCGCGCGCCCTGGCCGGGGAGTCCTGACCCGCCCTGGGCCCACTCACCGGCGCACGAGCGACCCGCGCAAGCACTGGTCCTTGACTTTGGCTCGCCTCCCCTGAGCGGAAACCGTACCTCCAGACGCCGGCCGGCGACCAGGCAGAGATCCCCTTTCAACTCTTGCGGCGCGTTCGGGCAGTGGAGGCAGGTTGCCCAATAGCGT
>Ga0265292_1003028_pt1 | contig 10813 bp, 10 predicted proteins | sample Munlanlewell296A_FD_189080 | JGI IMG/M metagenome (GOLD analysis project Ga0265292, IMG submission 189080) | Leachate microbial communities from a municipal landfill in Southern Ontario, Canada - Leachate well 296A | ecosystem: Engineered > Solid waste > Landfill > Unclassified | place: Canada... | reverse complement strand
GTTTCTATTTCGCTCATAGAAATTCCTTCGGTACGAGCGATATTCAAAACCAAAGGCGAGTAAAACCTGTTTGATGTAACAATCGGTTCTCTTTGGCTGGAAATATTAATGTACTTTTTTTCTTGCTCATGCTCTTGATCTTGCTCTTGATCGTGTTCTTGCTCTTGATCTTGATCATGCTCTTGCATTAACTGTTTCGGTTTAACAATTCCGCCGCTTGCAGAGATTTTTGCAACAGCAACTCCAACAGCAACAGTAGCGTTTTCTCCGAATAGAATTTCAGTAAGTGTACCATCAACGGGAGAAGGAACCTCGGTATCAACTTTATCTGTACTTATTTCGAAAATGATCTCATCGCGTTTCACTTTCTCGCCAACTTTTTTATGCCATTTTAATATCGTTCCTTCCATAATAGATTCACCCATCTTAGGCATGGGGATCTCTACCAATTCTCCACCAACCTGTTTAGTAGAAGGGATTTCTTCTTGCTTTGTTTCTGCGGTGACTGCAGCCACTTCACCATTTGTCTCAATTACTGCTACAACAGTTCCAACCTCAACGGTCTCCTGCTCAAATACTTTGATGTCCATCAAGATACCGTCTTCTGAGCTTGGGATTTCCGTATCAACTTTATCTGTACTGATTTCGTAAATGATCTCATCTTTCTTAACTCTATCGCCTTTCTTTTTATGCCATTTAATCAGCGTACCTTCATTAATACTTTCACCCATTTTTGGCATGATAACATCAACTTTCATTTCTTCTCCATTATTTTTGTAGAACAGATTTTCAATCTGTTCACACGCAGATTGGAAATCTGCGTTACTATTTAATAATCTAACAATTGTTTATTTGTAGAACAGATTTTCAATCTGTTCACACGCAGATTGGAAACCTGCCTGGCGGCAGACAGGTCTGCGTTACTATTTAATAATCTAACAATTATTTATTTGTAGAACAGATTTTTAATCTGTTCACACGCAGATTGGAAACCTGCCTGGCGGCAGACAGGTCTGCGCTACAGTTTAATATTCCAATAATTGTTTTAACGATTTATATATTTTTTCTCTTGTTGGAAGAACAGCATACTCCAATTTTGGATGATATGGAATAGGTGCATCTAAAGCGCCAATTCTTCTCACCGGACCATCAAGCACTTCAAAACAATTTTCTGATATGAGTGATGCAATCTCAGCACCGAAACCCGCAGTTAATGTATCCTCATGAATAACAATTGCTTTCCCTGTCTTCTTTACTGATTTGTAAATCGCTTCAACATCAAGTGGTGCAACAGTTCTTATATCAATTATCTCAACAGAGTAACCTTCATCTTCAAGTTTTTTAGCAGCAAAATTAGATTCGTGTACCATAGCGCCGTAAGTGATAATCGAAAGATCATTCCCTTCTCTAACAACTTTCGCTTTCCCGAACGGCACTAAATAATCCGAATCCGGTTCCGGTGAGGTTGCGTAACTTTGACGGTACAATCCTTTGTGTTCCAAGAACAACACCGGATCGTTTAATCGCAGAGCAGTCTTTAATAATCCTTTCGCATCAGCAGCATTCGATGGATATGCAATTAATAATCCCGGCATGTGAGAGAAAAATCCTTCAATGTTTTGACTATGATACAATCCGCCGTGAATATATCCGCCAACAGCAACTCTTGTAACAACAGGCGCTTCAAATAGATTATTGGAACGGTAACGGTACATAACCATCTCATCTCGGAACTGCATAAATGCGGGCCAAATGTAATCTCCAAACTGGATTTCAACACATGGCTTCAATCCGCCAAGAGCCATTCCAATTGCCATTCCGGCAATGCTTGCTTCAGCGAGCGGAGAATTAAAAACTCTTTCAGTTCCGAATGCGGTTGATAAACCTTTTGTAGCAGTGAATACGCCTCCCTTGCCATCAGCAACATCCTCTCCGAAAAGATAAATTTTATCGTTGCGTTCCATCTCTTCTCGTAGCGCATGGTTAATGGCGTCAACTAAAACAACCGGTTTACCTTCGTGAGTCATCTTTTCATATTCAAGACGATCACACTTACCGGATTCATCCAGAACGAATTGTGTTGCCGTTTCCGGTTTAGGGTCTTCCTGCTTCAATGCCCAATCCGCAGCTTCATTTACATGATGTGTAATCTCTTTTTTGAATTCATTATAAGAAAGCTCTGTCAAAATTTCTTTCTTCAACAAAACATTTGAGAAAAGATCAATCGGGTCTTTCTTCAAATCCTCTTTCAACGATTCATCCGGGCGATATTTTTTCTGATCATCTGAGGATGAGTGAGAGAGCAGCCGTACAACATGTGCTTCAACAAGCGCCGGACCTTTGCCCTGACGCGCGTACTTAAACACAGATTGAGCCACCGCATTAACTTGTAGGAAATCAGTTCCATCAACTTCCATTCTTAAAAGATTATCGTAACCTTTCATCATCTCGCTGATTGAAGAATCTTTTCCTCCGGTCTGATCTTGGACAGGAACTGAAATTGCCCACTTATTATTTTGAATAACGAATACAACAGGTAATCTTTCTCTTGATGCCCAATTGACAGCTTCGTGAAATTCTCCTTGTGAGGTAGTTCCCTCTCCGCTGCTTACGTAAACAACACCGTTGATTCCTTTCTTCCGCATTGCCATTGCGGCGCCAACAGCTTGCAAGAACTGTGTGCCTGTTGGACTTGATTGCGTTGGTACATTAAATTCTTTGGAGGTCCAGTGACACGGCATCTGTCTTCCGCCCGTCATCGGGTCATCGGCTTTTCCAAGAAAACCAAGAAAAATATCTTCCGGCTTTAAACCAAGAGCCAGCATGAAACACATATCCCGGTAATAAGGAAACGCCCAATCAGTTCCTTTTTGCATTGCAAGACCAAAAGCGATTTGTGTTGCTTCATGTCCTGCGCCTGCTATATGAAAAAATGCTTTCCCTTGTTTAAGAAGGTTCATCACCCTGTTATCCATTGTCCGGGAAAGATTCATGAGACGGAGAACATTCATTAATTCGTTTTTAGTCATCCCGCCGAATGAATCTATCTTTCCGGTTGGAGTTGAGCCGTTGCTTTTATCTATTGTTGTTTCGATTTTTTCTTTTGCCATTTATATTTTTCCTCTCTGCGTCTCTGTGTCTCTGCGGTGAAAAATAATTTCCACTTGAGCTGAAATTCACAAAGGAATTTTTTCAGACTCTTTAATAATGAAATTTATTCTCTGATTAATTGTAAATTCAGTGTAACTAAATATTTTTTGAAAATTTTTTATCAGCTTATCTTTCACTTCATCTAGTTCGATGTCTCTTCCAAGTTCACGTTTGAGCGAAGTTACATCTTTATCTTTGATGCCGCACGGAATGATTCCGCCAAAGTATGCCAAATCGGTATTAATATTGAACGCAAAACCGTGCATCGTTATCCAGCGGCTTACCTTAATTCCAATTGCCGCAATTTTTCTCTCGCCAATCCAAACTCCGGTGTATTTTGGATTACGTTCCGTCTCTACACCATACTCACCACATGTTTGAATGATAACTTCTTCAAGTCCACGCAAATATTGATGTGTATCTTCTTTCCAATTACTCAGTTTGATGATTGGGTATCCAACAATTTGTCCCGGACCGTGATAAGTAATATCTCCGCCACGGTCAATATCATAAACGCTTACACCAAGTTCTTTCAGTTGCAAGTCAGAGCTAATCAAATTTTCTATATCAGCAACTTTACCAAGCGTATAGGTATGCGGATGTTCTAACAAAAAAATTGTATCGTTGATTTCATCATGGAGACGAAGATCAAAAATCTCTTTCTGCAAATCCCAAGCTTGTTTGTAATCAATCAAGCCGAGATCGCAGTAATCAAAAATTCTATATGTGGATTGATTCGCCATATGCGTTAGCCGCCGCTTCCATTATTGATTCTGATAATGTTGGATGAGCATGAACTGTCTTAACGATTGACTCATATGTCGCTTCCATAGATTTTGCGAGTGTGAGTTCAGCTATCAACTCGGTTGCTTCCGGACCGATGATATGCGCTCCGAGAAGCTCACCATATTTCGCATCAAAAATTAATTTAACAAATCCATCCTGCTCACCCACCGCAAAAGCTTTTCCGCTTGCCATAAACGGAAACTTACCAATCTTCAATTCGTATCCGGCTTCGCGCGCTTTGGCTTCGGTCATTCCAACACTTGCAACTTGAGGAACGCAATATGTACATCCCGGAATGTTATTGTAATTGATCGGATGCGGTGTCAATCCTTTAATTGTTTCAACACAATGAATTCCTTCCGATGAAGCAACATGTGCCAACCATGGCTGACCGATGACATCACCAATTGCATAAATTCCGGGAACGCTTGTTTGATAATTGCTTTTATCAACTTTGATATGATTCTTATAAAGTTCAATGCCAAGTTCTTCCAATCCAAATCCTTCTACATTTCCGGTAACACCAATTGCGCTTAAAACTTTTTCGGCTTTGAGTTCTATCTTCTTGCCATCTTTTTCAATGGTTACAACAACTTGATTACCAATTACTTCAGCTTTCTCAACTTTTGTTGAAGTATATATTTCAATTCCTCTCTTCTTGAATATCTTTAAGAGTGTCTCCGATACTTCTTTGTCTTCTACCGGAAGAATTTGATCGAGCATTTCAACAACAGTAACTTTTGTCCCGAGCACACTGTAGAAATAAGCAAACTCAATTCCAATCGCTCCAGCTCCAATGACGATTAAATCTTTTGGCAGCGCAGGTAAGTTCATCGCTTCAGTTGAAGTAACAATGTTTTTTCGGTCAACCGGAATTGCCGGGAATGACTTAGGGCGCGCTCCGGTTGCAATAATTATTTTATCAGCCGTGATGGAATCAATTTTCTTTTTATCGTTATCAAAAATATCAATCTGGTTTTTCGATGTTAACTTTCCAAATCCGCGTATGCGGTCAATTTTATTTTTCTTTATAAGGAACTCAACATTCTTGGTGATGCGATCAGAAATATCACGGCTCCGTTTGATGATCTTACCAAAATCAAAACTCAATCCTTCCACTCTAATTCCAAATTCACCGGAATGATTTTTCATCAGATCGAAAATTTCGGCATTCTTCAGTAACGATTTTGTAGGAATGCATCCCCAATTCAGGCAAATACCGCCAAGATTATCTTTATCAATTACAACTGTTTTAAAACCCAATTGTGCAGCCCGGACTGCAGCAACATAACCGCCGGGACCGCCGCCGAGAACCGCGATATCATAAGATTTACCCATCTAATTCGCCTTATTGAATGGAAATAATTGCGCTCAAATATATATAAGAGTGAAGCTAAAACAAACATTACATTCATTAATCAGAACAAACAATCGGAGAAGAATGTTCATTTTGTACTAATCTTTTTTCGGAGGAAGAAATGATGGAAATATTTTTCTCTGAATAAACTCGAAATGACATTTTCGAATTATCATTTATTAGTCGCTGCACTATGTTTGATCCCTACATTATCCAAAAGCATAAAGTCTCTCTTCTTCCCGATTCCTTTTGTATTAATATTCTTTTCCATGTATCCGCATAATTTAAATAAAGGGCAAATTCCACAACTTGGATTAGTTGGTTTGCAAATTTCACGACCAAGACGAATTAGATTTGTGTGAAATGAGTGAGCGATCCCATCCGGAAAATTTTCATTCAAAGCGTAAAAAGTTTTATCCGGAGTTTTTTCAGAAACTATTCCAATTCGATTTACCGTGCGATGAACATGAGTATCAACCGGACAGACATTCCTATCAAGAGCGAAAAGTAATACGCAGCTTGCTGTTTTTACACCTATGCCTTTATAATTGCTCAATTGTTCGATTGCTAAATTGTTATCTAATGGCTTAATAAAATCAATGGAAATGCTTCCGTTTCTCTTCAACTCATTAAAAAGATTTTTAATCGCTCCGGATTTCTGTTTGGCTAATCCCGCAACGCGAATTACACTTTCAATCGTTACTCTTTTTTCGTCTATCAACTCGTCCCATGATTTATACCGGTCTTTCAAATTTTGAAAAGCTTTATATGAGTTGTTATCGTTTGTGTTTTGCGAAAGGATTGTAGCAATTAATAAATCGAGCGGATCGGGCAAAGCTTTACTTCGTTCCGGAATGTCGAATCGTTTAATGAGTAACTGATTTACCTTGGAAATGATTGCGCTTCGATTTTTCATTAATAGATTTTTTTTGGTGGTAAAGTTATTAAATTTCCATTTGAAAATAATTCTAAATTCTCAATTCTCCACTTGCCTGCCGGCAGGCAGGTTCTCAATTAAGAGGTTGTTATGCCAACGTTAATGGTTAGTATTTCGGGAATCCGCGGGATAATTGGAGACGGACTTGATCCGGAAGTTTTAGTGAGATACACTTCTGCCTATGCAGATTTCTGCGGTAAAGGTAAAATTGTTGTTGGCAGCGATGGACGAATTACCGGTGAAATGGTAAAAAACATTGTTATTGGTACACTCCTCGCAAAAGGTAATGATGTAATTGATATTGGAATCTGTCCAACTCCAACCGTGTTATATAATGTAAAAAAAATGAAAGCCGTTGGAGGAATTCAACTATCTGCAAGTCACAATCCAAATCAATGGAACGCACTCAAGTTACTAAACCGAAGCGGCGAGTTTATGAGTCCCGACGAAAATATTGAGATGTTAAATAAACTGGAAGTAGCGAATAAATATTTTGTTGAGTGGAACCGTTTGGGCAAAGTGATCAAATACGAAAAGGGTTTGGACGATCATATCGAAGCGGTACTGAAACAAGATTATATAAATGTCCCAAAAATCCGCAGAAGAAAATTTAAAGTGCTGCTTGATTGCGTGAATGGAGCCGGCGCTTATTCAATGCCAAAACTACTTAAGAAGCTCGGATGTGAAGTGATCGAGATGAATTGTGAGAAAACGGGAATATTCCCCCGCTTGCCGGAACCGATTCCGGAAAATCTAACTGCAACAATGCGTGCAGTAAAAAAACACAAGGCAGATATTGGAATTGTTGTTGACCCCGATGTTGACCGGTTGGTATTAGTAACAGAAAAAGGCGAACCGTTCGGTGAAGAAAATACGATCACTCAAGCAGTGAAATTTTATCTAAAAAAGAAGAAAGGAAATGTTGTAGTAAATCTTTCTACAACACGTGCGGTTGATGATGTTGCAAATGAATTCGGTTGTAGCGTGTTCCGTTCTACTGTAGGTGAGGCAAATGTTGTAAAAAAGATGAAAGAAGTAAAAGCAGTCATCGGAGGTGAAGGCAGCGGTGGTGTAATTGTTCCTAAAGTTGTTTTTGGACGGGATGCACTGACCGGAACGGTCATTATGCTTCAGCATTTGCTGGAGTTTGGCGGTAAGATGAGCGAGTTGAAAAAATCTTTACCGCAATATTTTATTGTGAAGAAAAAGATCGAACTCGGCTCGCTGAACCCGGATACTGTTATTCAATTGCTCGTTGATCAATATAAAACAGAGAAGATAAATATTGAGGATGGATTGCGTATTGATTCTTCGGATCACTGGGTTCATCTGCGCAAGTCTAACACAGAACCAATTATACGCTGTATTGTAGAAGCGAAAACAAAAGTGGAAGCGAAAAGTTTAGCTGAGAGATATGTGAGTGAGATTTTTTCTTTAAGATAATTTTTCAAATTCTTGAAGAGAAACATTTGCTTGTTAAAAATACTATTGATTCAATCTCTTTAGAAGAATATAGCTTAGGTATTTATTACTTCTCTACCAAGTAAAACATTATTTATAACTGGTAATTCTTTGTCTTCTCCCTCAAAATATAATTCAACTGCTTCTTTTAGATTACTGATTGCTTCTTCAATTGTATCACCGAAAGATGATACCTCAACATTTATACAGCGGGAAACAAAGTATTTGCCTTCTTTCCAAATAGCATAATCTATTTCACGTGTTTTCATACTAACCTCATTTAATACAGTTAAAAATTATTTCTTTTCATTAACATTAGCAACTTATTGCGGGATTCATATGCGGAATTCCAACACAGAGCCAATGATACGATGCATTGTTGAAGCGAAGACAAAAGAAGAAGCGGGGAGATTGGCTGAGAAATATTTTAGTGAGATTCTAGAACTCTCCCTCCTTAGTTAAGAAGAGAGATATAGAGAGTGGTCGGATTATTCTATTTCTTAAACTGCTTCACTATTTCTTTGACAACTCTACTTCTATCAAAAAGGACATCTCTATTTCTGAAGTGGATTACTCTCAATTTCAAACTTTCCAAATATTTAGTTCTGTTTTCATTATACTTTATAAATCTATAAATCTTCTTCGGTGAGTTCAGCTATTTTCATCAAATGCTTTAATAAACCTTTCTTAAGAGGTGTATTACCATGGATCGGGATTGAAATTCTTTCTATTCTTTCTTCTTTTCCATAAACAAAATGGCTACCATGAATTCGTCTTAAAATCCAACCATGTTTCTCGAGAATTTTAGCAAATTCTTTGCCGCTCAGTATTCTCAAACTGCTATCTCAATTATTTGACTTTCTTTCTCTAAATCTGTTTCATTTAAATCAACAGAAAGGCAAGCTTCGATTGCTTTCTGAATATTTTGAAGCACTTCTTCATATGTTTCTCCTTGAGAAACACAGCCGGGAACTGACGGGGCTTCTGCCCAATATCCACCCTCATCTGCTTTATGTATTACGACTTTAAATTTCATTATTACTCCTAATTATTTTCATTTGCTAATATTATCAATTGGTTGTGATAAAAATTATTTCTTTCCACTAACAATAGCAACTTATTGCCGGGTTCATCTGCGCAAGTCTAACACAGAACCAATTATACGCTGTATTGTTGAAGCGAAAACGAAAGAGGAAGCAGAAAGTTTAGCTGAGAAATATGTTGGGGAAATTGCAAAGCTGAATTGACAAGTTGATAATTGCCGATGTTTAAGTCGTCTCTGAAGTGAAGAAAGCGTTTACAAACCGTACTCACTCTTCTAATTGAGTTTAGATCTCTTCGCAAAATAACTGATTAGTGCTTTATCGAACGGCTGACTTGTATCAATCAAGTTGTACTCAATTCCAAAATTCAAACATTCATTCTTTAATCTATTCAAGTACTCGTTCATAGCTTCCTGATATGCCCGCTGGATTTGATGCGGCTGTGTTGTTATTTGCGCTTATAAACATGTAAAAATTTTACTTGACAAAATAAAGGAAATGTTTATTATATTGTCACATAAGATTTCAAATATCTGCGGTCTTATGAAGACAAATAGATATTCCAGCCGTAAACTAATTGTGAACTTTTACGATGATTATACAGTTTAACATTAAGTTTTAAGAGAACTTTTCGGAGTTTTCTTACGTTATTAAAAAAAAGGGAGAAAGATGAAGAAGGCGCAATATATAAAACTTACAATGCTTTTCCATAAGGAAGGCAAGCAGTGGGTTGGTATATGCCAAGAACTGGGTACTTCTACTTTTGGCGATACTCTAGATGAAGTTAAAAATGAACTTGCCGAATTAATTGAATTACATCTCAATACTCTTGAAAGTCTTAATGAGAGAAAACGTTTCTTCAAGGAACAGGGAATAGAAATATTTTCTAAGGAAATTCCACTCACTATAGACGTTTCTGTTCCATATTCACCAGATTTACTTATCCAACCATTTTTCAAAAATCTTGAGCACGCCTATTAATGAGTGAAAGCCTTCCAGCGGTTACAGGAGAAGACTTAATAGAACTCCTAAAATTTGACGGATGGGAAGATCATGGTAAATCTACTCATGGAAGAACATTAAAAAAAAATTGATGGTAGATATATAGTAACAACAGTTCCTACAAAAAAAGGCTCTTTGCCTACAGGCACTTTGGGCGCAATTTTAAGTGTCAAACAGACTCGATTAGGTAAAAAAGGATTGCTAAATATAATTAAGCGATATGAAAGTCGCTCCTAAAAGTTTTTGATTCTCATTCATCCTCATTAAAAGTATCTGATTCCAAACTAAAATCCGTTTTAACCACTTCACTATCAATAAAACAATTTAATTAACAAAGGTCTAAGATGTATATAAGTACCTCTAAGGAGGGGGAAGACGAAGTCGGGGGTGGCCTAATTTAATTTTGCGCGCTTTGCAAAATAACTGATTAGTGCTTTATCGAACGGCTGACTTGTATCAATCAAATTGTACTCAATTCCATAATTCAAACATTCGCTTTTCAACTTGCTCAAATATTCATTCATTGCTTGTTGATAAGCCCTTTGAATTTGATGCGGCTGGGTCGTAATCTGTTCCCCGGTTTCGATATCAACAAAAATAGAATCGCTGTCAAAACCAAAATTCTTTTCTATGGGGTCCAAGACTTGGAAAACAATTACTTCATTTTTTTTATAGTGAATATGTTTGAGGGCAATCAGTATTGAATCTATATCATCAAAAAAATCTGAGATGATAATTGTAAGACCCCGCTTCTTAATTTTATCAGCCACAGAATCCAAACATCTGGAAGTTGCTGTAGCGCCCTCCGGTTTGATCTTATTCAACGCCGACAAAATAGTTTTTAGATAAACACGGTTTGATTTCGGCGGCAAATAGCTGTGAATTTTATCGGAGTAGATTGCAAGTCCTACAGAATCTTGTTGATCAATCATAACATAAGCAAGAGCAGCAGCAAGTATGGTTGCGTATTCCAGTTTTGTGATCTTCGCCGTGTGTTTATAATTCATCGACTTGCTAATATCAACGAACACATTACAGATTAGATTTGTCTCTTCCTCATACTGTTTGATGAAGTAT
>Ga0265292_1003027_pt1 | contig 10814 bp, 10 predicted proteins | sample Munlanlewell296A_FD_189080 | JGI IMG/M metagenome (GOLD analysis project Ga0265292, IMG submission 189080) | Leachate microbial communities from a municipal landfill in Southern Ontario, Canada - Leachate well 296A | ecosystem: Engineered > Solid waste > Landfill > Unclassified | place: Canada... | reverse complement strand
TGCTGGGGGTGTGTCTTGGCCACCAGGCGATCGGGCAGGTCTTCGGAGGCAGTATTTTGCGTGGCGAAGAACCTGTGCATGGCAAAACATCAGCGATTCATCATGACGGCAGGACGGTCTTTGAAGGTGTGGAGAATCCTTTCACGGCTACGAGGTATCACTCCCTGGTTTTAGCCGGCCCCATACCTGAGGAACTTGAAATGACCGCCTGGACGGATGACAACGTGGTCATGGGGGTACGGCACCGGACCCTGCAGGCCCTGGAGGGCGTCCAGTTCCATCCGGAGAGCATACTGACAGTGCCTGGCAAAAAGATTCTGGATAATTTTTTGAAGATGCACATATAGGGAGCGACGATGCCGAACGACATTCTTACATACGCGATCGACAGGCTTGCCGACCGTACGAACCTTACCGAGGCCGAGGCTGAGTCGGTGCTCGAACAGATCATGTCAGGAGGCGCCAGCGAAGTGCAGACCGCGGGATTTCTGACGGCGCTGCGCGCCAAGGGTGAGACGGTTGAGGAGATCGTCGGGCTTGCCCGCACCATGCGGCGTTTTTCCGTGCGCGTGGACGTGGAAGGAGTAGACCTCGTGGATACCTGCGGCACCGGTGGTGACAGGTCCCATACTTTCAACATCTCCACTACGGCCGCATTCGTCGTGGCCGGAGCCGAGGGCCAGGTTGCCAAGCACGGCAACCGCAGCGCCACCAGCCAGTGCGGCAGCGCCGACGTGCTCGAGGCACTGGGAGCCAATTTGAGCCTCCCCGCGGATCAGGTCGCCCGTTGCATCGGCGAGGTCGGCATAGGTTTCATGTTCGCGCCGCTGCATCATGAGGCCATGAAACATGTGGTCCCGGTGCGCAAGGAGCTGGCTATCCGCACAATATTCAATTTTCTGGGGCCTCTGACCAACCCGGCGGGCGCCGAATACCAGCTGATCGGAGTTTCCGACCGTTCCTATGTAGAGGTGATCGCCTGGGCGCTGAAGGATCTGGGCTGCCGTCGCGGTCTCGTCGTGCACGGCTCCGACGGCCTTGACGAGATAACCATCACCGGTCCCACCGATATCGCGGAAATACGCGAGGGTGAAGACGAGATATCACTCTATTCGATAACTCCGGAAGAATTCGGTTTCGAGCGTGCTTCGGGCACCGACATGCTCAAGGGTGGCACGGCGGAAAAGAACGCGGAGATCCTTAAAAGCATACTCGAAGGGGAATCCGGCGTGCGTCGGGAGATCGTTCTCATGAACGCCGGCGCGGCGCTCTATGCCGTGGGTGTTGCCAAATCAATTGAAGACGGCGTCAGGCAGGCGGCCGAAAGTATCGACAGCGGAGCCGCGAAAAAGAAGATGGAAGCATTTATCCAGGCCACGGTGGCACAGGCATAAGTGTGGAGTTTCTCGAAAAAATTCTTCTCACAACCAGGGAAGACCTGGAACGCAGAAAGAAAAGCGCACCGGTCGATGAGCTCCCGAAGCCGCCGCACACAAGAGCGGCTGGCGGTTTTGGCCAAGCCATAGCGGCGCCGGGCATATCGGTAATCGCTGAAATCAAGCGGGCCTCACCGTCCAGGGGCATGATCCGGCCGGAACTCGATGTAGCCGCCATCGCCACGGCATATGAAAAAGCCGGCGCCGCAGCGGTTTCAGTCCTTACTGAGGAGAGACATTTCCGGGGAAGTCTGGCAGATCTTCAGGAGGCTCGCGGCGCCTGCGGTCTGCCGCTCCTTCGTAAGGACTTCATTATCGACCCCTATCAGATCCGCGAAGCGGCGGCTTATGGGGCCGACGCGGTGCTTTTGATCGTTACGGCCCTTACAGGACACGAACTGCGGACACTTTACGAAGAGGCCGTGAGCGTGGGGCTCGAATGTCTGGTAGAGGTTCATGATGGCGAGGAACTCAAGCGGGCACTGGAAATGGAAGCGCCGCTGATAGGCATCAATAACCGTAATTTAAGAACCTTTAAGGTAAATCTGGATACTACCCTGAATCTGATAGAATCTGTCCCCAGCGATCGTCTGGTTGTCAGTGAGAGCGGAATCAGGGACCGGGCAGATGTTTCCCTTTTGGCCGCAGCAGGAGTGCGTGCCGTTCTTGTAGGTGAAACCTTGATGCGCAGCCCCGACCCTGGTGTAAAGCTGGAAGAGTTACTGGGGTGAACCCGGATTTCCACGGCAATTGATGAAAAGCCATGTTTGGGCGCAAGTCATCAGGGGGAGAAAATTTGCGGGTTGAATCGCAAACAGGTTACTTGCGGGTATCAGGGTATAAAGAAATTCGGGATGGCGGCCGTTAAAGGCTAGGCAATAAAGGAGTGAAAGAACAGCTGCTGTTAATTAATCGTTCATGCAATGATCCTGCCAAAGAGGAAAAGAAGTCATTTTTGTCGAAACCTATCCCCAGTCCTTTGGGGCGAAGTTTCAGCTATCAAAATTCTTAATGGCCAGTCTCTTTAAAAAGAAACCCGGTAAGCCCAGGGCGGGGCAGACACCTTCACAGAATGAAGGTGGCATGGGTGTGCCTCCTCCACCGCCCAAAAAGAAAAAATCCCTCCTCGGTAAAAAGGGCCCCAAGCAGGCGAAGCACAGCAAACAGAAACCCCCTAAAGGACAGAAGAAACGTTTGTTCGGCAATAAAAAAGCCAGGCCACCGATGCCCCCTTCACAGGCAGTTACCGGTTTGCCGGGTGGGACTACTTCAGGAGCGCCTGCCGATGGGATGAAGCCGTCCCCTGCGAATCAGGATTTACCGCAGACGTCCGCAGAGGGGCAGCCCTCCAGAAAATCTATTTTTGGCAGCAAGGGAGCAAAGGGCCCCAAGAAGGCAAAAGTCGAATCACTGAAATCGCCAAAAAAGCCAAAGGAAAAAAAGCAAAAGGCGCCAAAGGGCGAGAAGAAATCCTTTGGTAAGAAGTCACGGACGGCGGTTCTGGGGCCTCAGTCAGGGGCTCCGATACAAACACCCACAGGTGGGCCACCGCCGATGTCGGGCGTTCCACCGGGCGCCCAGGGTCCTCCAGGAAAGCCCGCCCGTCAGTCTTTATTTGGAAAGAAAGCGCCAAAGGGTCCGGAGCAGCCAAAGCCACGCAAGAAGAGGAAAAGTAAATCCAGCGGTATCGGTGGTTCAAAGACGAGTCCCGTGGGTCTGGATATCGGCAGGACTTCGCTTTCAGCCGTATGTCTGCGGTATCAGACAGGCGGATCAGTGATGCTGTCAGCAGCGCTGGACAATCTTCCGCCGGGATTGATCCAGGAGGGCGAGGTTAAGGAGGTTGAAGGTCTTGCTTTCGCACTGAAGGACTTCTGGAAAACACACAAGATAAAAGGCCGCAGAGTGACCATTGGTCTGGCGAATCAGAAGGTTGTCGTCAGGACACTGGAATTTCCGATGCTCGACGAAAAGGAACTTCGATCTGCCATTGAATTCCAGGCCCAGGACTACATTCCCATTCCGATTGAGGAAGCCGTCTTCGACTTTCATATTCTGGGACATTTCACTTCAGAGGAAGGGATCCAGAAGCAGCGGGTGCTGGTCGTGGCTGCCCAGAAGGTCATGGTCATGGACTTCATTAACGCCGTAAAGAAGGCAAAACTGATAGTAGACGGCGTCGACTTGCAGGCTTTTTCCATGCTGAGGTCTTTAGCTGAAAGTAGTTTCCTTGAAGTTGAGGGGGAAAGGAAAGAGGCTGTAGCCATCGCCAATATCGCATCCGACATCACAAATATTGTCGTAACCACAAGCGGTGAACCCCAGTTCACCCGTATCGTCGCATTCGGTGGAGACAATTTCACAAAGGCGATCCAGGATCTTCAAGGCACAACTTATGCTGAGGCCGAAGAGCTGAAAGCCCAGACAGGACTGGCAGCTCCCGGTGTCAATCGTCCGGAAGAGGGCAATGGCGGCACGGCAGAATTAACCGCGGAAGGCGCTGAGAGCGATAGTGCTGCTCAACCGCAAGATACTGGCATAATCCAGGTCTCACCAGAATCCGTTTCTTCGGAAGAAGCAGGGCCGGAAACCGTGCCGAGTGCCGAACCGCCAAAGGTGGACATGCCGGAGACTGAAAACAAAAACGATAGCGGTTGGCCTCAAGGACCTCCGGATATTGAGTCTCCCGAAGAAATCAAGGCCGGCATAATGAGGGCTCTGGAGCTGACGGCTGATGCTCTGGCTGATGAAATACGCAGGTCGCTAGATTATTACATGTCCCAGGAGCAGTCAGCGCCCATCGGTAAACTGGTATTGAGCGGTGGCGGGGCGATGCTTCCCAACCTGGATTTGCACCTGGCCCAGGTATTTCCGTTTCCTGTTGAAATCGGGAATCCGTTGAGGAGGATAACGCAGAACAGGTCAGACCTAACAGATAGTGAGTTAAATGCCCTGGCGCCCAGGTTTGCGATAGCGATAGGCCTGGCGCTGGAGGATGAGGAGTAAGCAATGCCGAGAGTCAATCTTGTGCCACAGGAAGAAAGGCAGCGGGAATTCCGCCGCCAGATGTATATTTTCCCGATTGCGGGAGCGATTCTGCTGATCGCTGCGATGGGTGGCAGTTATTACTACTTCAACAGCGAGCTTAACAATAAACAGAGCGAACTTGATTCCAAAAAACAGCTAAACGCGCAATTGAGCAAGGATGTAGCTGAACTATCGAAATACGATGAACTCAAGAATCAGAAACAGAGCCGTCAGAACGCTGTGACAAGCCTGTATTCACAAAGATTTCGCTGGTCAAGGACCATGGATGATATCTCTTTTGTCATGCCGGCCGATTCATGGCTGATCGACATCAAGGGCAACGTACCTAGCGCAGTGACTGCCACGTCCAGCAAAAGCGCCGCCGCTGGTCAGAAAGCCCAGGCTCAGGATCTGATACTCGAAGGGTACACATATGAGATGGGTACTGTCGCGACAATGATGATCAGGATCGGGCTCATCCCGTCTTTGAAGGAAGTCGTTCTGATAAAGGCGGAGAAAGAGGACATGGGAGGACGTCTGGTGATTCATTTCCAAATAGGGGCCAATCTGAACCAGGCCGCGGACACCGTAAAGCCCGCGGTGGCTCCGGTAGCCGGCGAACAGGGTCCATCCGACGTCACGCCGACAACAGGTACGTCTACCTCGCCGACTACCGGCAGGACGACGACTGGTTCCACTACCAGGACAACCGGTACTACAGGTGTAACAGGTGGAACAAATTAGCGATAGGTTGAGGATATGAAGAAACGTGACATAATAATTCTGGCTGCCTTGGGCATTATTGTATTGATTGTGGCCTGGTATTTCCTCATCATTTCTCCCAAGCGAAGTGACGTGGGAGTCGTCGACAGCGAGCTGCAGCAACAACAAAAGAAATACGATGAAGATTATGCGAAAGTAAAGAGGGTCACTGAGGAGAGGAATGCGGCGCAGCAGACATCCGGCGAGCTTCTCAAGCTGAACAAAATGGTGCCGGCCGACAGCCAGCTGCCTTCCATGATCGTTGACCTGCAACAGAGCGCCAATGAGTCAGGCATCTACTTTTTGAAGATAGAGCCTGGAGAAGCGATCGCCGGTAGCGATGGAAATACCATAATCCCAATGGAGCTGAAATTCCAGGGCAGATTTCTTGAAGTAAATGATTTCCTGTACCGTGTCGAGAATTACGCCAGGATGGAAGGTAACGACATCAACATACCCGGACGGCTTATCAGCGTCATCACGCTCAATATGAAAGAGCCTGAGCTGGATACGCCCGACCCGGATGACGGCGTGTCGAAAAAATTCCCGAACGTACTGGCTACGCTCGGAATTAACGCATATATGACGGCGCCGGCACCGCCCTCGCAAACAGGAAGTCGCGCCGCTCAACCTGCGGCAAGTGATACCGGCGCGGCGGGTTCGAGCGGGACCGGTGGGGGATAAGTAATGGGCATATTTTTAAAAATCGCTGATTTCAAGGGTTCGCCGTTGCTGGCGGCAGTGGCGATGCTCATCCTGGTTATAATGTCGATCGGTCTCGCCATATCGTGCGGTGGTGAAGAGCAGCAGACGACGCCCTCGCTGACCAAGGCAGAGACAAAACCCAGCACGGGAACAACCAAAAGCAGGACTACGTCGACGCCCACGCCGTCATCGACTTCGTCATCCTCATCTTCTTCATCGTCTTCGTCTTCAACCGACAGCCTTACCGCTTCCACGACTACATGGGGCAGCGTGTTCAAGTTCAGAAAAGACCTGTTCAAGCAGCAGATCAGCGAGTCAGACAGCGCCGCTACAACCGCTACGAGTGGATCTACGAGCGCCAGTTCGACCACTCCTTCAACTACCGATACCGGAACCGGCACTTCGTCGAGCGGTACATATTATCCGAGCAGTGGGAGCACGTCCCCGAGCGGCGACAGCACATACCCTTCAGGTGGCACGTCGAGCGGTGGAACTTATTATCCGCCCTATACACCTCCTGTAAAGTAAGGCCATTTCAGGCTGTGTGCCCGCCCTGTAAACTCAAGAGCATGTTCCATCCGCCCAAAAGGCGGATGTCAACGTTAAAGGTGGAATATCCAGGATGACACTTCATTACAAGACAGCAGGTGAATCCCACGGTCCCCAACTGACGGCGATTACTTCCGGCGTGCCTGCGGGGCTGAAAATTTCGACGAAGGATATAAACAGGGATCTCGCCAGACGCCAATTGGGTCACGGCCGTGGAGGCCGGATGAAGATAGAAACCGATTCCGGCGAAATTACCGCTGGTTTACGTCATGGATTGACCCTGGGAAGCCCTATCAGCATCACAATAAAGAATGCAGACTGGAAGAACTGGCGCGCGATAATGTCCATCGAGAAAAAGGATGTCACCGGAAACAAAAAACTGGTGGTGCCAAGGCCGGGTCATGCCGACCTGGCCGGAGTACAGAAATACGGGCTGGATGATATCCGTAGCGTTCTGGAGCGTGCCAGCGCCAGGGAGACAGCCGCCAGGGTAGCAGTGGGTGCAATCGCACGGCGCATTCTCGCGGAGCTCGACATAGCGATCGTAAGCCATGTGGTTCAAATTGGCAGAGTTAGGGCGAGGAAGAGAAGGCTATCCATCGGTGATTTTACCGGTGTCGACAAATCAGCAGTGCGATGCCTTGATGAAAAGGCAGCGAAGGATATGGTGGTTGCCATAAACGCCGCCCGCAAGGCAGGGGAATCTCTGGGTGGTGTCTTCGAGGTCATTGCCTTCGGCTTGCCGGCGGGCCTGGGTTCGTATGTATCTGGTCCGGAACGCCTTGGAGGTCGCATCGCCTCGGCACTGATGAGCATTCCCGCTATCAAGGGAGCCGAACTGGGTGACGGGTTCTCACTTGCGGCGACACCTGGTTCCAAGGCGCACGATGAGATATTTTTCGATCCGGAGAAAGGATATTACCGAAAAACAAATCGTTCCGGCGGGCTTGAAGGTGGCATGACCACAGGCGAGCCGGTGGTCGCACGCGCTTGCATGAAACCGATTCCGACCCTGACGAAGCCTCTTAATTCGGTGAACATGAGGACCGGAAAGGGAGCCCACGCGTTCAAGGAGAGGAGCGACGTCTGTGCCGTTCCGGCTGCCGCGGTTGTCGGAGAGGCCATGATAGCGATCGAGCTCGCCCGGGCCCTCATGGAAAAATTCGGCGGTGACTGCATGACGGACTTAAAGGAATCATATCTTGTCTATCTAAGGAGATTGAGGGGCAGTTGGGTCCAACCCTGATTCTGATCGGGTTCATGGGAAGCGGCAAGACCGCCGCAGGCAAGCGCGTGGCAGACGATCTTGGCTGGGAATTTTACGATACCGACCTGCTGGTTGAGCAGGAGGTGGGAGCCAGCATCATCGAGATTTTCGAGCGTGAAGGCGAATCAGCTTTTCGTAAAGCCGAGGAGCTTGTTATTTTCCACCTCCTTGATGAAGTTATCAGTGCGTCGGCGGGAACGGTTCTCTCACTGGGCGGCGGAGCCATAACGATCGACAATGTGTACAGGCGTCTTTTGCGGGAAAATCTGGTCGTTATGCTGGATGAGGATATAGAGACCGCATTTTCGAGGGCACGGAACGGGAAGAGACCGCTGGGAAATGATCGCGAAGCCTTCGGATTGCTGTACGCGAAGAGGGAAGATCTGTATCGTGCAGTCGCAAAAATTGTAGTGCAGACGCGAGGTAAAAGTATCGATCAGGTGGCCGAAGAGATAGTTATACAGACAAGTAAAAGGAAGGATAAAGGTTGATACAGCTTCTTGCCAGCACCAGGAGCAAGGAATATCCAATCTTTTTAAGCAGGGGTGCGCTGGCTGAAATCGGCAATCTCTGGAAGTCCCATGGCAGGCGTGGGAAAGTCGTGATCATCACCGACAGAAATGTCGCAGATTTTTACCTGGGCCGGGCGGAGGAAGCTTTTCAAAAGGCGGATTTCAAAGTCGCTTCCGTGGTAGTGCAGGCTGGTGAAGAGGCAAAGAGTATCAAGCGCGCGTCCAAACTCTACTCGAGGCTCTATGAGCTGCAAACACGGCGTCGCGACACAATATGCGCGCTTGGCGGTGGTGTGGTCGGCGACCTTGCCGGTTTCGTCGCAAGCACGTATATGCGGGGCATAGGCCTTGTTCAGGTGCCGACAACGCTGTTGTCGCAGGTTGATAGCAGCATCGGCGGCAAGGTTGGCATCAACATCGCCGAAGCCAAGAACTATGTTGGCTCTTTCTACCAGCCGGACATGGTCGTCACTGATCCGTCACTGCTGAAAAGCCTGCCACGCGGCCAGCTGGTCGAGGGGCTGGCGGAGGTTGTGAAGTATGCATTGTTGTCAGGGGACGATTTCTTTTCTGCTCTCGAAGACAGTTACGGGGAGTTTCTGGGACTCAACATGTCATTTGTCGAACCCGTGGTCCGCCGCTGCATCGAATATAAGCTGGGTGTCGTATCAGAGGATGAGCGCGATTTCGGGCTCAGGGCGGTGCTCAACCTTGGACATACCGTGGGACATGGTATCGAAGCCGCGGGGCAATACCGGCTGTATTCCCATGGTCAGGCTGTGGCATTAGGCCTGCTGGCGGCTGTCTGGTTATCAGAGGAAGTCTTCTCACTCGAGGCTGAATATACCGTAAGGCTCAAGGCTCTGCTTGACGCGCTCGGTCTTCCGACTGTCCTTGCAGATACCGATCCGGATGTCGCGATCGCGGCCATGGCCAGCGACAAGAAGGCCGATGACCTCTCCGCCAACATGGTGCTGATGAAGAGACTGGGCGAGCCGGTGATCAATTGTGATGTCGATGCGGATATGCTGAAGGACGTGGTCATGCGCCTGTCCAGGGAGGGTCTGAAATGAGAACGCTGGTGCTTTTACATGGATGTAACCTGAACATGCTGGGACAGAGGGACCCCGGGCAGTACGGCACAGTCACCCTGGCTAAACTGGTAGCACAGGTGGTTGAAGAGGCAAGGCGCAACGGTATGATGTGCGCATCTTTTCAGACCAACCACGAGGGTCAGCTGGTAGAGAAAATACATGAGCTGCGCCTCACCGCGGACTGCATGATCATCAATCCCGGCGCCTGGACGCATTACAGCTACGCGATTCGGGACGCACTTGAGATGGTCAGAGGCCCGATCGTCGAGGTTCATCTTTCTGATATCGAAAACCGCAAGGAAGAATGGCGGAGCCGATCGGTTATCAGGGACGTATGCGAGCATGTTGTCTCCGGGAAGGGCCCCGAAGGTTACGTTGAGGCCGTCGGCTGGCTGGCCGAGCGGCTGGGGACTGGTTCTGACTTACCCTGATCTGAAACATCAAGATGATTAAAATTCCCAGGGATTACGACTCACTACTTATCACACACCTCCCCAATGTTCGCTATTTGACGGGATTTTCAGGAAGCGCCGGCTGTGTCCTGATTACCCGAGCCAAAAAGCTGTTTTTTACAGATTTTCGCTATCAGGCGCAGGCGAAACGCGAGGTAAGGAGATTCGATGTGCATATCGTGCCGGCGGCGGCGCTTGCAGGGGCCTGCGGTTACGCGGTCAAACGGCGCCTGAAGCTGGGTATCGTGGGATACGAGGCCGCGCATTTAAACCAGCGCAGCTTTCTTGAAGTAAAAAAGATTCTCAAGGGAACAAGCTTTAAGGATTCTGAAGGGATAGTTGAGAAATCGAGGCAGATAAAGAGCCGCACCGAAATCAGCAGGATCAGGAAAGCCTGCGCGCTGGCCGACCTGGCGATGGAGAAACTTCGCCGCACGAAGGTAACCGGCAAAACCGAGAAAGAGATCGCCTGGCTGCTGGAGTCGGCCATGCGCATGGCTGGTTCAGGCGCTCTTCCCTTTGAGATCATCGTCGCTTCAGGACCACGTTCGGCGATGCCGCACGTGGTAGCTTCCGGGCGCGTGATCAGGCCGGACGAGCTTGTCGTGGTCGATCTGGGCGCCAGCGTTGACGGATACTGCTCCGATATGACCAGGACCTTTACCACGGGGGAGCTGTCACGAAGGCAGGCGGAGATTTATCGAATCGTCCGGGAAGCCCAGGAGGTCGCCCTGGAAGGAGCACGACCGGGTGTGCCCTGTGCTGATCTGGACGGGATGGCGCGCCGGCGCATTACAGAGGCGGGATACGGGGATGCGTTCGGGCATTCGCTGGGTCATGGCGTGGGACTGGAGGCGCACGAGGGTCCGGTGCTGGCTCCGAGGTCCAAAGAGATTCTGCGGGCCGGAATGACGGTCACCATCGAACCGGGCATCTATGTGGAACGAATCGGGGGCGTGCGGATCGAAGATACCATTCTGGTGGGCTCCACGGGTCCGGTAAGGCTCACT
>Ga0265292_1003026_pt1 | contig 10815 bp, 5 predicted proteins | sample Munlanlewell296A_FD_189080 | JGI IMG/M metagenome (GOLD analysis project Ga0265292, IMG submission 189080) | Leachate microbial communities from a municipal landfill in Southern Ontario, Canada - Leachate well 296A | ecosystem: Engineered > Solid waste > Landfill > Unclassified | place: Canada... | reverse complement strand
TGGTGAGCCAACAAGATTGTATACACACAATATTGATGTCGATATCATAAATGATAAACATCTTAGTCTGATTAGTGCGCCGGTCAAGGAATTTGGCATGGCGTGGAAGGGATCAGAATATTTGGCAGAGACTTTGAAAAAAAGTTGCTTGTCACCGGAAAATTTACGATTGAAAGTGGGTGCGAGAGTGATGTTTACAAAAAATCATCAAGAGGGAACATACGTAAACGGTACACTCGGGATGATCGACAGTTTCAATTCATTTGGAGATCCTGTGGTCCGAACTTTGCGTGGTGAAATTATACCTGTCTCACAGACAACATGGCAGATCGAGGAAGAAGGAAAGGTGAAGGCAGAAATCACACAATACCCGCTCCGACTTGCATGGGCTATCACTGTACACAAGAGTCAGGGCATGTCACTTGATGCTATGGAGGTTGATCTATCCAAGTCATTCGTCCCAGGTATGGGATATGTGGCACTGTCTCGCGTACGATCGCTTGGTGGAATAAAATTACTTGGATTAAACGATATGGCTCTCCGTGTTGACCCAGAGGTTCTGCGTCAGGATGAGTATTTTCGGGATTTGTCGATAGACGCAGAAGGAGACCTCGATAGTTTGGCACGAGAAGAGATTGCAGAGAAACAGAAAACATTTTTGAAATCAATCGAGCCAGAAGAAAAAATAAAAATTAAAAAGATAGAGAAGCAAAAGAAAAAAAGTACGGAAGCATTAACCGCAGAATTGCTCGAACAAGAATTGCCACTTTCAAAGATTGCGGACAATCGGGCGTTGAAACAGGAGACAATCATTTCTCACATTGAGCAATTGCGAGAAGATGGTGTCTGTCCTGATGTGGATTATCTCCGCCGAGAATTTAAACGAAGTGAACTGGATGATATCTTGTCAGCGTTTAAGAAAGCGGGGACAAGGACACTCTCACCAGTATTCAATTCACTTGCAAAACAAAAAAAGAAGCCAACTTTTCTTAAAATACGTCTGGCCAGACTGTTTCTGTCTTAAGAATCACTTGCTCAATGTCTTTTTTTGTTTTCTATTCTACTATCCACAGATTTTTTGTTGACTGGTGAACGTACGTTCACCTATACTATACGTATACAAGTTTAATAGATTATATTATGAGCAAAAGAAAATTAGAAAAAACAGTGCTTCATGAATTACGTGCGCTAAACGATACGATTGATGAAAAAATAATCAAAGGTCTATCTTATAGTCGAGAGTCACGTAGACACAAGTTTCTCTTGTCTAGTCTATCTCAGTTACGAAAGGCAGATTCTCGTGGATCATGGTTTGGTCGGTCATTTAGTCTAAGTAGTTTCATTTTCTAATACATTAGTATGCACGAATCATATAAGCAAAAAATTATAGATTTCTACCATAGACACAAACGTATGCCGGTTTATACAGAGATCATGTCGCTTGTTGGTTTCAAATCTAAAAATGCAGTTTATAAATTGATTAATAAACTTGTAGATGACGGCACGATTGAAAAAGATGCTCAGGGACACTTGTTGCCAAAACATATGGATCGGGAGGTTCCATTGCTTGGTCTAGTCGAGGCGGGTTTTCCGACTTCTGTCGATGAAGATACTAGCGAAAAGATAAATCTAGATGATTATCTCATTGTTCATAAAAGCTCAACGTATCTACTAGAGGTTCGAGGAGACTCTATGATTGACGAGGGGATCCGCGAGGGGGATTTGGTTGTTGCAGAGCGACGAGGGAATCCAAAAGACGGTGATATTGTTATTGCCGAGGTGGATGGTGGTTGGACCATGAAGTATTACAAAAACAAAAATGGCAAAGTATATCTATTGCCAGCCAATAAAAACTACCGCCCGATATACCCCCAGTACGAACTCAAGGTGGCGGCCATTGTCAAAGGGGTTATTCGCAAATATTAGGAGTAGTGGTATAATAAAAGCGTTATTATTTTTTAATATATATGATAGATTTCACACAGTTATTTATAGCATTGCGACTCCCAGTATTAGTCGGAGCGCTTGTTACGTTTGTATTTAGTTACTTGTGGTATTCAGTTTTATTTTCAAAACAGTGGATGGCTCTTTCCGGAATCGTAGATACTGGGGTTAAACCATCTCTCAAAGCAATGTCAAAGTCACTAGTGACAAAATTCATAATGAATTTGTTACTTGGAATCGCTCTTTTCCTGCTGGTTCTCATTCCACAATCGCTCAAATCATCCATGATTGTCGGATTGATCGCCTATATCGGTTTTGTATTCACTTTCCAAATGGATGGGTATCTTTGGGGAGGAAAGTCATTCAAACTATTGATGTTTGATACATTGCACAATATGCTGGCTGTCGCTCTCTTTATTGCCACAATGTATTACATCGTCAGAATGTAGTCATTATCTACAATCATATTCTGATAATACAAAACACCACCCTTTGTGTGGTGTTTTGTTATATGTGAAATTAATACTCTCAAAATTATGGCGAAGGCATATCTTTTCTGGCGCCTTTCGCAAGGCCGACGGGCCGAGAGGTTCGCTCGCCCAGTAGGGCGAGATAGATTGCGCCAGAAAAGATATGCTGAGCTGTAATTTTGTATAAGTAGTAGTCGGTATAACTAAATGTGGATTAGATGTGGATAACTCCATTGACTTTGGAAAGCATTCTTCATGTTTTTAATATGTAATAAAACCTTATTATAAGCCATTATTTGGCAATAAAAGATATACACAGAGGCCACTTGACTTTAAAACAGATTTATTAGGGTTGACAGTATGTGCGATAGTGGAGTATACTCATCACAACTTCATTTTGATTGAGTTTCGGGAGAAACGAAGGGGATTACAAGGTTAATTGGTCTTCTTACACTATTTTGCGACACAATCGCTAAAGACTAAATAACGAAAAAGGCAGCCTTTGGGGAAAGGCGTGTTTTTGTTTGTAATGTTTTTATTTATTAGAGTCCCACAGTACATAATATATATACTATGTCGACACATACCACATCGGTACGTCCACAAAAGTTTTTCAGTCGGTTCAAGGAGCCACTTGCACCAATGCCAAACTTTGTTGAGCCACAATTGACTTCGTTTAAGTGGCTGATTGAAAAGGGTCTAAAGGAGGTTTTTGAGGAGTTTACTTCTATCAAAGACTACTCTGAAAAGAAGTTTCAACTTGATTTTACAGGTTTTGAATTGTCACAGCCAAAATATGATGAGTATTACGCAAAAGACAATAAACTGTCATATGAGGCACCTCTAAAGGTAAAAGTAAAGTTAAAGAATTTTATATTAGGAACAGAAAAAGAGCAGGAAATCTTTATGGCTGATTTTCCGCTAATGACTCCGCACGGTACATTTATTATATCTGGTATCGAGCGTGTTATTGTGCCACAACTTGCCCGATCATACGGTGTGTTCTTTACTGCTGCAGAGGTCAAGGGACGAAAACTCTTTGGAGCAAAAGTTATTCCATCTCGAGGCGCATGGGTAGAAATAGAGTCGGATGCTGATGGTGTGATTTATGTTCGAATCGACCGAAAGCGAAAATTTACCGCAACAACACTTTTGCGGGTCCTTGGTGCACATACAGATGCAGATATATTGAAGTTGTTTGCAGGTGATCCCAATGCAAAACTGTCGATCGAAAAGACACTTGCAAAAGATCATGCAAAAACTATTGATGAGGCATATATAGAAATTCACAAGCGACTTCGTGATGGTGATTTGGCTACTGCTGAAAATGCACGTGAATTTATCAACTCAATCTTTGATGTTGAACGATACGACCTTTCACGTGTTGGACGATTCCGATTTAACAAGCGATTTGGCAAAAAATTGACCGAAAAGGATCTTGAGCGAAAAACAATTTCACTAGATGATTTTGGTACGATTATTATGCATATTGCGGAACTCAACAACACTCCACATGCAGTCGAGGATGATATTGACCACTTGGGTTCTCGCCGAGTTCGTTTTGTCGGTGAGCTTTTCCAACAAAAGATTCGCACCGGTATGGCTCAGATCAAGCGAAATATCCAAAATCGAATGTCGACTATCGACACCGATGTGACTCTCCCCGTTCAATTCATTTCCCCAAAACCTCTCCAAGCTCGTATCAAGGAATTCTTTACAACCAACCAGTTGTCACAATTTATGACACAGGAAAACCCACTGGCCGAGATTGAAAACCTCCGTACTCTTTCTGCACTTGGTCCACAAGGTCTAAATCGTGCTCGCGCTGGTTTTGAAGTCCGCGATGTACACACATCTCACTACGGACGACTCTGTCCAATCCACACACCAGAAGGTCCAAACATTGGATTGGTTTTACGTTTGGCGATCTATGCGAGATTAAATGATTTCGGTATGATCGAGACTCCATATGCTCGTGTCAAAAATGGAAAAATTACTGATGAGATTGTATACCTCAATGCATCAGAAGAGGAAAGTTATGCAATCGCCCACGCAGCCACTCCTTATGACAAGACCGGACATATTACTGTAGATGAAGTAGAGGTGCGTATTGAAGGAAACCCAAGTACAATCGCAAAGGAAAAAGTTGATTTTATTGATGTGGCAACCAATCAGGCATTTTCTATTGCAACATCAATGATTCCATTCTTAAATCACGACGAGGCAAACCGAGCATTGATGGCATCGAACATGCAACGACAGGCAACTCCATGTATTATTCCCGAAGCACCGCTTGTTGCTACTGGCATGGAAACACATGCACTACGAGATACAGGGCGTCTTCTTGTAGCAGATGAAGACGGTACAGTGACTCATGCTGACAGTACAAAGGTTGTAATTAAAAATACAAAAGGAAAAGAAAACGAGCACAAACTCATTTCATTTTCTCGAACAAACGGTTTTACCGCGTTCCACCAGAGACCATCTGTTTCTGTTGGTGATAAAGTAAAGAAAGGAGATATTTTGGCTGATACATCATCATCAGAGCACGGACAAACGGCAATCGGTCAAAATATGCTCGTTGCTTTTATGTCATGGAGTGGTAGTAACTACGAAGACGCTATTATTCTTTCTGAACGAGTGGTAAAAAATAGTAAATTTACAACAATTCACATCGAAGAGTTTGTGGTCAATGTTCGTGATACAAAACTTGGTCCAGAAGTGACTACATGCGATATTCCAAATGTCGGAGAAAGTAAACTAAAAAACCTTGCCGAGGACGGTATTGTTCGTGTTGGTGCAGAAGTACGGCAGGGAGATATTTTGGTTGGTAAAATTACACCAAAAGGTGAAACACAACTAACACCAGAAGAGCGATTACTCCGATCACTCTTCGGAGAAAAAGCACGAGATGTAAAGGATACATCAAAGCGAATGGAAGGAGGCAAGCGAGGTCGTATTATTAAAGTACAAGTATTTTCACGAGAAAAAGGTGACAAACTTGATTCAGGTATTATCAAACGAATTCATATCGAGGTCGCACAACTTCGAAATGTTTCTGTTGGAGACAAGTTAGCCGGACGACACGGAAACAAAGGTGTTATTTCTCGAATATTGCCAGAAGAAGATATGCCATACATGGCAGATGGATCACCTATTGATGTTATTTTGACACCACTTGGTGTGCCAAGTCGTATGAACTTGGGACAAATATTGGAATTACACTTGGGTCTGGCTGCACATACGCTTGGCTATCAGGCTATTGTGCCTCCGTTTGCCGGTGCGACAGGAGATGAGATCAAGGCAGAATTGAAAGCTGCAGGTTTTCCGGAGACAGGCAAAATTCCTCTATACGACGGACGAACAGGTGAAAAATTTGAGCAAGATATTGCTGTCGGGTACATGTATATTCTCAAGTTGCACCACATGGTAGAAGACAAGATTCACATGCGATCTATCGGTCCATACTCACTTATTACACAACAGCCACTCGGAGGAAAAGCACAAAATGGTGGACAGCGATTTGGAGAAATGGAAGTTTGGGCATTATTGGGTCACGGTGCAGCACATACATTGCAGGAAATCTTGACTATCAAGTCTGACGACATTTTAGGACGATCAGCAGCGTTTGACGCTATAGTAAAGGGGCTTCCGATTACACAACTCAATACTCCTGCGTCATTTAATGTATTACTTAACAACCTTCGTGGTTTGGCTCTCGATGTTCAGATTAAAAGAGGAGACAAAGATCTATTAACAGAGTTCAATGGATAATTCACACAATCATATGAAAACTAAAACAAGAGAATCATCAAACGATTTTGAAACCATTGCTCTAAAGATAGCATCTCCAGAGCGAATCAAAGAGTGGTCATTTGGTGAAATAACAAAACCAGAAACGATCAACTATCGTACACAAAGAAGTGAGAAAAATGGTCTATTTGACGAAAAGATTTTTGGTCCAGACAAGGACTATGAATGTTACTGTGGTAAATATCGTGGCATACGATACAAAGGTATTGTGTGTGAAAAATGTGGAGTTGAAATTACTCGATCAATTGTTCGACGCGAGCGAATGGGACATATTGAATTGGCAACCCCCGTTTCTCATATTTGGTTCTTGAAATCAATGCCATCTCGTATTTCGCTTATTCTAGGTATACCAACAGGAGACCTAGAGAAAGTAATTTACTTTGCAGGCTATATTGTTACACGAGTGTCCGAAGAGGATCGTGTTCGATACCTCAAGGATCTGGATTCAGAATACAAGGCAAAAGTAAAATCTTTGCAGGATGAAAAAACAAAAGAAGCAGTCAAGGAAATGCTTCTTAATGCAAAACGAGAAATTGAATCAATCCAAGAGGGCAAAGTGCTTGATGAGGTTGAATACCATAATTTCTCGATGAAATACGGAACAATGTTTGAGGCAGGTATTGGTGCAGAAGCAATCTATAATATTTTCAAAAAAATTGATCTCAGTAAATTGCTTGTCCAGCTGGAAGAAGATTTGACGAAAGCAAGTTCTCTTGAATCTGGAAAAATTAGTAAGCGTATTGCGACCATAGAAGCAATGGTACAGTCCGAGACACGACCAGAGTGGATGTTTTTGACACATATTCCAGTCATTCCTCCAGCACTTCGTCCTATGGTTCCGCTAGATGGTGGCAGATATGCAACATCAGATATTAACGACTTGTACCGACGCGTTATAAACCGAAACAATCGTCTAAAGAAATTGAAGGAGATTCATGCTCCAGATGTTATTCTACGAAACGAAAAACGAATTCTACAGGAGGCTGTTGACGCGTTGGTAGACAACTCGATTCGACATGGTAATGCAAATTCAGCGGTCAATCAAAGTCAGCGACGTCCACTCAAATCACTTGCAGATAACCTAAAGGGTAAGAGAGGTATTTTCCGACAAAACTTACTCGGAAAGCGTGTAGATTATTCTGGCCGATCGGTTATTGTGGTTGGTCCAGATTTGAAACTCCATCAGTGTGGTATGCCAAAGCATATGGCACTCGAACTCTTTAAGCCATTTGTCATTTCTCAATTATTGAAAAAAGAGTTGGCATACAATATTCGAGGAGCATCAAAACTTATCGAGGATGGTATTCCAGAAGTATGGGCAATACTTGAAGAAGTTATTGCTGACAAATATGTACTTCTAAACCGTGCACCTACATTGCACAGATTGGGTATTCAGGCATTTCAGCCGATTCTGATCGAGGGAAATGCTATCCAGTTACATCCACTTGTTTGTTCTGCTTTCAACGCAGACTTCGACGGTGACCAAATGGCCGTTCACGTACCTCTTTCCGACGAAGCCCAATTAGAGGCCCGCGAGATTATGGCTTCTGACAAAAACATCCTTAAACCTGGATCTGGAGATCCAACAGTTTCAGCCAAAATGCTTGATATTGTGCTCGGCTGTTTCTGGATGACAAAAGAAGTTCTAGGAGAAAAAGGTGAAGGCAAAATGTTTTCAACACCAAATAGTGCTATTACAGCATATGACTTTGGTGAAATTTCATTCCGTTCAAAAATAAAAGTTCTTCCGACCGCATCTCCAAAGTACGCTCACTTTGATGGAAAACTATTCGAGACAACTGTTGGACGATTACTTTTCAACTCTGTCTTGCCAAAAGATTATCCATTTATCAACTACGCTATTGACCGAAAGAAGACATCTATATTGGTGGATGATTTGATCGAGCGATACGGAATAGAAAATGTTCCTCCAATCATTGATAAAATTAAAACTTTCGGTTTTCGATACGCAACACACTCTGGTGTGACATGGGGTATCGACGATATTATTATTCCTGAAGGCAAAAAAGATGTTGTCACAAAAGCAAAAGGCAAATCTGATGAGATTATGGACCACTTTAACATGGGACTTATCTCAAAAGAAGAGCGATTGCGACAGACAACAGAAATTTGGCATAGTGCCAAAGCTGATGTGGAGAAATTGATGCCTGATACATTGCCAAAAAATGGTCCAGTATCTGACATGGTACTCTCTGGTGCTCGAGGTTCGATGCACAACATTACTCAGATGGGTGGTATGAAGGGTTTGATCACCAATACTGCTGGTGAGACAATCGAGTTTCCAATTATATCGTGTTCAAAAGAAGGTTTGACTCCACTTGAATACTTTATTACTACTCATGGTAGTCGAAAAGGTTTGACTGACACCGCTCTCAACACTGCTAAAGCAGGATATCTAACTCGAAAACTTTTCGTGGTGGCACAAGATACAATTATTACCGAGGAAGATTGTGGTACAAAAGAAGGTATTGCTATTGGCAAGAATTCTGTTTCTGGAATGGAGATATCAATTGCAAAACATGTTAAAGGACGATTTCTTGCACAGGATGTGGTTACAAAAGATGGTACAGTGCTCTTTAAAAAGGACCACTTTGTAACGAAAAAAGAGGCCTTGCAAATTGAGTCAGAAGGAGTCGAGTCTGTTATTGTCCGATCTCCGCTGTCATGTAAAACTGCAAATGGAATTTGTGTTAAATGTTACGGTGCTGACCTTGGTAAAAACAAAATTGTAGAAATTGGTGAAGCGGTTGGTACAGTTGCAGGCCAAGCTATTGGTGAGCCAGGAACACAGCTTACTATGCGTACTTTCCATGCTGGAGGTACTGCATCTACAACAGGAGACATTACAGCTGGTTTGCCTCGTGTCGAGGAATTATTCGAAAAGCGTAAACCAAAAAATCCAGCTGTTGTTTGTTCAGTATCAGGTACGATTTCTGATATCAAAGTGACTGGTAAAGAAAAAATGATTACGGTTACTCCTGTCCTAGAAGACAGAACAAAAGGAAAGACATCGATCGAATACCCTGTTTCATTAAACCGTGTCATGTTGGTAAAAATTGGTGATGAAATAAAGAAGGGAGATATTATTACTGACGGTTCAGCAGATATTGATGAACTCTTCAAATATGCTGGTCGTGAAGCAACGATTGACTATATTATTCGAGAGATTAACAAACCATACGAATTGCAAGGAGAAACAGTGTCTCGAAAACACATTGAAACAATTGTTAGACAAATGTTTTCTCGAAAGCGAATCAAGGATTCTGGAGATACAATGTTCTCAACAGGGGACATTGTTGAGTCAGCTTTTGTTGCCGAAGAGAATAATCACATGAAGACAGATGGGAAAATTGAGGCAAAGGCAGAAAACGTGGTGATGGGTATTACAGATGTGTCACTCTCACGAAAAAGTTTTCTTGCTGCAGCATCATTCCAACACACCACACGTATGCTTATCTCGAGTGCAATTCGTGGCAACGATGATCAGCTTGCAGGACTGATGGAAAATGTTATTCTCGGACGATTGATCCCAGCAGGTACAGGATTTAAGGGTAGTAAGAAAGCGCAAATGATACAGGCAATGCAGGAAAAGAGAGACGAAAACCAGTACAGTGATATGAATCAGTAGGTTTGTCTACTATACCTGCAACATGAGGAGATGTGTGTATGTTTCTAATGAATTTGAATTACATCTATGTCTTCGTCTGTTGAACAAATCAAATCAAAAATAGATATTGTCTCGCTCGTCGGGTCATACATAAAACTCGATAAGGCAGGCGCGAATTATAAAGGGAGGTGTCCATTTCATAACGAAAAGACACCATCCTTTTTCGTGTCTCCAGATCGCAACTCATACTATTGTTTTGGTTGTCAGGCCAAAGGTGATATTTTTACTTTTGTGCAAGAGTTCGAGGGGCTCGATTTCGTCGGTGCTCTCAAGGTACTGGCGGACCGTGCGGGGATAACTCTGGATCAGTTTTCTAGAGGCGAAAAAACAGAAAAGGACAGATTGTTTTCCGTACTGGAGCAAGCACTCTTTTTCTATCAGAAGAAGTTATCGGAACATAAGCCAGCTGAAATATATCTCCAAAATCGGGGTATTATAGGCAGCACAATAGAACATTTTCGAATAGGGTATGCACCACTTGATTGGCGACAGTTGTTTGATTTCCTTACATCAAAAGGTGTGACTCCACAAGATATGTTACAGGTTGGACTTATCAAACAAAAGGAAGGCACAAAAGATACCTATTACGATACGTTTCGTGGACGCATTATGTTTCCGATCAATGATTCTTCTGGTAGAGTTGTTGGTTTTTCTGGACGTATATTGGTTGCAGATGAGACATCTCCTAAATATCTCAATAGTCCAGAAACTTCATTGTTTAACAAATCAGAAATTTTGTTTGGTTTGGATAAGGCAAAAAAAGATATTCGATTGAAAGATTATTCTATTTTGGTCGAGGGTCAGATGGACCTCGTCATGCTACATCAAGTTGGAGTTACAAACACGGTTGCTTCGTCTGGCACTGCCTTGTCCATTGAACACTTAACCAAATTAAGACGT
>Ga0265292_1003025_pt1 | contig 10816 bp, 10 predicted proteins | sample Munlanlewell296A_FD_189080 | JGI IMG/M metagenome (GOLD analysis project Ga0265292, IMG submission 189080) | Leachate microbial communities from a municipal landfill in Southern Ontario, Canada - Leachate well 296A | ecosystem: Engineered > Solid waste > Landfill > Unclassified | place: Canada... | reverse complement strand
ATCTTGGTGGCAAATCCGCTGGCAGCCATGGGGCTAATATCACGATCATATTTGCTCGGTTTGATATCCTGGGCTTCATTCACGATCAGCAGTAAATTCGCGGTCGCCCCCACCACGTTCGCCTGACCATCCCCCGAAAAAAAGGTCACCCTTGCCAGCCCAATCATGCGCATGAAGTCCGAGCATTTCTTCCACCGGCCGCGTGTGATTACGTTCCGCTGCATCCTGGTCTCTAGGCGTAAAATACTGCGAATGGTTTGGGGCTTGTAGGTCGGGTTGAATTCCACGATCTCTTTATCCCTGGTCTGGAACCGTTGCAAAAGAAATAGTTTCAGGTGGCACAATAACTCATCCTTACCCGCCTGCCTGCTGATCAAAATAACGATCGTCCTCCCGGCCCGTTCCAGGATGGATTGAAGGATCGCCTCAATCGGTTCCACCTGGTAAGGTCGTAGCGTGATCCCGCATCCATAGAGCGCCAGGTTGTATGGGCTGCTTTGTATCAAACGACTGCGCGTCAATAAGTTAGACATTTAAGAATCCCTCTTCCAAATTGATCTCATTGAGAGCATCCAGGATGGCAATTTCGGTTGGTTCATATTTTGCCATTGCGATTAATCTCGTCTTGGTGAGTCCTGAAATATTGCTGAATACATTATTCAGGCTGTTGATCGTTTCGAGCGTTCTCTGGCTGATTTCTCCCTCACCTTCTTGTTCAAGCCCTGCGTTGGTAATTCTGGTCATAATTCGGTCTGCGATTACCTGAGCTGCTTTTAATTCTGCTTCCAGCGTGTCTCCCGTTTTTTCCAGCCGTTTTATTTCTTTCTTTGAAAAACTGTGCGCGTAAAACCCATGTTTTAAGTGGTTTATGTTCCCTTTTGGAGCGCCTCGTTTTTTATGGTTTCCCGGTTCTATCGAGCTAGTCCCGCTTCCTGCGGGGTAGTCCCGGTTCTCGCACGGGGCGTAGTAGTCCCGGTCTTCCGTCTTCCGTCTCCGGTCTTCCCTCCGTCTCCCGTCTCCCGTCCCCGGTCCTTCAAGGTAGTCCCGGTTCCCGTTGAAGCTGCCAGAATGGTTTATGAATAATTCCTCTCCGGTCCCGGTCTTCCGTCTTCCGTCTCCGGTCTTCCCTCCGTCTTCGGTCTTCGGTCGTTCTTGTTTTTCGCTCATGGTTTGATCCTCCTGGTGATGGTGATGATCATTTTGAGAATGCGCTGGCGGTCCCGGGTTGAAAGATCGGGACGTCTGAGCATTTCAGCCGCGTTTATGAGCATCTTGCGCTTGATGTCAGCCAAAAACTGGTCCGTCGAGATTGTGTCCAGCGTGGTAGTCCCGGTTCCGGCACGGGGCCTGGCGATCTCTTCCGGCGTGAAGAGATGGGAATAAAAGCCGTGTTTCGTGGTAGTCCCGGTTCTTGCACGGGAGGGGGTGGGTTTTGGCATGGGCTCATCTCCAGCGGTAGTCCCGGTTCGTGCGAGGAAGCACCGATTCTTTTACGGGGTACGGGGTATGGGATAAGGGGCGTTTTTCGCTCATGGATTGACCATCCTTGTGATCGTCAGGATTAATGCAATGATGGAGAGGCCTCCCCCTCCTATCGACAGCGTGATCAGGAGCTTCACCTGCGCCATCACCTCCCGTATCTCTTTCAGGTCTGCCTCGGTGCTGGAACGCCAGGCTTCGATGGCCGCCACCTTTTCTTTAAGGATGAGGATGTCATCGCACATCGTCCCGGCGTTGTTCCGGGGCATCGTCCCGATGTCTTTCCGGGAGAAGGTTGTTTGTTTGGGGTTGTGATCTCTCATAGGGTGTCCTTCCCGTATGCTGTGTATCGGTTCATCTCTTGTAAAAACGGAGTCCGAAGTCTCCTGACTTCGGCAGCAAAGTAGTCCCGGTTCCCGCACGGGACTCCCTCTCCAAATCGTTCTTCAGATTTGGGGAGGGTTGGGGTGGGGTCCGCCTCGGCCTTAGTGCCGATACGCCAGGCTTCGAGGGAGGCGACCTTTTCTTTCAGGATGAGGATGCCATCGCAGGCCCGCTTACATGAGTCAGCGGCATGGCGTTCGAGCGGTTGAACCGCCCACCGCGCAGGGGGTGTGTGTTTGGGGTTGTGGATTCTCATAGGGTGTCCTTCCCGTATGCTGTGCATCGTTTCCTCTCCGTCGTCGTAGTCCCGGCTCTCGGGCGGGCACGGGAAGGCATCCTTAAAAAGGGACACGGGAAGTGTCAGCCTTCCCGTGCCTGGGATTATTTTAGAACAGATGTTCTGTTTTGTCAAGAGGGAATTGGGGGAACATCGTCCCTGCCAGGTGAGTAGTTTCGGACGCGAAAGCCTCCCCGCGGGATCGACCGCGGAGAGGCTGACCACCTGGCCGTGTGGGGATTATTTTAGAACAATTGTGCTAAGTTGTCAAGAGAGAAATGAAAGTGCCCCTAGCTTCTTTTTCTGGCATACCGTGCCAGAATTACTTTCTTAGGGAGAAAATGAGCTTCGGCGAATCGTGTGACGCCGAAACAATTTGAAGCAAGAGGCAGAGGTATTATGGCAGGAATGGAGGCGAGGCAGGAGGGGTAAGAACCCTGGTAAATTACATTTTTGAGAGATGAGATTGTATTTATTACACTTATCCAGTATAGTTTTAATTGGAATAAATCCACGTGCGTGGTAGTCCCGGTTCCTGCGGTAGCCCCGGTTCTCGCGATAGTCCCGGTTCTAGCGATAGTCCCGGTTCTAGCACGGGACACGGGACACGGGACACGGGGCGAAGTAGTCCCGGTTCCAGCGGGGTAGTCCCGGTTCCCGCGTGGTAGTCCCGGTTCCCGCGATAGTCCCGGTTCTAGCGATAGTCCCGGTTCTAGCGATAGTCCCGGTTCTAGCGATAGTCCCGGTTCTAGCACGGGACACGGGACACGGGACACGGGACACGGGGTACGGGGCAAAGCCAAAGGCACTCGAAGAGGGTATTTTCTAGTAGCATTTGAACCTAATTGAATTTCTAATTAAGTCCATTTCAGCGAAGTAGTCCCGGTTCTAGCACGGGACACGGGGGACGGGGCACGGGGCAATACCTCCCATACCTTGCTCACCAGCCGGGTCAACTGTTCCATCCCTTTTTCCAGCGGTGCCAGGTTGATGAATTCTTGCACGCTGTGTGCCCGGCCTCCGGTTGTCAAGCCGATGGTTACAGCAGGCAGGCCGCGGCTGAGTGGCAGGTTGGCGTCGGTTGAACCGGTGTTCAGATGGGGTTCGACGCCTGCCGCGCGCAGACAGTCCTGGGCCAGTCTCACCAGCGGATGTTCCGCCGGGAGCTCGCCCGAGGGCCGCTGGCCGATTATTTCCGCCTCCACCGTCACGCCGGGCTTCTTTGCTGCGTGGACAATTTGCTCCACCTGCCCGGCCAGTGCCTCCAGCGTCTCAGCGCTCTCGGAGCGCAAATCCAGTTCCAGCATGGCTTCGGCGGCAATGGTGTTGACCGACGACCCGCCGGAAATGATGCCGATATTGAGCGTGGTGCGCGGCGTGCACGCGGCGTTAGTCCCGGTCCCCGCGGGGTAGTCCCGGTTCCCGGACGGGGCGGGGTAGTCCCGGTTCCCGCGTGGTAGTCCCGGTTCCCGCACGGGGGACGGGGGACGGGACAATTCCAGCGCAGTGATGCAGGTTGAGAGCGCCGTCAGTTCGTGGATGGCGGAGGGCTGGCCGTAATCAATCCACGAGTGGCCGCCCGAGGTCCGGATAGTGATGCGGGTGCGGCGCACGCCCAGCCCACGGTGGGTGATCTGTCCCAGCGCCATGCCTTCCAAGACAATATACGCCAGCGGTGTAGTCCCGGTTCCAGCACGGGACGGGGTAGTCCCGGTTCCAGCGAAGCAGTCCCGGTTCCTGTACGGGACACGGGACGGGGTAGTCCCGGTTCCAGCGAAGCAGTCCCGGTTCCTGTACGGGACACGGGACGGAGTAGTCCCGGTTCCAGCGGGGTAGTCCCGGTTCCCGTACGGGGCGGGGTAGTCCCGGTTCCCGCGTGGTAGTCCCGGTTCCCGCACGGGGGACGGGGCACGGGGCGGGCCGGACCCGAAATGGTCCACCACTGCCCGGATGCCGCGCAAATCCCCCAGCCCCTCCTCACAGACATTGGCCACCAGCCACAAGTCACCGGGCAGAGTCAGGCTGCGCTTGCGCAGTGCCCAGACCAGGCCGAATAGCCCGGCCACGCCCAGGGAATTATCGCCAATGCCGGGCCCAAGGATGCGTTCCGGCTGGCGCTCGACCTGTAGATTAACGCTCGACGGGAAAACGGTATCCAGGTGAGCACTGACCACCAGCGCCTTTTCTGACCACGCCAAAGGTCCCCGCACACCGTCCCGGTGTCCTTCCGGGAGGGGGCAGCCTGCCAGCCGCGCGTACACATTCCCCGCCTCATCCATTTTCACATCCGCCAGGCCCTCGTCAGCGAAGCGGGCGCGCACGAATTCGGCCCGCGCCCGCTCGTGAAATGTGGGGGCGGGGATCTGTTGGATGGCGATTGCCAGGTCGAGGATACGGGTGATTAGGTCGTTCATAAAGCTATATTTGACGCACTATCCCGGTCAGGGAATCGAGCCTCGCCTGGGCCAGGCCGGGCAGGGCCTCCAGGGCATGGAACACGCCGCTGCCTTCGATGGTCAGCGAGGCAGAGACACAGCCATACAGCACCCCGCGCAGGGGATCATAGGTCTTCTGATAACCGGCCAGGAAGCCGCCGCAGAAGGAATCGCCCGCGCCGGTGGCATCCGTCAGACGGGCCGGGTAAGCCGGGATTTCCCATCGTTTTTTGGAAACGGAATCGTAGAGCATCTGGCCGCGTGCGCCGCGTTTGACCACGATGAACTCACAGCCAAACTCACCCAGGGCTTCAGCCATCTGCCACAGGTCGTCGGTGCGGCCCCAGAAGAGGGCGCGCAGTTCTTCTTCGGAGGGCAGGAAGGCCGTCAACCCGTGCAGGAGGATGCCTACATCCTCGAATGCCTTACCGGTCATGGTAGCGGCGGACGGGTCCAAGGTCAGGGTGGTGACGGAAGCCTGCCGGAAAGTGGAGGTCAGGCGGCTAACAGTCGCGTAGTCGAGCGGACAGATGTGTACGGCGCGTGCGTTCAGATAGTCTGGCGGGATGTCATTCGGACGCGGCGAGGCAGGGTGGGGGGTCTTGCGGTCATTGTCGGGTCGCGTTAGTCCCGGTTCCAGCGGGGTAGTCCCGGTTCCAGCACGGGACGGGGTAGTCCCGGTTCCCGGACGGGGCACGGGGGCGGGCGGCTGGTAGCCGAGCAGGGACTTGGGGAAAGGCAAGCCAAGCCGCGCGAAGTGCACCACCGGGTTGCTGTGCTGGACCAGCTGGCTTTCCGTGGTAGTCCCGGTTCCAGCGGGGTAGTCCCGGTTTCCGGACGGGGCGGGGTAGTCCCGGTTCCCGGACGGGGCACGGGGGAGAGTGGCCTGGAAATAACGCAGGTCGAGGGCTTCGGCCAGGATGTGGATGCCACGCGTGTCCCAGCCGCGTTTTTCAAAGGAACGCAGCCAATCGTGGGGATAGTCCTCCCCGACGCGCGCCAGCAAGCCAACGGGGTAGTCCCGGTTTCCGGACGGGGCGGGGTAGTCCCGGTTCCAGCACGGGACGCCGCTTTCCGTGGTAGTCCCGGTTCCAGCGGGGTAGTCCCGGTTTCCGGACGGGGCGGGGTAGTCCCGGTTTCCGGACGGGGCACGGGGCCAGACTCCCAGCCCGGCAGCGGCATATAACAAGTTGCCTCCCGGCTGGTCTATCAAGGGACGGCCCAGCGGAGGCAAAAGGTAGTCACGGTGCAGGCGCCCGGCGATGACGAATGTGGGTTCCATAGGGTGTTCTTCCCGTATGCTGTGCATATCTTTTCAGTACCTTATCAATGAAATCCTTGCTTTTTGTGAAAGAATTTACACCACAAAGGTCAAAAGGGACACGAAGGTTCTTGAGGTTTTCCTTTGTGTATCTTCGTGTCCTTCGTGGCAAATCTCTTATAGTTCCGGCTCGTCCGGGTTAGGAGATGAAGACCTCGCCGGCGGCGTCGGTCTGGCCGGAATTGATGGGCAGGAGGAAAGTGATATTACTGCCCTTGCCTTCCACGCTTTCCGTGGTAGTCCCGGTTCCAGCGGGGTAGTCCCGGTTTCCGGACGGGGCACGGGGCGGCCCAGATGCGCCCGCGTGGTAGTCCCGGTTCCAGCACGGGGCGTGGTAGTCCCGGTTCCAGCGAAGCAGTCCCGGTTCTTGCGAGGTAGTCCCGGTTCTCGTACGGGGTTGCGTTGGTTTACGGATAAGGCCGTTTCCGAGTCCATATGTGATTCGATTATAGCAACAATTGCAAAATTTTACATCAGATACAAGCAGAAACTATGGGGTTTTCACAAACTCGGGGTTTGGGGTGTTGGGGGCGGGTACCGGCAAACAAAAATGGGAGCGTCCCCTTGGATGCTCCCATCTCTCGTGGTGACCGACCGGGGACTTGCGAAGTGCCCTTTGGGCGAACCCCGAACCAATTGCTTATGAGGTGACCGACCGGGGACTTGCGAAGTGCCCTTTGGGCGAACCCCGAACCAATTGCTTATGAGGTGACCGACCGGGGACTTGCGAAGTGCCCTTTGGGCGAACCCCGAACCAATTGCTTATGAGGTGACCGACCGGGGACTTGAACCCCGAACCAATTGCTTAAGAGGCAACTGCTCTGCCATTGAGCTAGTCGGCCATGCGGCGGGTATTATACCGCAAAGGAAATAAGAGTCAATGACATTTGACTGGCAAATTTTACCGTGAAAACTTGCCCCACGATAGAGGGCATTCGCCTACTGCACAACACCCCTGTTTGCCGATCGCCGTGGCGAACCCCAGGAAACCTGCACCTTGCCGCCAGAGAAAATATGATTTGATTGTATAATATTGCTCTGGATGACATAACCATTAAAAAGAAGCTCTCACGAAAAACCTGCTCATCCGAACATCAGAAAAAGGAGAGATGGAATGCTGGACAAGATCAAACAACAGATCGAACGCATCAAAGGCCTGGGCGCCACCTATGTGGATACTCGCTGGGTTCCCTCTGAGGAAGCCAATTATCTGTTGATGTGGAACGGCAATCTTAAGAGCGCCAGCTCTGCCCGGGAAAGCGGAGTGGGAATTCGGGTGCTCTACAAAGGCGCCTGGGGTTTTTCTGCATCTTCCGATTTGAGCGATTTGGCAGCCTTGTTCGATAAAGCCTTCGACAATGCCCGGGTGGCCGCCGAGCGGGTCACGTTCCCCGTCCGGCTGGCAGAAAAAGATGCCATCCAGGCAAAATTTGAAAGCCCCTGCGCCATCAACCCGTTTGATGTCCCCCTGGCCGATAAAGTCGCTTTTCTGAAGGATATGGATGAACAACTCAACCAGGAAGGCGTATTCCAGCGGGTCTGTGACCTGGCCTTCGTGCGCAAGCAGATCGTTTTCGTGGATTCGGAAGGCAGCCAGATCGAAAAACTCATCACCGAAGTTTTTCCCACCATGCAGGTATCTGGTTTGGATGATCAAGGGGCAACCTATGAACGCACATTCCGTCCGCCCAGGCATGGAGACAGCCGTGGATGGGAAACGATTGACAAAAAACTCTTCAGCGAAAACGCCGAAAGAATTGTCAAGGAGATGAACCAGGTCCGGGCAGCCGACGAGTGTCCAAAAGAAGACCGCTCGGTCATCCTTTTGCCGAACATCATGTATTTGCAGACCCATGAAACCATCGGCCACGCCTTGGAACTGGACCGCATCCTGGGCTACGAACTGGCCTTTGCAGGCGGCTCTTTCGTGACCCTGGACGACTTTGGCAAATTGCGCTATGGTTCCCCCAGGCTGACCGCCCGCGCGGATGCCACGCTGCCCAATTCACCGGGTAGTTTTGGCTATGACGACGACGGGGTCCCCGCCCAGAACACGCTCCTGATCGATAAAGGCATTCTGGTGGGAGCCATTACTGGCCGGCAAATGGTGGAAGAAGCCAACGCAAAAGCCAAACGTCAGATATTCAAAGGCAGCGGCGGGGCCAACCGGGCCACCTCCTTCTACCGCGTGCCTATCGAACGAATGACGAACATTAACATTGACCCCGGCCAGGATGGCAGCCTGGAGGATATTGTCAGGAATACTGAAAAAGGCATTGTCATGGACAGCGAGCGGAGCTGGTCGATTGGCTCGAACCGTGAACAGTTCCACTTCGGTACCGAGATCGGCTGGCTGGTGGAGGACGGGAAGATCACGAAAGTGGTCAAGAACCCCACCTACAAGGGAGCCACCGTCAAATTCTGGAACTCACTTTCCGCGGTTGGCGATCAATCCACCTGGCAGGTGAAGTATGTGGACAACTGCGGGAAAGGGCAGCCGAACCAGATCATGCAGCTGGGGCACGGAGTTCCTGTTTGCCGCTTCGATAATGTGAGAATAGGAGAATAGCCGTGATGGAACGAATCTTGCAAACCTTGAGGGATTTGCGTAAATATGCCCTGGACAAAGGCTATGAGGTTACGCTTTTCTACCACGAAGAAGACAGTTACCTGATGCGTTTCGCCAACTCGTCCATCTCCCTGAATACCAACGAACATTTGATCCGCCTGGAGTTCACCGCCTATTCCAGCAGGAAACGTGCCAGTTACGAACTCATCACCGACCTGGGCAAACTCGACCAAATGAAGCAGGGCATTGATATCGCCGCCGGGATGGTCCAGCACGCCCAACCGCTGACCTACCAGCCGACCGTTCCAGTATTTGCGGAGTCATTCGCCGATGAAAGCGGATATGACGCCGCACTGGCGCACATCAGCAACGAGGAACGGCTGCAATTCTTCAACACAGCCGCGGCAGGCTTGGAAACAGAGGCGGTCAAGCTTTCCGGCATCTTTTCCTGTGGCACGAACACGATCGCCCAGATCAATACCCGCTCAGAACATACCCAGTATTTTAGAACCTCCGACGCACAAGTGACGACCGTTCTGGCACACACCACCCTCAAGTGGGAAGTGACCGCCGAACAATCCGCCCACAAGAAATCGGACCTGGATCCGTCTGCGCTGCGGCAGGATCTGGCCTTCCTGGTGGAACATTATCAGACCGACGCCCCCCAGCAGATTCTGCTGGGCAGCTACGATATCGTTTTTGGCTCAGCCGCCACAGCCGACATGCTGAATTTTATGAACTGGATCGGTTTCAACGGTGGCTCGCTGAAACGAGGTTTTTCGTTCCTGGGTGAAGACAAAGTCGGTCAAAAGGTGTTCTCCGACAAGATTACTCTCGTTGACGATCCGGACCGGCTGGAGACATTCCCCTTCAAGAGCGATTTCACCGGCATCGTCCGCAAGCCATTCCCGATTTTCCAGAACGGCGTCTTACAGGGATTCACCTGGTCCCAGGACGATGCCGATGAGTTCGGCGCCAAAGCCACCGGCCACACCGTTGGGCATAAAAGCCTGGTGCTCAGCGGCGGCGACAGGCAGGATGTCAATTCCCTGCAAGACCTGGTCAACCTGCCGCGCAAAAAGGAACTTCTCTACATCCCCTTCCTGCACTACATGAACATTGTGAATCCTTCGAAGGGTATCATCACCGGGAGTTCGCGCTTCGGTGCCCTGTTGCTTAAGCAGGATGGTTCAGTGACGGTCCCGTATAACGTACGGCTCACTCAGAGTCTGCTGGACATCTTCGGCGACAAGGTGGCCTGGCTCTCGCGGGCAACCGTCCCGTACAATACCTCCCAAAGCTATGGCGCTCGCAATCCGACGGCGATCATCGTCCCGAAATTCGTTCGAGTTAACGACCTGGAGATATCTCATTCCAATTCTTCGTACTAACTCGTCCACTTAAATCGCCAAGCCCCAAAAAGTAGGAAAACCGCAGTTCACATGGACTGCGGGTTTTTGCATATTCCCCTTCCAGGAGTGGCGAACATGGTGGGTTAATCTTGTAGCCCCTGTCATTCTCCCGGAAGGACACCGGGACGGTGTGAGCCGCAAAGCGGCGACACCTGCATCTGCGGCGCACCGCAGGTACGGTGCAGGTGAGAATCTCATATTTTTCCGGTAAAACCTTGAGATTCTTCGCTCCCTTCGGTCGCTCACCCCCCCAACCGGAACAAATGCGGTATGATAGCATCTATGGTAAGGAGATTCCACTAATATGAAGAAACTTTTGTACGTATTTGTATCCCTGTCAGTGTTGTTGGCCGCCTGCGGACCGGCCGCGCCGGTTACGGGCGGGACCCCGACCGGAACACCGGTCGCTTCCGCCACCCCGCAGCCGCCAAACATGACCCCGTCGCCTCAACCAAGTCCGACGGTGCTCTACCCGTCCGAAGGGTACGGCCCGTCCAACTTCCCCTTGAATGTGAACCCGCTCACCGGTCTGCAGGTCGCTGATCCAACCCTTCTGGATCGCCGCCCGCTGCTCATCAAAGTCTCAAACCTGCCGCGCAGCGTTCGCCCGCAGTGGGGGCTTTCCCTGGCCGACATCGTTTTTGAGTATTACACCGAGGAAGGTACCACACGCTTTGCGGCAGTATTCTACGGTAACGATGCCGAAATGGTCGGCCCGATCCGTTCGGGACGTTTCATTGACGCTCACCTGGTACGCGGCTATAAAGCCGTATTTGCCTTTGGCTCTGCCTATGTAGCTGAGATGGACCGCTATCTCCAATCGGAATTTGCCGACCGGCTGGTAATCGAAGGGTCAAGTACGCCGCTTTATCGCTACGACCCGAACGGAGCTAACCACCTGGTGGTGAATACTGCTGACTTGAGCGCTTATGCCACCTC
>Ga0265292_1003024_pt1 | contig 10820 bp, 7 predicted proteins | sample Munlanlewell296A_FD_189080 | JGI IMG/M metagenome (GOLD analysis project Ga0265292, IMG submission 189080) | Leachate microbial communities from a municipal landfill in Southern Ontario, Canada - Leachate well 296A | ecosystem: Engineered > Solid waste > Landfill > Unclassified | place: Canada... | reverse complement strand
TGTACTTGAGGGTCTTCAGAAAACTGATGATAATCTTTACAGAACCATTTTTGAAGCAGAACCTACACCGACTACCCTGAGAGAAGGAGGTGCAGGGGGTGTTAACAGATATGATGCACTGGAGGGTTATAGCAACTCAAACCTTGTTATTGAAACAGCCAAAAGACTCGACATAATCAGGAAAAAGGTTTATGTTCAATCAAAATCATTCGATGACCTGATTGCTCTTGCAAAGAGAAAAGAGGATATACTGCGATGTATCCCTGCCATACTTCCAGTTTCCAACAAAGATCTTACCCGGACAGTATCAGGCTACGGTTGGAGAATACATCCTTTTTATAAAATCACAAAATTCCATAATGGAATGGATTTTACTGCTCCCTCAGGTACTGATATTTACGCAACAGGTGATGGTGTGGTTGTTGATGTACTATTAGCACAAAGGGGACTTGGTAATCATATCATTATCGATCATGGCTTTGGTTATACAAGTGTATATGGGCATCTTCTGAGTTCCAACGTGAGAAAAGGACAAAAAGTATTGAGGGGAGATGTAATAGGTTTTGTTGGAAGCTCAGGCATGTCGTTGGCACCTCATCTTCATTACGAGATAAGAATCAACGATGTAAATGTCGATCCGGTAAACTATTATTTTAATGACCTTACTGCTGAAGAATATGAAAGGATAATCGAAATTGCATCAAAAACAGGCCAGTCATTCGATTAGTCTCTTTTTAAACATTATTATGAAGAGATCAGTTAATTTGAAAATTTGAAAATTTGATTTTTGCATTTTGCCTTTTGAATTTTTCAACTTTTGACTTTCAACTTTTGACTTTCAACTTTTCACTTTACACTCTTGATTATGCCATACAAAGAAAAAAAAGTCGAAAAGCTCTATTATTCTATAGGGGAAGTAGCTGAAATGCTGGAAGTACCAGTCTCAACAGTCCGTTTCTGGGAGAATGAATTCGATATTCTGAAGCCCATGAAGAATAAAAAGGGAAACAGGCTTTTTACTCCGGCAGATATTAAAAACCTGAAGATAATCCATCACCTTGTAAAAGAGGAAGGAATGACACTTTCAGGTGCAAAGAAGAAACTATCTGAAAAGTGGGATGAAACGGATTATAAGTTTGAGATTAACGAGTCGTTGCAGAAGATTAAAACTATACTAATGGACATAAGAGATAATATTTAATATGAACCGAGCCCCGACCTGTCGGGGCGAGTTGCATCATACCATTAAAAACAATTATATTATGATGAACTTAAAAGATCTTTGTTCTTATCTCGATTCAGCGGTGCCATTGTCATTCCAGGAAGGTTATGACAATTCGGGGCTGCAGGTTGGTTTTCCAGAGAAGGAGGTATCTTCGGCATTGATAACTCTTGATGTTACTGAGGAGGTCATTGATGAGGCGGTCTCAGGAAAATGCGATGTTATTGTTTCACACCATCCGCTGATATTCAACGGGATAAAGAAGATTACCGGCAGAACATTTACAGAAAGGATCCTGTATAAAGCTGTTAAACATGATATAGCCATCTATTCATCTCATACTAATCTTGATGTTTTCAGCAACGGAGTAAGCAGAAAAATGGCAGAAAAGCTCAAGCTTCACAATATAAAAGTATTGTCACCAGTAAAAAACAGTTTAGTAAAACTTGTTACATACATTCCTGAATCTCATCTTGAAAAAGTGAGGGAAGCGATCTTTAAAGCAGGAGCAGGAGTGATTGGCAATTATGACCAGTGTGGATTCACTATTTCGGGAACAGGTAGTTTCAGGGGAAACGAAAACACCAAACCTTTTGTTGGTGAAAAAGGAAAGATCCATTTTGAAAAAGAGATAAGGTTTGAAACAGTACTTTTTTCTCATTTGAAAGAGAAAGTGATAAAGGTCCTTCTTGAGGTTCATCCTTATGAAGAGGTTGCATATGATATTTACACTCTTGAAAATAATAATGTTGAGATCGGGTTAGGATGTATTGGAGAATTTAATGATGCAATGTGTGAAGAAGATTTTTTGAAACTTATTTCTTCAGTTTTTGATGCAAAGGGGGTCAGATACACGAAGCCAACAGGAAAACCGGTAAGAAAGGTTGCGCTTTGTGGCGGTTCTGGTGCTTCACTACTTAATGTGGCTATATCTTCCGGAGCTGATGCTTTTGTAACTGCCGATATTAAATATCATAATTTTTTTGATGCCGATAATAAGATTCTGCTTGTTGATACCGGGCATTTTGAAAGCGAAAAATTCTCAACAGAAATTTTATACGACCTGATTGTTAAAAAATTCTCTAAATTTGCAGTCCGGTTTTCAGAAACAAATACGAATCCGATAAATTATTTGTAAAAATGGAAAAAGCAAAATCACATGAGTCTGAGATTTCTGTAGAAGAGAGACTAAGAGCATTATTTAGTCTGCAGTTAGTTGATTCAGAGATAGATAAAATTAAAACACTAAGAGGAGAGTTACCTCTTGAGGTACAGGATCTGGAAGATGAAATAGCAGGACTTGAGACAAGGTTAGGGAATCTCAAAGAAGAGGTTGTTAACATGGAGAAATCGGTTTCAAAGAAGAATAATGAGATAACCGATGCCGAAGCTCTGATAAAAAAATACGAAGAACAGCAAAAAAATGTAAAAAACAACAGAGAATTTGATTCTCTTTCAAAAGAGATTGAATATCAGAATCTGGAAATTGAATTATTCAATAAAAAAATTAAGGAGTTCAACTTTCTGATTGGAGAAAAGAAGCTGGTTATTGCTGATTCAGAAGTTACACTTGCTGACCGTAAATCAGATCTTGAAAATAAAAAATCAGAGCTTGATGAAATCATTTCTGATACCCAGAAAGAGGAAGAGGGTCTCTATAAAAAATATGAAAAGGTTGAGAAAATAATTGAAGAAAGGTTACTGACAGCATACAAGAGGATCCGTTCCAATGCGCGAAATGGTCTGGCAGTGGTGCCTGTTCAGAGGGATGCATGTGGTGGTTGTTTTAATCAGATCCCGCCCCAGAGACAGCTCGATATCAAATCAAGAAAGAAAATCATTGTCTGTGAATACTGCGGACGAATTCTTGTGGATGATGAAATAATAAAAGAAGGTCATTTGTAATTACCCTTACCTTCATGAACTCACCCCCTTGTGTTCCCCCTAAAAGGGGGAAATATTTCTGCAAATAAGTGTAATTCAACTAAATAGAACAGAATTTTCTCCCCCTTGGGGGAGATGTCAGCGAAGCTGACAGAGGGGTTCTCCTCCCAGAATTAAATGCCCCTTGGGGGAGATGTCAGCGAAGCTGACAGAGGGGTTGGGGTGAGGTAAAAAAAAAGAATTACTTAACTTTACATCATAACTCACAATCCTGTTCCATGACTACTGCTGAATTCAAAAAACAGATTGCAGAAGGCATTCCTTTCAGACTTCCTGCTCCTAAACCTTATGATCAAAACCTGAATCATGCACCAAAGAGAAAAGATATACTAAACAGCACTGAAAAAAAACTTGCAGTAAAAAATGCCCTCAGATATTTTCCCGAAAAATTTCATTCTGTTCTGGCAAAAGAGTTTGTACAGGAACTGGCAGCATATGGAAGGATATACATGTACAGGTTCAGACCTGATTATGAGATAAAAGCCCGTCATCTTGATGATTTTCCACACCGGTCGCGCAGTGCAGCAGCAATCATGCTAATGATCTCAAATAACCTGAATCATGCTGTTGCCCAGCATCCTCATGAATTAATAACCTACGGTGGTAACGGAGCTGTATTTCAAAACTGGGCACAATATCGCCTGACAATGAAGTATCTTTCTGAGATGAATGATGAACAGACTCTTGTCGTTTATTCAGGTCATCCGCTTGGTCTTTTCCCCTCACATAAGAATGCCCCAAGGTTAGTTGTGACCAATGGCATGGTAATCCCTAATTATTCCACCCAGGATCACTGGGAAAAGTTTAACGCACTTGGTGTTTCTCAGTACGGTCAGATGACGGCAGGTTCGTATATGTATATCGGACCGCAGGGTATTGTTCATGGAACAACAATTACTCTGCTTAATGCAGGCAGGATGATCAGCAAAACAGGCGGGGGGTTGACCGGCAAACTGTTTGTATCCTCCGGGCTGGGAGGAATGTCAGGGGCGCAACCTAAAGCTGCGGACATAGCAGGTATTATTTCGGTGATAGCTGAGGTGAATCCCAAGGCTATTCAAGCCAGGCATTCCCAGGGTTGGGTAGATGAGGTCTTTTCTGATATGGATAAACTTATAAGGAGAGTGAAGCAGGCAACTGCAGCTAAAGAAGTGACTTCAATGGCCTATGAAGGCAATATAGTTGATGTTTGGGAGAAATTTGCAGATGAGAATATAAATGTTGATCTCGGCTCTGACCAGACTTCACTGCATAATCCCTGGGCAGGAGGATATTATCCGGCCGGTTTAAGTTTTGAAGAATCAAACCGGATGATGGCTGAAGATCCTGAAAAGTTCAGGGAGGCTGTACGCAAGTCACTCAGACGCCAGGTTGAAGCAATAAACAGGCATGCAAAAAGGGGGACATATTTTTTTGATTATGGTAATGCATTCCTTCTTGAGGCTTCACGGGCAGGAGCCGATGTGTTGAATCCCGAAGGGGAGTTCAGATATCCATCTTATGTTCAGGACATTATGGGGCCAATGTGTTTTGATTACGGTTTTGGTCCATTCAGATGGGTTTGCTGTTCAAATGATCCCGCCGATCTGGAGGTAACTGATACAATTGCAACGGAGACGCTCGTAAAATTAATTGAAAAATCACCTGTTCAGATAAAGCAACAGATGGCTGATAATATTCACTGGATAAAAGAAGCAGGTAAAAACAGGCTGGTAGTTGGCTCACAGGCAAGAATTTTATATGCCGATGCCGAAGGAAGAATGGCAATCGCCGATGCATTTAATAAAGCTGTTGCAGAAGGGAAAATATCTGCACCTGTTGTAATCGGAAGGGATCATCATGATGTGTCAGGCACCGATTCACCTTTCAGGGAGACATCAAATATCTATGACGGATCAAAATTCACAGCCGACATGGCTGTTCAGAATGTAATTGGAGATTCTTTCCGTGGAGCTACCTGGGTATCATTGCATAACGGAGGCGGAGTAGGATGGGGCGAGGCTATCAATGGCGGTTTCGGGATGGTACTCGATGGTATAGAGGATACCGGAAACAAACTCAGGATGATGCTTCACTGGGATGTTAATAATGGTATTGCACGCCGCAGCTGGGCTCGTAACAAGGAGGCAATGTTTACATTGAAAAGAGAGATGGAGAGAACCCCCGGCCTTAAGGTCACAGTGCCATATATAGCAGACGATGAAATAATTGAGGAAGCGATTAAAGAGGTATGAAGTATGTGGTATGGGGAACCTTCCAAAGCACAAAATGAAAACTTAATTTGAAAGAAGAACAACTGCTATTGCGATTATCCCCTCTTCTCTTCCTGTGAATCCGAGCTTTTCAGTGGTTGTAGCTTTAATTGTAACGTTGTCTGGTTCTGTTTTAACCAAAGATGATATAATTGTTCTCATTCCGGGAATGAAGGAAGCTATTTTTGGTTTCTCGAGGCATACAGTACTATCGATATTGACTATACTGAATCCTTTTTCCTGTACCAGATTAAAGGTCTTTTTAAGAAGTATTTTGCTGTCGATGTTTTTATATTCCGCACTGGTGTCGGGGAAATAATATCCGATATCCCTTAATCCGGCGGCACCAAGCAGAGCGTCGCATATTGCATGCAGAAGAACATCACCGTCGGAGTGAGCCACGCACCCTTTTTCAGAAGGTATTCTGACACCCCCGAGCCATAGATTCAGTCCTATTTCAAGCCGGTGAAAATCGATACCCTGACCTATTCTGATATTCATCCCTGTGATCTGCTGGCGTTTCTCAACGCATTAAAATCGAATGCCAGGGAAAATCGCAAAGTACGTGCAAGAGGATGATTTTGTGCCAGCGGCATCAGGTATGAGAAATCAATTGTAAAGATTTTCAATCTGAAGCCTGCACCTGCAGTGAAGTACTTACGGTTCCCTTTGGTTTCATTTTCCTGAAAATAGCCACCCCTTATTGCAAACTGGTTATTATACCAGTATTCTATTCCATATGAAACGGTAAATTCACGGAGTTCCTCTTTAACCCCCCCGGGGGCATCAAAGAATGACTGAAAAATTGCAACAGGAACAGCAACATTTGGATCCTTGCCGGCTTTAATTTCAGTTAAGACAGAACGGATTGTATCCCCTCTTTCATTGATATCTCCAATATTAAAATATATAGGAGTTGTCGGAACAAGAAGTTTATTGATGTCGATTGTAGCTGTAATTTTATTGTAGGAGTCCAAATCAATAGTAACTGCTGTTCCAAGTCGCATATTCATGGGAATAAAATCAGATGTCTGTGAATGAGGTTTATAACTCATTTTTGATCCTATGTTCGAGAAATTGAGTCCAAAACCAAGTTGTGCATCTTTGCTGAAAAGAGTGATATCCTTCTGGTAATACCCCGAAATGTCAGCAGCAAATGAGGTTCCGGGTTTTGTTTCATCTCCTCCGGAGTAGGATCCGCTGGTGAGGTTTGAATAGATGAACCTGAATGCGATTCCACCGGAAAGATTATCGGTAAATAACCTTGAATAGGCAGCATCGAGGGCAAATTCATTCGGATTGATGGTACGTATCGGATTTCCGAATTCATCGGTTAATGGAACTTTTCCAAGCGAAGAATAAAGGAGACTCGCGGCTAAAACCTGTTTCGTGTCGAGTCTTTTGTATCCGGTAAGGTATGCAATATTGATATCAGGTACAAGATTCCTGAGCCAGGGAGAATATGAAATTCCGACTCCACTTTCGCCATCGATAAATGCAAATTTCGCAGGATTCCAATGCATACTGTAAACATCAGGTGATGTAGCAACACCTGCATCGCCCATCCCTCCGGCTCTCGAATCGGGAGCTATTGTGAGGAACGGAACAACGGTTTGTACTGCATTAAGCTCTCCGGTACTCTGTGAAAAAAGTTCTGCATTACCCGACAGGGCTGCCAAGAATATCAAAATAGCGACGGCCTTTTTCACCATAATATAATTGTTTTTAATGGTATGATGTAGCTCGCCCCGACCTGTCGGGGCTCGGTTCTTCATGTTGTTTTTTTCATTCTACGATTCTGCAAATATAAAACAAAAAATTTCCCCTTATATTGTGTAACTATCATAAAATGATCATACGGCCCGAAATCCTTGCTGTTTCCCCACTTTCAGTCGTAACAATAACTGAATAAAGATAGATGCCTCTGCCGACTCTCTTTCCTCCGTCATCATTTCCATCCCAGATTACAGGAGGAAGAGAATAGCCAGTTGATGGAACTTTAGTTTTTATGATTTTTATTATCCTGCCATTCAGGTTAAAAATATTTATAGTGACATTTAATTCAGCTGCAGGTCTGTTGTGCCCGGCACTGATCCTGGTCTCGCTGAGGAATGGATTCGGATAGTTAATCAGATTTTTAAGTACGAATTTTTCCCCTGTTTCAACCAGAAATATTATCGACTTTTCTGAGGAGTTATTATAATTATCCCATGCTTTTACGGTAAGAGTATGACTGCCTCCGCTTAATCCTGACAGGTCATAGATAATCCTTCCCTTCTTATAATTATCAAAATCATTTTCAAAATAGTTATTGAGGACAAAAGAACTGTTGGGATCATTATCAAGAAATCCTGTCAGATCATGTCCAATACCTGATCCGGTTGTATTAATGCCGCCCTTATCTTCAATGATTGCCAGTAACTTAGGATTGTTATCAGTTATGCCTCCATTTCTGAAGAGGGTGTCATTCATAAATAGGTTAATATCAGGACCAGAAGTGTCAGGAAGAGCTGTATCAGAGAATCCTCCTACAACTATATCGGAGAAATTCCCGTTCATGTCTTCATTCTCATTATTGGCATAATAGCTGATCTTTCCGGTTCCGAACGAATAATCAATATCCCTGGGGACAATGAAAGTAAACCTGAATCTGCCTTCTTTTGCCATTGTCTTGCCACTGAAAAGAACGTTGTTCCTGAGATCGAATTCCATGGTTTGCCCACCATCATTTGCAAGAGTTTTTATTTTACTTGCTTTATCGTACACCAGCGGGGAGACCACTCCATTAAAATTGTTCATAAGGTTTCCGTCCTGATCTTCAATGTGTCCGGCAACTGTTACAAGAGATAGAGCCTTAAGGCTGTCTGAATTATCCGAAACCGAAACATTATTAATGGAATCTGTAATTACCTTTCCGTGCCATGACCAGGCAAGTTTTAAGGCCGGATCGCCGAGTAAGAAAAAGTTCCTTTTATTCGGACCACTTCCTGAATTATTTTTGGCTAACCTGACTATATCACCTAAACGCATTGTGTTCCCTGATTCGTCACGATCAAAGGCGAAATTGAATATATTTTTGTTAAGAGAATAATTTGGAGCAGAATAAACAACCCGTGTAGTAGACATTAATGCAATGCCGCCTCCATCACTGTTCAGAAGCACCATCTCGCCGGCTGAAGTCTTCCCTGTCATCTCCTTTGTTATTACATTAATTTCAATATCATCGAACCGGCTGAATTCACATGTTGCTGTGATAAAAAGCGGAAGTTTACCACTATTTTTCCAGGAGTTAATATCTTCCATTTTAAGCACCCTCTCGTGGGCAAGGCCACTCTCGTTGCCATGACCCGTATAGTTAAAAATGAGACATCCTGAATTTATGCGATCGTTGATTGCTTTAGTAACATCCGGATAAGATTGTCCGTTTACAGTGGTTGTTTGTCTGAAAGCATCCAGATAAATCTTTTCGATATTGAAAGAAGGAACACTATCGTTAAGAAGAGAAGCAAGTCTTTCAGCATCAGACATATGTGTATTTCCGTCTTCATCATCTGCGGTAAGTGCGATCACATTTCTCCATTCACCCATGTTAGCAGGATCGAGGTATCTGATGATCTTCGAAAGGATAATACCTGCCTGTATGGTATCGGAAACCGGTAATCTGCCAATACCAATATCTTCAGTGCCCTCTGCTTCTCCTTCACCATCTTCGAGCAATCCGTAGAAATCGTCGGATGTAAAAGAAGAGACAATCACATTTGAATTTTGTGACTGGTAGGTGGGAATGAAATTTGGATTATTCGGAGGGAGTGTTTTATTCTCATAAGAACCGTCGCCAAAAAGAAGCAGATATTTAAGAAAATGGCTGCTGCCCTGCTGTTTCAGATACTTCATCCTGACAAAATTTCTGATAGCTGCAATATCCGGGATCCCACCGGAAAATTCATTATATACCTGTTCAAGTGTTACAACCTGCGAAAGGAGACCGCTGTTATTAAGATGAATATTTGCCAGTTTTTCAGCATATGTTCTGAACAAAGAGTGGGTAATAATAATCATATCAGCTGGTTCAGTAGAATGAAGATCCTGGTTTGGTACTGCAACTGGTTTAATGGTTGGTGTCAATACTTTACCCGATGTAAATGCAATAAAAGTTTTAAGGGTATCAGTAGCTGCTTTGAATGTAATATTGTCTCCGGTTCTCGTATACTGAATCTGCTTTGCATTCATAGGGTCAGAAATATCCCAGATTATGGCATCATTAATAAGGCTCTTTATTGAGAACCCGGTTATCCTTCCTTGTGCAATGGACCTTAAATCACTATATTGCATAGCAGGGCCGGTGTATGAATTTGATTTTCTTCCCTGCAGTTTCACCCAATCAATCCATCCTTTTGCGCCGGCTTCACCGTTATTATAAAATCTTATTTCAAATACAGGGGATGTTGATGCCGGAAATATTGAACCGGTGGAATCAACAATCTGGGCATAAGTGCCGGTAGTATTAAAAAGATTAACGCTTTGGACCTGAATACTTTTCCTGAGTGTTGCTCCTTCATAGAGTCTGAAAATGGTTGGAACAGATGCCCTGGCAGCAACCCTGATACTGTAATTTATTTTTTCTGAAGTCAGAAGATCCGTAAAACCAGGATTGATCTGAAGGTTTGCAATTCGCTGAAACCATTCTCTTCCTGATTTAATCAGGTTTTCATCTTCCTGTTCATGAACGAATAAAGCGTCGGATTCTGATGAGTAGTAATTGGCTGGCTGAGAAGGTTCTCCGGCCGTTGCGACTCTTTTTCCCGGAGTTGAACCTGAAGTGATGAAATAAAATGCTGTGTCGGAATAATTGTGCCGGAGGAAGTCATACTCTTTGGAAGTTTCATTATAAATCCATCTGCTGGTGCCTTTTCCAAAGAACAAGAGATAATCACCTTCATTAAAGATGCCATCGCTTCCTTTATAAGTAAAAACTGATAATTCTTTAAGGTCATCAGGTTTGGGAGAATTATTGTAATACGATAACTGTCCGGCATTATTACAAAATATCCTTGGATTAGAGGGGTTCACCAATCCAAGCTGTCTGAGTTTTGAATAATCAATCCTGTAAATTCCGTCAGTAGTGACTGCAATCCTGAACCATTCACCTGAAGAGAGAACAGAATAAAATGAATAACTATCTTTGCCTTTTTGTCCGCACAGGTTAACTGGTAAGAGCAAAAGAAAAAGTATTAATATTTGAACTAATCTTTTCATCATTCCTGACAAAGATAGAAATGTGCTTTTTGTTTGCTGACTTATTTTGTTTTTGAATGCTGATCAGGTTATAATAATAACGACATCATTCCGTTGATATTGCAGTAATTCATCATAATATAATTGATTTTAAAGCTATGATGCAA
>Ga0265292_1003023_pt1 | contig 10821 bp, 6 predicted proteins | sample Munlanlewell296A_FD_189080 | JGI IMG/M metagenome (GOLD analysis project Ga0265292, IMG submission 189080) | Leachate microbial communities from a municipal landfill in Southern Ontario, Canada - Leachate well 296A | ecosystem: Engineered > Solid waste > Landfill > Unclassified | place: Canada... | reverse complement strand
TTCCATACGGGTGGATTGTCCGAGCAATACTGAAAAACTTTGCTGGTCAATTTTGTTTTTATAAGTTAACAGGTTATCAATAATCTGTTTACCTGAGCTCCCTGATGTCTTACTGAGGCTTGATTTTCTTACCCCCTGAGAACCTCCGACATTAAATTGAGGAACATAACTTCTTGTATTCCAGTTATTAATATCTGTATTATAAGAGATTTTATATGTGAGTTTGTCAGCAACTATGTTAAATTCCGCGAAAGTACTAAAGACAAGTTTAGTGCCTTTCTCAATATTATCAGAATAATATGCTGCAGCAACAGGGTTGCCATACTGGTTACCAAATCCGTAGGTTTGAGGTGAACCAAACCTCACCGGATAAGCTGAAGTATTAGTTTCATCATAAACCGGATAAACCGGAGGATTGACATATGCTCCGAAGAATGCACCATCATTAGGGATATTCCTGCCATATCTTGATAAAACAGTGTTTAACCCGATTTTAAGTCTGTCGCTTACCTTCTGCTCCAGTCTTCCCCTGAGGTTAAACCGCTGATAATCGTTTTTGGTATCCATTATTCCCTGCTGGAAAAAGTAACTTCCACCTAAAGAATATGACGTATTTTCATTAGTGCCCGATATGTCAATATTATGGCTGTATGTACCTGCAAACCTTACAAGTTGCTTATACCAATCTGTTGATACAGGGTAGTCCGCCGGGTCCTTAGGTACATAACCGGTAGCATTCTGGTTTGCCTCATTCATCAGGGTTACGTATTGATCTTTGGTGGCCAGAGGTAAGATGTTGACCGGAATCTGAAGTCCATAATATCCGTCATAACTCACAACAGGTTTCTGAGTTTTCCCTTTTTTGGTTGTAACCAGTATTACACCATTTGCAGCCCTGACTCCGTAAATAGCAGCTGCAGATGCATCTTTAAGAATCGTTATATCCTCTATATCACCTGCGCTCAAAAAGTCGATATTATCAACAAAAACACCGTCCACTATATACAAAGGGTTGGCATAATCACCGATCGATCCTACTCCCCTGATCTTTACAGATGAGCCTCCTCCCGGCATACCACTATTAATAATCTGAACTCCTGCTACTTTCCCCTGCAATGCCTGCATTACATTAGATGTTATCTGCTTTGTCAATTCTTCACCTTTCAAAGTAACAATCGGAGCAGTAAGGTCCTTCACTTTTTGTGTGCCATAGCCTATTATCACTACTTCCTGAAGTCTGGTTTCTGAAGTCAATAGCTTAATGTCAATAGTGGTTCTGTTACCAACCAAAACACTCTGAATAACCATTCCTATCATTGAGATAACCAATGTATCGTTCGGAGCAGCAGAAATACTATAGTTGCCATCCATGTCAGAAAAAGTCCCGCGTAGTGTATTTTTTACCTGGATTGAGACACCAGGAAGAGGAACATTTAAGTCATCAACAACTTTCCCCTTTATTAATTGCTGTGCATGTAACGGCACAACAATAAGTAAAACAATAAAAAGAAGAAGCAGTTTTTTCATAGACAGGAGATTTTTGAGCAATTTAACAATTAACATGGACTGAAACTCTCACTAACCGTGCCTATCAATTTCTCATTCATCTTTTTGCCTTTGCATGCCACCTCAACAATACCACAACAACAAGTTGTATTATTCACATTTACTGCTTATTATGATTTTAGTTTTTGAACCTTGTTATTTATTGCCTGCTTTCAACAGAAGATTGAACTGGTAAAAAAAATAGGCCTTCAATAACCTGGTTACAATCACTAAGAAAGTACCAACAAAGTCTGAATAAACCCTTCGGGTTGATATTTATTTTCCCTTCGGTTCCTCCAGAAAGCAATCTTTCTTGTCTTACTGTAATAATCAATATATCACATAATTACTCCCCTCTTTGCGAAGCAGAGAGGGGCTGGGGGTGAGTTCATGAGATTCAAAAGCAAGTTTTCTTCAGGACCTCTGTAAAATAGATAATCCCGCTTTCGCGGGATTTATTTAAGCTTTGCGGAGAGAGGGGGATTCGAACCCCCGGTACAGTTACCCATACGGCAGTTTAGCAAACTGCTGGTTTAAGCCACTCACCCATCTCTCCATGATGAGTCGATCTGACTTGCAGAGCGCGACAAAAGTAGGAAAACAAGTATAAAGTGCAAAATTAATTATCTTTTTATTTCAAAACCTGTTTCCTTTTCAGAAGGACAACATTTTCAACATGATGAGTATGCGGAAACATATCAACCGGCTGGACTCTGACAACTTTGTAATCTTCTGACAATAATAAGATATCACGTGCCTGCGTAGAAGGGTTACAGCTGACATAAACAATTTTATCCGGAGCCGCTGCAACTATTGTCTTTACTACATCTTCATGCATTCCTGCTCTGGGAGGATCTGTGATAATAACATCAGGCTTCCCGTTGGCTTTTAAAAATTGTTCAGAAAGTACATCTTTCATGTCACCTGCAAAGAAGAAAGTATTCCGGATGTTATTTATTTCTGAATTAAGAATAGCATCCTTTACAGCTTCATCAACATATTCAATACCAACTACTTTGCTGACTGAACCTGCAATAAAATTTGCAATTGTCCCTGTTCCGGTATAAAGATCATATACTATTTCTTTTCCCGACAGTCCTGCAAAGTCCTTTGCTACGCGGTAAAGCTCCAGAGCCTGTTTTGTGTTTGTCTGATAAAATGATTTTGGCCCGATCCTGAACTTCAGACCATCCATCTCCTCAACTAAATGATTGTTACCCTTGTATAGAATTGGATTCTGATCATTCAGAGAGTCATTTCTTTTAGAATTTATAACATACATCAGGGAGGTGATCTGAGGGAATTCCGAAGCAAGAAAATCAAGCAACCCTTCTCTTTTCTCAACATCTTCATGAAAGAAGACCACAATAACCATTACTTTGCCTTCCAGAGAGTTTCGGATTACCAGATTCCGGAGAAGCCCTTTTTGTTCCCTGAGATCGAAAAATTGCAGATTATTCCTGCGGGCATATTCCCTGACACCATTTTTTATCGAATTGGAAGGCTCCGGCTGAAGATGACACTCACTGATATCTATCACTTTATCAAACAGGCCGGGAATATGAAATCCCAGGGCATCTTCTTTTTCGTATTGATGACCCGAATCCACCTCTTCTTTTGTGAGCCACCGTTTATCGGAAAATGTGTATTCAAGTTTATTTCTATACATAAATTCTTCAGACGATCCGATGATGGGATTAATTTCAGGCAACTCAATCTTTCCAATTCTGGTCAGATTATCCCTGACTTGTTTTTCCTTGTACTTAAGCTGAAGATGATATGGAAGATGTTGCCACTTGCAACCTCCGCAAACTCCGAAATGGCTGCAACGGGGTTCGATCCTGTCAGCGGAGTATTCATGAAACTTAACAACTTTCCCTTCAAGATATTTTTTTCTTTTTTTTATAACCCGGATATCAACGACATCGCCCGGTATGAGCATTGGTGCAAATACAACCAGGTTATCTACCCTTGCTATCGCATTCCCTTCGGCACCGATGTCAGTTATCCTGACCTTTTCCAACAAAGGCAGCTCTTTTCTTCTTCTCACTTATTTTACCTTTCAAATTATTATAAACATATTTTAAAACCTGCTTCCCCTATTTTTAATTTGAATCATTCAGGTTCATCAGGAACAGAATACCCTGAACCATGCAGGGAACCACCCCATCACCATGGTCAACACCAGGAACAATTACCTTTTTACATAAATCAGGAGATGTTCCTGCCTGAATCATTTGAGTGTACATATTTTCTGTTGAGACCGGATTCACCTGTGTATCTTTTCCTCCGTGAATCAATAAAAGAGGCTTATAACTATGCCATGCTGAAACACTATTATTATTCAGAGCATCCCTGACAGAAGCATACTTTGGAGAAGTAGTAAACCCGGATAAAAAATCCGGAGTAATCAGCCCCGGTATCGAAGATGTAAGCTGACTGTTGATCTGATCTGAAGTCAATAAACCTGTGTATAAGGAACTAAGCCTTGAGGCATAGGGCTCATTAAATATATCAGAAACAGGATTGGTAAACTGATCGTACGCTTTATAAGCATTTAAAATATAGCCCAGATAAACAGGCATTGGATAAGTTGTTACATTTACCATACCCTGCAGAAGAAGAAAAAGATCGTAAGGCCCGGCTCCACAGGCACTTCCCTTCAGATTAAATTCATCTTTATAACCCAGTTCAAGTGCTTTATGTAAAGCAAGAGTGGCCCAGCCGCCCTGTGAATAACCCAGAAGAGAGTATTCATTCTTTAATGTTATACCCGGAAGTTCTGAATTGGTAAGTTCTTTAACAGCATACAGCATGTCGACCAACGACCGTACAGTGGGTTCTTTAACCAGGTAAGGGTGAGGAACCTGGGCAGATTCTCCGAATCCCGGATAATCAGCAATCACCACAATATATCCCATAGAGGCAATAATCTCAACAAACTGGTAAGAATAGTTAATCGCAAATTCACTCGGGGCATACGCATTGACAGTATTTGTTCCATTCTGGAAAGAGAGAACCGGATAATCCCCTGGAATTGCCGGAACACAAACCAACCCCGATGCATTAATCTGATGCCCGTTAACTGTGGTCTTATAAACCATCCTGTAAATATTAATATCACCGGTTACAAGTGGTTTAAGAATGTTGACTTCGGGAAGAGATCCGGAAACAGTATTAATCAGATTGGTTATATACGTCTTTGTATATGTAACAGAAAACTCCTTTGACACAAAGTATGAATAGACTGGCCCATGATCATCCTTTGTGCAGGAGGTTACGACTGCGAAAAAGATTAAAATAATGACTGAAAACTTCAATAAGAACCTGTTAATCTTCATGATATCATGAATTTATGATAATCCCTGAAATGGTTGATTTGAACTTATAATCCTGTTGCAAATATAACTTTTTGTAACTAATCAGTGTTAACGGTATAAGAGTCGGAAGACGGATCAATTAGGAATTAGAAATTAGAAATTACGAATTGAGATAAGATAATTCGTAATTCGTAATTCGTAATTCGTAATTCCCAACTGATATTCGGACTTCGGACTTCAGACATACTTTTCCTATATTTGCAAACATTTTATTTTACTTTATGGTTTCGGTTCAGGATATTTCAGTATCATTTGGCAGTCTTGACTTGTTAACAAATATCTCCTTTCTGATAAATGACCAGGACCGGATTGGTCTGGCAGGGAAAAACGGTGCAGGCAAATCAACTCTTCTTAAGATTATTTCAGGTCTTCAGAGTGCTGCTTCAGGTCAGATAGACATGTCGAAAGACGTTACAATAGGGTATCTTCCGCAACAGATGAAGGTGGATGATACGACAACAGTCTTAAATGAAACGATAACTGCATTTTCGGAGATTATCAGCCTTTCTGAGGAGATAGAACATTGCAGTTCGGAAATTGCCAGAAGAGAGGATTATGAATCGTCCGATTATCTGAAACTTTGCGATTATCTGACGGTAGTTGAAGAGAGGTACAGGATGCTTGGCGGAACCAACTATATGGCTGAAGCGGAGCAAACCCTCCTTGGACTGGGATTCGAACGAAAAGACTTTGAAAGATCAACAAAAGAGTTAAGCGGAGGCTGGAGGATGCGTATTGAACTTGCCAAGATACTTTTGAAAAAACCTTCTCTTTTCCTTCTTGATGAACCAACGAACCACCTTGATATTGAGTCTATCCAGTGGCTGGAATCATTTCTTGCCGGTTACCCCGGTGCTGTGGTACTTGTTTCGCATGACAAAGCATTTCTTGATAATGTAACCAGAAGGACAATTGAGATCTCTCTGGGGAAAATTTACGACTACAAAGCCTCATGGTCGAAATATCTTGTGCTGAGAGAGGAAAGAAGAGAACAGCAGATCGCTGCATTCAGAAACCAGCAGAAGAAAATCGAAGATACAGAAAAATTCATCGAACGGTTCAGGTCTAAGGCAACAAAAGCCGTACAGGTTCAGTCGAAGATCAAACAACTCGACAAAGTTGAAAGGCTTGAGGTTGATGAGGAAGATAAAAGCACTATCAACTTAAGATTTCCACCTGCACCCCGTTCAGGCACTGTCGTTGTTGAAGCAGAAGAACTCTCAAAAAACTACGGATCGTTAAATGTCCTTAATAAGATTGATATCAAAATCTCGAGGGGAGAAAAAGTTGCATTCGTGGGCCGTAACGGAGAAGGAAAAACCACACTTTCAAAGATCATTACCGGCGAGCTTGATTATGTTGGGAATCTGAAGTTAGGGCATAACGTAAAAATCGGATATTTTGCCCAGAATCAGGATGAACTGCTGGATGAGAACAGAACAGTACTTCAGACAATCGATGATGAAGCAAAAGGAGATATAAGGGCAAAGATTCGCGATATGCTCGGAGCATTTCTGTTCAGGGGAGATGATGTTGAAAAAAAGGTTAAAGTTCTTTCCGGAGGCGAACGGTCGAGACTCGCCCTGGTAAAACTGCTGCTGGAACCAAGTAACCTTCTTGTGCTTGATGAACCCACAAATCATCTCGATATGCGTTCAAAAGATATTCTTAAACAGGCCCTGATCAAATACGATGGCACATTAATTGTGGTATCGCATGACAGGGATTTTCTGGACGGAATAGTTGGAAAGGTATTTGAATTCAAACATAACAGGATAAAGGAAAATATCGGTGGAATTTATGATTTCCTCAGAAAGAAAAAGATTGAAAACCTGAAAGATATTGAGAGAAAAGACAAAGCCAAAAATGACACCGTACAGGTAAATGTCTCCTCAAATAAGCAAAAATACCTTGAAAAGAAGGAGTTTGACCGTAATCTGAGAAAGCTGAGGAAGAGACTTGAGGAATCGGAGACTGTGATTGAGAAGATAGAAGCGGAAATTATGGCCGTGGACAAAGCATTCATGGAGCCGGGAAATTCTTCAGAAGCTCATGAAATTGATTATAAAAAATATCAGGATTTAAAGGAACATCTTAACGAAGAGATGAACAAATGGGCTCTTTATAGCAAGGAGGTCGAAGAGTTTTTACGAAATAACAGTTGAGAATCAGCATGGAAAGAGGATAATATCAAATAAGATAATTAATTTTGGGTATGAAGAATAGAATTTCCACCAGGGCCATTTGTTCACTGTTTACCATTACTCTGTTTATTGCAACTTTCAGTTCCTGTAAAACGACTCAACAAACAGTTGACTCCAAAGATCTGTCCTATCTATATAATCCCATAAAGAATCCAATCAGCCCTCGATATAATGTTATTAATCAATCTGATGAGCTGTCAGTATTGTCTGTTAAGTTCTTCGCTAATGATCTTTTTTTCTCTGAAGCAAACCCTCAGGGTATTCCTACAGCTATGGTACTCGTTACTGTCAAACTCTTTAATATCAGTCAGGGAAAACTCCTGGCTGACACCGCGGTATATAATATCAGCATAGTCAAAGAAACAGGGAAACCGGAATATGTTTATAATGTCCCTCTGAAAGTTGAAAAGGGAATTGAATACCTGGCTGAAATAAAAATTCTGGACAGGCTCCGCCTTCAGGTTGTGCAGGCTTTTGTACCTTTTAATACTCTGTCGTACAACAATAAATATAATTTCAGAGCTCAGGGCCATTTTGAGAAAAATGAGCTTTTTAACCCGGTTCTGAGAGTTAACGAATATATCAACCTTATTTTCACCAGGGGGTCTGTTGACAGCCTCTTCATTTCATTTTACAAACCCTTCCGGGAAGTTCCTGATCCACCATCGATGCTCCTGCCTGAGAAGACTCTCGACTACGAACCGGAGCAGGTTGTCGCGATACCTTATTCTGATACAATGCCAATGATGTTCCCGAGGGAAGGCATCTATCTTTGTTCTACAGGAAGGAATATCAAAGAGGGATTCACCTTTTTAAATCTGGGTGTTTCCTATCCGGCCATGGTTACCCCTGAAGTTATGATTGAGCCTCTTGTCTACCTTGCATCCCAGGTTGAAGTTGCTACTTTAAGGTCTGCCGTAAAATCGAAGGTAGCTCTTGACGATTTCTGGATTAAATGCGGAGGGAATGTTGACAAGGCACGGGAACTCATAAGGATATACTATACCCGGGTACTTTATTCGAACTATTATTTCACATCATACAAAGAAGGGTGGAGGAGCGAGAGGGGAATGATCTATATAATTTACGGACCACCTGACAAAGTTTATAAAACATCCGAAGGAGAGAGATGGGGTTACAGGAAGCCTGTGATCAAATCCTCCTGGGGTGGAAGATACAGGGTCAGTGAGGAGTATCTTTTCTTTAATTTCAAAAAGAAAGAAAATCTCTTTTCCGATAATGACTATTACCTGAGCCGTAGCGAAACTCTTGTCACATACTGGGATCAGGCTGTTTCCAGCTGGAGAAAAGGAATTGTTTTCCGTCTCGATAATCCGGAAGATATTTGATGGGTATAATAAATCAAGATATGCAGAAAGAAACAGATTGCATTTTTGGATTAAGAGCTGTGATTGAGGCTATTAAAGCAGGAAAACAGATCGACAGGCTGTTGGTAAAGCAAGGTCTTCAGGGTGCTCTTTATCATGAGCTTATGACCGAAGTTAAAACTCATAATATTGTTTACCAGATAGTACCTGTTGAGAGAATTGAACTGGTGACGAAGAAAAATCACCAGGGGGTATTGGCATGGTTGTCTGTAATTGAATATCAATATATTGCCAACCTTCTTCCAATGGTTTTCGAAAAGGGGGAAGATCCTTTGATAATTGCCCTGGATGGTGTTTCGGATGTAAGGAACTTTGGTGCAATAGTACGTACAGCAGAATGTCTTGGAGCCCATGCAATAATAATCCCCGAAAAAGGGTCAGCCAGGATAACGGCCGATGCAGTTAAAACATCTGCAGGGGCTTTGCATTCGTTTCCGGTTTGCAGGGAAAAAAGTATTGTCAGGGCCATTGAGTATCTGAAAGAATCGGGGCTCAAGGTATTTTGTGCTGCAGAAAAATCGGGTAAAATAGCTTCAGAGACTTCATTAACAGGTCCTTCCGTATTGATACTTGGTTCAGAAGATAAAGGGATCAGCCGTGAACTTATAGCACTGTCCGATCACCAGATTAAGATTCCGATGACCGGCACAATTGGTTCTCTGAATGTTTCAGTGGCAGCTGGTATTCTTCTGTATGAGATGGTAAGGCAGCGGTCAGTCTGAACTATTCAATAATACTCCTGATTCTTTGATCGAGCATCTCCTGATCAGCAGTAAATGATGCCAGCCCGGCCAGTGTAAGCAATGTGTCGGGAGCAATCTTACCTTCGCTTATCTTTTTCTCCCATCTTGAATGTACTGGTATTTTTCCGTCGGAAGCGATGAAACTTTTTTCCTCTTTTGTCAGTGAAGGGAACATATCCTCGCAACCTTCTTCATGAGCTATGTGAATCAGTTCGGAACCGGTGGAAGGCACTTTAGAGGCGAGTCTTTCTGCAAGACTAAGTACGTTGTTATCAACTTCCCAGAATTTTTCAATATGAGCCCCTTTTGCTGAATCGTAGAGACTTACGTCATAGTTTTCATGAGTACGGGAAGTGAATTTTCCGCTTAACTCTTTTCGTCCGTCAGCGGCTACATTCGGAGGCATTGTATAAACATCTGTTCCTGCCAGGAGCTCCAGCTGGTTGTAATTTCTCAAACTTGCTGCAATAAGTTTTGTTTGCCATGGATTCTCAGCAGACAGGCCTGTCACCCAGTTCTGTGATGAGATAACAGCCATCTCTCCTGCCCCGGAGCCGTCGCCAAGTTTATTATTAATCAGATAAGCGCCAATCCTCCCAAGGAAAACATTAAGGTAGTCAGGTCTGGCTACTCTCGTAACAAGCACGTTCTCACGGGCACTGAACTCAAGTGTGAAATTGATTTTAACACCCGAATCCTTAAGAAGCCTGGCTCCGATCAAACCTTCGGCAGTATATGGAACCTTAACTATAAACTGTTCCGGACATATTTCGTGAAATCTTTTTCCATAATACTGAATAGCTTTAATATCATGAGCGATATCAGTATGCAGTCCAACACTCACGTATCCTCCGAACCTGGAAGCCAGCCTTAAACCATGCCGTGCGTTTAAAATAAAAGCTATCTCTTTAACCCTGTCCTCCTGAGAAAGATCTCTTACAATACTTTTTGCTTCGGAGATAAAAACATCATATATGCCCTTTTGTATTTCATTGTTAAGCAGCGTATTATTGGTTGTCAACGCGCTCATTTCGGCTGTCCAGTTAGCTTCAGCTTCTTCCACATCACCGGTATCCAGCCAGAGTTCTGTACCTGTATTCCGTAATGATTCCCAGAAAGGATCTTTTTTCCCGTTAACATGTTTTTCACTAAGATTCTTCCAAAGAAAATCGCTAATTCTGGTATTTAAGTCAGCCATAGTTTTAATTATTAGTGAGTTATCAACTAATTCATTTTCCCCCCGACAAAGAAAGCAGTTCATTGTCAGTTGGTTGCTGAAATACTTTAAGTCCGGATTTCTTCACTTCTAAGTAATCATTCATTAAAGTCATTTCAGGGCAATTATTTATTTCGTGGCAAAAGTATACAATTTATCAATCGGTCTCATTGAAAATTTTTGGCTTTATATAATTCAGTTGAAAATAAAATCAATATGGGGCAATTGTATTATCCATTTTGTTAATCGAGTAGGTAGGGGGATTGCTCCCCCGCCCTCTCACACCACCGGGCATACTTTCGTACACGGCGGTTTCTTTAAATTGGTTAACCGTTCATAATTCAA
>Ga0265292_1003020_pt1 | contig 10828 bp, 7 predicted proteins | sample Munlanlewell296A_FD_189080 | JGI IMG/M metagenome (GOLD analysis project Ga0265292, IMG submission 189080) | Leachate microbial communities from a municipal landfill in Southern Ontario, Canada - Leachate well 296A | ecosystem: Engineered > Solid waste > Landfill > Unclassified | place: Canada... | reverse complement strand
CGAGCATCAGGCAGGAGATCCCGGCGTTGGCCAGGTGCGCCGCGATCCCGGAACCCATCACGCCGGCCCCGAGCACGGCCACCTTGCGGATTTTCGGAAACATCGGTTCCTACCTCCTGTCGGGTCGGTGTCGGACGGAGCGCGAAAGTGAATCATGGTTCATACTGAACAGCCTGTCAAGGTTTGTGGGTTGTGGGCAGGGGACACACCTTTACGCAGTGGGGTTTACACCAGGTATGTCCCCTGAAAGCGCCTGCACCTTAAAGTAGTTCCACCCTGCCGTACCTCCCGCCAAGAAAACCCCTCGGTGGCTGGTGTCGCGGCAGCCGTTGGGGGAGAATGGCGCCCATGCGGGGGATCTACGTTCATGTTCCGTTCTGCGTCCGCAAGTGCGGATATTGCGACTTCTACTCCGTCGCCGGCGGGGAGGAGGAGCGCGACCGGTATCCCGGGCTCGTGGAGCGCGAGATGGATCTTCTCCTGCGTGCCTGCCCCGGGGAGGCGGAGGTCCCGGCGGACACCGTGTACTTCGGCGGGGGGACGCCGACGGTCCTCGGGCCGGACCGGCTCAACCGGCTGCTCGCGGCGATCCGGTCGCGCTTTCCCGTGGCGGAAGACGCCGAGATCACGACGGAGGCGAACCCGGGGACGGTGACCGGCGCCGATTTCGCCCGACTGCGGGAGGGCGGCTTCAACCGCGTGAGCCTCGGGGTCCAGTCGTTCCGGCCGGAAACCGTCGCCGCCCTCGGACGGATCCACTCCGTGGAGGACGTCCGCGCGGCGTACCGGGACGCGCGCAGGGCGGGGTTCTCCTCCGTGGGGATCGACCTCATCTTCGGAAACCCCGGCCAGAACGAGGCGGAATGGCAAGAGGACCTCGACCTCGCCGTGACGTTCCTGCCCGACCACGTGTCGGCCTACGCGTTGACGCCGGAACCCGGCACGCCGATCCACGCGGCGATCGGCGGCGGCGAGATCGCCCTGCCGGACGACGACACCGTCGCCCGGATGTACACGGCGGCGCGGGAAACCTTGAGGGCCGCGGGATACCGCCACTACGAGATCTCCAACTTCGCCCGGCCGGGGAAGGAGTGCCGCCACAACCTGAAATATTGGCGCAGGGACGGGTACCTCGGGCTCGGTCCCTCGGCCCACGGGCTGCTGTTCCCCGGGGAATCCGCCCTGTTCGGTTTTCGGACGGCGAACCCGCCGTCGCTGCCCGACTACGTCCGGGCGCTAAGCGAAGGGCGCCCGCCGTGGGGTTCGACCCGCGCGTGCGGCCGGGAGGACGCGTGGAAGGAGTCGCTCATCTTCGGGCTGCGGATGTCGGAAGGGGTGTCCCCGCCCTCCATCGAAAAAAAGAACGGCCCCCCGCCCGACGAGGTGCGGGAGGCCGTGGAAAACCTGATCGGATCCGGCTTGCTGCTCCGGGAGGGAGATCGGCTGCGGCTCCCGGAACGGCACTGGTTCGTCTCGAACGAGGTGCTTCAGCGCCTGGCCTGACGGGTCAGTCGTCGTGCCCCCGCCCGTGCTTTCCGTGCCCCTCGTCGTCGCGGTCGTGTTTCTTCCGTTCCTTACGCTCCGCCTTCTCCCACTGCTTGTGCTCTTTCTTCCATTGCCCGTACGGGATCCGCTCCTCCCGTTCGAAGCGGCTGCGGTAATCCCTGGGGACGACGATCACCTGCCGCGGCACACGGCGCCGTTCGATCACCCCCCACGGACCGTTGTGCGCCCTCGCCCGGTACCACCGGTCGCCCCGCGGCGACCACCAGAACCCGCCGTAGAAAAAGATGTCGACCTGGGGCTCCGGGGAGAAATAGACCTGGGACCGTGGGACGAGGACCATCTGCGGCGGCTCCACGACCACGACCGGCGGACCCAGGTTGATGTTGACGCTCACCTCCGCCCGCGCGGGCTCCGAAAATCCGATTGCGGCTGCAAACGCCGCCCCCGCCAGCAGGCACCGGAAAACCGATCCCGAATTCGTCATACGCCACCTCCCTTCATGTCGTCGTGGGTAAGACCGCCCGGCGGTCCTTTTTATTCAATCACGCCAATATGGAACCCACGACCCGGTTCGAATCTCCTATAATATGTGATTGCCATGGATGCCGGGGAAAAAGAGATCGGACCGGGGGGAGTCGAACGGCGGGTCGGGCCAGGGATCCGCCTGAAGCTGTTCGGGTTCCTGCTCCCCCTCGTCTTCCTCCTGATCGTCACCGTGACCTGGGTGGTCACGGAGGTGACCAAGTCCACCCTGCGCCGCGACCTGCTCCAGCGGGGCGCCGCGGTCTCCCGCGTGGTGGCCCTCTCCGCGGGACATTCCCTGCTGGCGAACGATCCGCTGGGGCTGGACCGGCTGGTCTCGGAAACCAGGGCGAGCGATCCCGACATCGCCTTCGTCGCCATCCGGGACGCCTCCGACATCGTGGCGGCCCACGACCGGGTGACGGAGAGGGGGAAACCGTACCGTCCCGTTCCGCCCCTGCTTCCGCTGGGAACGTTCGGCGACACGCGGGCGGACGAGGTGGTGCGCGAGGGACGGCGGCTCATCGAATACACCACCCCGATCTCCTTCGCGGGACGGCACGTGGGGATCGCCTCCCTCGGGCTCTCCATGGAGGGTCTCGCGACCGCTCAGCGGTCGATCCGGCAGCTGATTTTCGCGGCGGCGGCGGTCATCCTGGTGGTCGCCTTCTTCGGAACGCTTCTGCTCTCGTCGTTCATCACCACCCCGGTGAAGCGGCTCCACCAGGGAGTTCTCTCCCTCGCGAGCAGCGAGACGTTCCAGCCCGTCCCGGTGCGCTCCTCCGACGAGCTGGGCGCTCTCACACGGAACTTCAACCGGATGGCGGAGACGATCCTCGCCCAGAAGACCGCCCTGCAAAAGAAGGCGCTTCAGCTGGAGGAAGCGTACGTCAGCATGGTCCGCGTCATCGCCGCGTCGCTGGACGCGAGGGACCCGTACACGTTGGGGCACTCCACCCGCGTGGCGCGGATGTCGTGCGCGCTGGGGCGCCGCCTCGGGATGGGCGAGGAGGAGCTTTCCAACCTGGAGCGGGCGGCGATCTTCCACGACCTCGGGAAGATCCAGACCCCCGACGACGTCCTCCTCAAGGGGGAGCGCCTGTCACGCGCCGAGGAAGAGCAGATGAAAAGCCATCCCGTCGACGGCACGGAGATCCTCCGGATGGCGCCGTTCCTCCACCGGTACATCCCCGTGGTGCGCGCCCACCACGAGTGGTACAACGGGGAGGGGTACCCGGACGGAATCAGGGGGGACGAGATCCCGCTCCACGCCCAGCTCATCGCGCTGGCCGACGCCTTCGACGCGATGACCACCGACCGGCCGTACCGACAGGCGCTTTCGGAAGAGGCGGCGATCACCGAGATCCTCCGGTTCCGCGGGACGCAGTTCTCCCCGGAGCTGGCGGACGCTTTCGCGAAGATGGTGCGGGAGATGCCGCCGATGGACGAAACCACATTGAAGAGCATGGCGCTTTGAGACGAAAGACCCTTCCGCCGATCCTCCTCCTGTCGGCACTCACCGCAACCGCTTTTTCGGGGTGCGCGTGGCTTTCGAAAACCTCCCCCGCGACTCCGTCCGCGAAGCCGCACACCGCCGCGCCCGCCGCGAAGCCGGACACCGCTGCGCCCGCCGCGAAGCCGCCCGCGATCCCCGTGTCCGAGAAGATGTTCGCCGAAGGGATGGCGGCGCTGCAGGAGGGCGGGCACGAACGGGCCCTCGAACTCTTCTCCGGCGCCTGGCAGGAGAAGCCGGGCCACGCGGGGGTCGCCCGGGAGTTCGACGGCGCGCTGCTCGCCCTCAAGAAGAACGGGGACGCGGCGTACGCCCAGGGAAAGTGGGAAGACGCGGGGAAGCGATGGATGGGGACGCTGCGGTTCATCACCCACCCCGCGGCGAACTGGCGTGGCTACCCCTTCACACGGAGCGAGGTGCGGGCGAAGGTCGACCACCTCAGCGCGGCGCTGACGGAGAAGGCGCTGACGGAGTACCGCCGGGGGGAGGTTCCGTCGGCGATCGCCGACTGGAAGACGATCCTTTCCTACGACCCCGGGCACGAGGAGGCGGCCCGCTCGCTCCGGACCGCCTCGAAGCAGCTCGAGACGCTGAAGAAGATGCCCCCCGGGAAGTAGGCCCGGCTCCGGCGGAGTCGCCGCAGGAGGGGGGGCGCCCCAGTACGAGCTTCGCGCTGCTGGGGTACCCCCGCAGTAGGAAGAACGGGGGGCACAGTGAGGTAAAGCGCAGCCGTGCAGGTTCATCGCACGGCGAGCCACGAACGGAGCCCCGCCCTCCGAGGCGGCGCAGCCGGACCCTCCTCTACGCCTTCCGCGCCCGCCGGCTCGCAGTGGGAGGACACACCTTCCCTGCATCCCGGGTTTACACCAGGTATGTCCCCCCCTATCGCGCTGATCGATCCTTACTCATGAAGTAGAGGATCGGGACGGTCATCCGGGACAAGAGGAGCGACGCCACCTCCCCCGCCATCAGCGAGATCGCCAGCCCCTGGAAGATCGGGTCGAACAGGATCACCGAGGCGCCGACGATCACCGCCGCCGCGGTCAGGAGCATCGGGCGGAATCGGACCGCCCCCGCGTCGATGACGGCCTGGTCCAGCGGCATCCCCTGCGCGAGGCGCAGTTCCACGAAATCCACGAGGATGATGGAATTGCGCACCACGATCCCGGCCCCCGCGATGAACCCGATCATCGAGGTGGCGGTGAAGAAGGCCCCCATCAGCGCGTGGGCCGGAAGGATCCCCACGAGGGAGAAGGGGATCGCGGCCATGATCGTGATCGGCGTGCGGAACGACTGGAACCACCCGACCACCAGGATGTAGATCAGCACGAGCACCGCGGCGAACGCGAGGCCAAGGTCGCGGAACACCTCGTAGGTGATGTACCACTCCCCGTCCCACTTCATCGAGATCTTCCGGTCGGTCCCGGGCTGGGCCGCCACGTGCCGCTCGAGCTTGTACCCGCCGGGGAGCGTCAGCTTGTCGAGTTCCTTGTCGATCGACTGGATGGCGTACACGGGGCTTTCCACCTTCCCGGCGACGTCGGCGGTCACGTACACCACGGGCATCAGGTTCTTGTGGTAGATGCTCTTTTCCGCGGTCTCCGGGACGATCCGCACGAGCTCGCCCAGAGGGACGAGGTTCCCCTGGCGGCCCATCACCCGGACCGCTTTCAGGCTGTCCAGCTTCGACCGCTCCGCCCGCGGGAGGCGCAGGACGATCGGCACGTCTTCCTTCTCCCCGGCCCGGTGGAGCAGCCCGGCGCTCGTCCCGTCCACGGCGAGACGCAGCGTTTCGGCCACCTGTTCCGTGGAAACGCCGTTCAACGCCGCCTTGGCCGGATCGACCTCGAAGCGGTACCGGGGCTGATCATCCTCGACGTACCAGTCGACGTCGACCACCCCCTCGGTCTTCGACAGGATCTCCTTGACCCTGCGCGCCACCTCGATCTGCCCCGGGTAGTCGGGGCCGTACACCTCGGCCACCAGCGTCTGGAGGACCGGCGGTCCCGGTGGGACCTCCGACACCTTCACGTTCGCGCCGTACCGCGCGGCAGCCGCCTGGATCGCCGGCCGGACCCTCTTCGCGATGTCGTGGCTCTGGGCCTTCCGCTCCCCCTTCGGAACAAGGTTCACCTGGAGGTCGGCAACGTTCGCCCCCCGCCGCAGGAAGTAGTGGCGCACCAGCCCGTTGAAGTTGTACGGGGAGGAGGTCCCGACGTACATCTGATAATTCGACACTTCCGGCACGGTGGCGATGACGTCGCCGATCTCCCGGGTCGCGGCCGCGGTCTGCTCGAGGGTCGACCCTTCCGGCATGTCGACCACCACCTGAAACTCGCTCTTGTTGTCGAACGGGAGCATCTTCACCTGCACCCACCGGAACGCGACGAGCGACGCGGATCCGAGCAGCAGGACGACGACCATCGCAAGGAAGCCGTAGCGCCAGGCGGGCCGGTGAAGGAGCCGCCCCATCGCCTGCCGGTAGAGGCGCGTGGTCCACCCCTCGGCGGCATGATCCTGACCCCCGACCTCCTTCCGGAGCAGCCGGACCCCGGCCCAGGGAGTGACGACGAAGGCGACGAGGAGCGAGAAGAGCATCGCCGCCGTGGCGCCCACCGGGATCGGCCGCATGTACGGGCCCATCAGGCCCCGGACGAACGCCATCGGAAGGATCGCGGCGATGACCGCGAACGTGGCGAGGATCGTGGGGTTCCCGACCTCGTCCACCGCCTCGACGGCGATGTCGGTCACGGAGCGGCCCCGGTTCTCCGGAAGCCGATAGTGGCGAACGATGTTTTCGACCACGACGATCGCGTCGTCCACGAGAATTCCGATGGAGAAGATGAGCGCGAAGAGCGTCACCCGGTTCAGCGTGTATCCGGTGAGGTAGAAGACGGTGAGGGTGAGGGCGAGGGTCACGGGGATGGCCGTCGCGACGATCCCCGCCTCCCGGAACCCGAGGGTGATCCAGATGAGGATCGACACCGAGACGACGGCGATCAGCATGTGAAGGAGGAGCTCGTTCGACTTCTCCGCGGCCGTCTCGCCGTAGTTCCGCGTGACCGTCAGGGTGACGTCGCCCGGGACGAGGGTCCCTTTCAGCGCCTCGACCTTCGCGAGGACCTTGTCCGCCACCTCGATCGCGTTGGTCCCCTTCCGCTTCGCGACGGAGAGGGTCACCGCGGGGTGCACTCCGGCGTCCTTCGCGCCCGCCGCGGGCCCGGTCCCGAAGAAAACGTAGTCGGCCGGCTCCTCCGGTCCGTCCAGGATCCGCGCCACGTCCCGAAGATAGACGGGCCGCCCCCCCCCGACGCCCGCCACCACCTGGCCCACGTCCTCGGCCGTGCGCAGGAACCCGCCCGTCTCGACGAGGAACTCCCGGTTCCCGGCGACGATGCTCCCCGAGGGAAGCCGGCGGTTCGCCTGCCGCAGCGTCCCGACGAGGGCGGCCGGGGCGACGCCGCGCGCCGCCATCCGGGCCGGGTCGAGGAGCACCCGCACCTGGCGCCGCTGGCCGCCGATGATCTTCACCTCCGAGACGTCGGGGACCGACTTCACCTGGTCGTGGAGTTGCTGCGCGATCCGCCGCAGGGTGAACGGGTCGTGGCGGGCGGAGGAGAGCGTGACCGCGAGGATCGGGACGTCGTCGATGGAACGCGGCTTGACCAGGGGAGGAGTCGCGCCGGGCGGGATCAGGTCGAAGTTGGCGGACATCTTCTGGTTCAGGCGGACGATGCTCTTCTCCTCGTCCTCGCCCACCTTGAACCGGACGATCGCCATCGACTGCCCGGGCGACGTCGTGGAGTAGACGTACTCCACCCCCGGGATCTCCCACAGAAGCTTCTCCATCGGCCGGGTGACCCGATTCTCCACCTCGTTCGCCGAGGCCCCGGGCATCTGCACGAAGATGTCGACCATCGGCACCACGATCTGCGGCTCCTCCTCCCGCGGGAGAAGAAGCACGGCGCCCACGCCGAGCAGGACCGACGCGATGATGACCAGGGGCGTGAGGCGGGACCCGATGAAGGTGGCCGCGATCCGGCCTGCGATCCCTCGGTGACGGGGCGACTCCGGGGCGTTCACCGGCGGACCTCCACCCGCGCGCCGTCGGAGAGCTTGTCGATCGGGGACAGGGCGACCCGCGCCCCGTCTTCGATGCCGGAGAGGACTTCCACCCGGTCGTCGAACTCCGCGCCGAGGGTGATCATCGTGAGGCGCGCCACGTTGTCCAGGGCGCCGACCGTGAACACGCCGTCGGAGCCGCCCGCGCGGGTGATGGCCCGTTTCGGGACCGCGAGGACCGTCCCCTTCCCGGCGGCGAAGCGCACCTTGCCGGACTGGCCCGACCGGGCCCGGCCCGCAGGAAGATCCGCCTTCACCGTGAAGGTGCGGCTCGCCGGGTCGATCGTCGGGACCACTTCCGTGACGGCAACCGTGAACGGTTTCGCCGGGTCGGCGTCGAGAACCACCTGGACCGGCGTCCCCTTCTTCAGCAACGGCAGGTATGTCTCGGAGACGAACATCTCGATGCGGTGACGGCGCGGATCCTCCAGGACGAAGAGGGGGACGCCGGGGACGGCCATCGACCCCGCGTCGGCCCGCTTCTCGACGATCACCCCCGCGAAGGGGGCGGTCACCTTCGTCCAGGAGAGCATCGCCCTCGCCGCGGCGGCCTGCCCTCTCGCCTGGGCGATCCTCGCGCTCACCTGCGTCCTCTTCTGCTGCGCCCGCTCGAAATCCTTCACCGCCACGGTGCGCCGCATCTCGACCTCGTCGAACTCTTGCGGCGTGACCACTTTCCCCTCCAGCAGCTTCCGGAACCGATCGAACGTCTTCTCCGCGAGGGCCTTCGCGGCCTCCGCCTGAGAGATGGTCCGGTCGACCTCCTCGCGTGCCGCCTCGGCTTCCGCGACCGCCCCTTCCGCCGAGGCGAGCTGCGCGCGGACCGTCGTGTCGTCGATCGTCGCCAGGAGCGCCCCCGCCGCCACCACCGAACCTTCCGATACCGCGACACCGGTCAGCCGCCCCATCACCTGCGGCGCCACCGCGGCGGTCATCCGCGCCCGGACCGTCCCCAGCGCTTCCGCCGTCGTCTCCCGGGGGACCGGCCGGACGACGACCACCTCCACCTCCTGCACCACGGGGCGGGAAATCTCCGCCCCCTGCTTCCCCTTTTCCCCGCAGGCGGAAAGCCCCGCGGCCATCCAAAGGATCGCGGCCACCGCCGCGGCCCGCGCCCCGAACGAAGACATCTTCGTCACCCCGTTCACCGGATTTTCTCCTTCCCGTTTTCCTCCGCCGGCGCCGCGAAGGAGAGCAGCCCGCCGGAGGCGTACAACCGCTGCGCGCGGGAGAGCCGCACGTCGTTCTCTGCGCGGATCCGGGCGGCGCGGGCGCCGTCGAGGGCCGTCTGCGCGTCGAGGAGGTCCACCATCCGGCCGAGGTGGTTCTCGTACCGGGACTTGAGCAGCCGCACACCCTCCTCCGCCGACGCGAGTGCGGCGCGCGCGATCTCTCCGCGAAGCGTCGCTTCCTTCACACCCAGGTCCGCCCGCGCCGCCTCGAACGCCGCCTGGTCCCGCATACCGCGGTGGTACGCCTGCGCCCGGCGGAGCGAAGCGACGGCTTTTCCAAGCTCCGCCTCGCGGCGCATCCCGTCGAAGAGGTTCCAGGTGAGCCCCACGCCCACCTTCCAGGAGCGGTTGTCGGGGGAGAAGGGGGAATCCTCGGCGTCCACCTGATACGCCGCCGCGAAGCCGACGTCGGGCAAATATCCCGACTGCCGGAGCCGCACGTTGCTCCCCGCGTTCGCGAGTCGCAGCGACGAGGCGCGCAGGTCGGCCCGGCCGGTTGCCGCGGTCCCCCCCCCTTCCAGCGTCGCGGGGTCGGGGAACTCCGGCGTCGTGCCGGTCACATCCACGGGGGGCGCTCCCGGCTCCCCCATCGCAAGGGCGAGCCCGCGGCGCGCGAGCTCCAGCCGGTTCTCCGCCGTCACCTTCCCACCTTCCGCGGAGGCGACCGCGACCTTCGCCCGCAGGACGTCGGACGCCAACCCCATCCCCGCCGCCTCGAGGCTCTCCGCGATCCGCAGGTGCTCGCGGGCGCCGGAGAGCCCCTGGCCCGCCACCTCGACAAATTGCCGCGCCGTGACGACGTCGAGGACCGCGGTGAGGACCCGGTACACCGCCTCCTCCTTCCGCCGGAAGAGGTCGAGCCCCTTCGCGGCCGCCTCCGTCTTCGCCATCCCGTAGCCGATGTACGCCTTCGGGGCGAAGAGCGGCTGCTCAAGCGAGAGGGTGGCGATGAAGTCGTTGCGCGGCGGAGGGCTGTTGAAGTTGCGCACATCGGCGAAATCCGTCGCGAGCAGCTTCTCCTGGTTCATCTTGAGCCCGAACGCCTCCCCGGGGACGCTCGTGCGGACGAATTTTTCCTCGAACCGGACAGAGGGGAGAAGGTACCCGCGAGCCGCGTCGGCATCGCGGCGCGCGGCGACGGCCTCCTCTCCGGCCGCGGACACAAACGCGTTGTTCGAGAGCGCCCGGGCCACCGCCTGGTGGAAGTCGACCGCCTCCATTGCCGACGCGGCCGGCAGGAGGGGAAAACCAAACGTCAGAAGAAGCAGCGCCGCCCCGGACAGGGCGGAAAGGGAAGAAAATCGGGCGGGTCGAGCCATCCTCGCCTCCTTGGCGCATAGTGCCACGATATGTTGCAGGCGCTGCAACATCCTCTTGTTTCACGATGAAATAGCACATTGCGTGCCGTGGTGGGCTTGTTACTTTCCCCGCAGAATCGCGATGGTGTACTTCTCAAGGTCGAGGACGGAGGCGGCGAGGCGGTTCACGTCCGAAAGGGTGACCGCCGCGATCTTTTCCGGAGCCGCGAACGTCTCCTCGTACCCCGTGCCGTACAGCTCGTTGTAGACCATCTTGTCGACGTAGGAGCTGTTGCTCTGGAGGCCGATCTCGTAGGTGCCGATCATCCACTTCTTCGCCCGCTCGAACTCCTCCCCCGTCACGCCGCCCTTCTTCACGTCGGCGATCTCGTCGAGAGTATCCGCGATCGCGCCGTCCAGCTTGTCGGCGCTCGTCCCCATGTAGAAAGCGAAGAAGCCCGGGTCCACCTGCTCCGAGGAGAAGGAGGTGACCGAGTAGGCGAGCGACTTCTTGTCCCTCAGGTTGACGAAGAGCCGCCCGCCCATCCCGGCGAGCGCCGAGCCCAGCACGTCGAGCGCGTACCGGTCCGGGTCGGTGAACCGCGCACCCGGATAGCCGATGACAAAGTGCGCCT
>Ga0265292_1003019_pt1 | contig 10829 bp, 9 predicted proteins | sample Munlanlewell296A_FD_189080 | JGI IMG/M metagenome (GOLD analysis project Ga0265292, IMG submission 189080) | Leachate microbial communities from a municipal landfill in Southern Ontario, Canada - Leachate well 296A | ecosystem: Engineered > Solid waste > Landfill > Unclassified | place: Canada... | reverse complement strand
GTTGATATTAAATATCCAGAATTTTCAAAAACAAATGCAGATGAATTCTTAATTTTAGATTTAAGGGGAAGAAACAACTGTAGAAAAGCTCTTTCATTAAAAAACATGGTATTTGACGAGGTTTATCAGCTAGCTGCAGATATGGGCGGAATGGGATTTATTCAAAATGCTGAATGTGATATAATGCATAATAATGCTCTGATTAATATAAATATAGCCAGTATAGCAATAAAAGAATTTAAAGTCCCAATGTTTTTCTTCTCATCATCAGTTTGTGTTTATAGAAATATGAAAAAAGGGGAGAGAGTAATAACTGAAGAAGAAGCTATTCCTGCAAATCCGGATAACGAATATGGTTGGGAAAAATTATATGCAGAAAGAATCAATCAGGCATTTGGGAGAAAATATGGGACAAAAGTGAGAATTGCAAGATTTCAGAACTGCTATGGACCAGAAGGAACTTGGAGAGGAGGAAGAGAAAAGGCACCTGCAGCTCTTTCAAGAAAAATCGCTGAAGTAAAAGGAAATTCTGGAGAAATAAATGTCTGGGGAAATGGAAAGGCTAGAAGAGTCTTTGTGTATGTTGAAGATTTAATTGAAGGGATTTACAAGATTATGCACTCAGATATTGAAAGTGCAATCAATCTAGGTTCAATGAAAGATTTTTCTGTCGATGATTTAGTTAAAATAATTGCTAAGATATCTGGAAAAAAGATAAAGATAAAATATATTGATGGTCCTGTGGGAGTAGAAGCCAGAAACTTCTCTAATAAGAAAATTCTATCATTGGGTTGGGAACCAAAGTATTCTCTTGAAGAAGGTTTAAAAGAAACTTATCATTGGGTTGAGAAGCAGGTTAAAATGAATAAACCTTAAGCAAAAATTTTTTTAAACCTCTTTTGAATTCTATTAAGATCAAAATCTCTTGGAAGTCTATTATCTTTATACCAAGGCTCATTAAGTATTTTTTCATATAATTTGTCATCATTATCAACTTTGATTATATATTCTATAAATTCTTTCATATTTTTAAAATCATTATAATTAATAAAACTCTTGGTATTAAACTCTTTATCTACGTCCTTGTGTCCAAGATAAATTGGTATACTGTTTACTAGCATAGGATGGGTTAATTTTTCCGTGGTCCATCCTGATTTAAAGAAATTCTCAAAGGCGATTGTAAATTTATATTTTTTTAAAAAATTTAACTTATCATCAACCCAATTTGAAGAGAGCCTTGATTCTCTTGCATTATTATGGCTTATTGGAAGCATATTCATCATACATCTTCCGGGTGCATCTATTTTCTTGTATTGACTTAATTCTTTGAAAAAATTATTTCTAGCAAGAATCTCTTGAGAATAGATAAAATTACAAAATTTTGTTTTTTCTTTCTTTATTTTATTAAATCTAATATCCTTTTTTACCAGAGGCATCCCAAAATTCTTTAGTTGATAATCATTTAGAATAGTAACTGGGAGTCTCATGTATCTTGAATTATTTATATCCTTTTCAAAATAAGATGAGAAAGCCCAATCACATTTGGTCATATCTGGTTTAACATATTCATAACCTAAAAATATCTTTATGTAATTTCCTTTTGGCAGAGGAAAATTTTCTTTTATGGAAAAATTAATTATCCTAGAATAAATCTTCCTCAATAAAATATATAGTTTTGGAGATATCTTCCTTATAAAATCCCCTTTTTTTGACAAATCTTTTTTATTGTTTTTTATCTCGGAATAAACTGAATAAAAGAGATAATCTGGATTTTCACTTATTACAACATTATACTGCTTTTTCAAAATATTTGTGAAGAAGTTATCCTTTGGGTTAAATCCTTCATAAAGATATTTGAAGTTTATCTTTATTGTTTTCTTTTTCATTGTCTTAATGTAAATTATTTAATATATAAATTTATTTTATTTAATTATTTTCTCTTAAATAAATTCTTGATTAATCCAAAATCTTCCTTATTTATTCCTTTTGTCATTATTAAAATTCCTAAATAAATCCCTGCTCCAAATATTACTTCAATTACTCCAAAAAAGATATTCATATTAACAATATGATTGAAGACTAATAAAAAGAGGGACATTATTATTGTTGCAAATATCGGTGCTCTTAGACCAATCCCTTTAACTTTAAAATTAAATTCTTTTTTTGCACTGAAAACAAGTAGGCCCAATAAAAAAATTCTACTCAAAGAGGTTGCTAAACCAACTCCCCCAATCATAAACAAGGGATTATTTTTAAATAAGATTATCACAAATATGTTAAAAATTATATTCATAACTAAAGAAATTAATACTGCTTTGCTTACAATCTGGGGCCTTGCTTTTGATTGAAAAATTATTGAATATAAACCGATTAAAGGAGTTGTCATTATTAAGAAAGATAAAAAATAAATTGAAGTTACCCCAAGAAGATATTCATTTCCATAAATAGCTTTAATTAAATATTTTGCAATAAAAATTATACCTGCAGTTGCAGGGATTGCAAGAATAAGAATGTATCTCAGAGTTTTGTGAAATCCCCTATTAAATCTTGCCTTATTAATTTGAGTAAAAATTGGAAGAAAAATACTAGAAAGAGAAAATAAAGAAGCTATTGTCAAAATTAAACTTAAAGAAACTCTATAATAACCCAAGTATTCTACTGCGACAAATTTCCCCAACATCAATATATCTATTGAACCGAAAAAGGCTAAAGATAAACTTGAAATAGCCATAAATTTTAAATAATTATTGACAGATTTTTTATCTATATTCGTCTTAGAACCAACTAAAAATTCTTTATTTTTTTTATAAGCGATTAAGAACATTAAAAATAAATAAATTCCCCCAGATATTGCAAAAGCAATAAACAAACTTGGAACCTTAAATTCATATCTGATTAAAGAGATTGCTAAAAGAGATAATAAAATTTTCATTAATTGATTAAGTGAAGTTAAAAAAAGTAATGGCTTTAAATTTTTTGTTGCTACTATAATGCCTCCAAAAAAACCGGTTAAAGATTCCATAATTATGAACAAGCATGAGAAAATAAGAGCAAAGAACAGCAAGGGTTTATTATATATATTATAAGATATAAATTTTGCAAAGATTATTATCATTAAAACAAATAGAGTTACAAGAAATAATTTTATCTTTAATAAATATTTAAAGTAAGTTCTTGCTTTTGGCTTATCTCTTTTGCCTAATGCTTTTGAGAAATATCTAAGAAAAGTGTTGTCTATTCCAAAATCGGTAAATGAAAGAACAATTGTCACAACAGATAATGCAAGGGAATAAATTCCAAATAGTTCTGGGAGTAATATTCTCGCAATCAAAACTGTAAAAATTAGTCCACCAAACTTTAAAATTAAAGTTAATATAAAACTATATGAAGAATTTTCTAAAGCTACTTTTGACAGGTTCTGGGAGGATATGTCACCTTTTTGCATAAATATTTAAAAGCAATCAGGGTTTTTAAAAGAAATGGATATCAAGATAAAGCAAATGGAAAGAGAAAACAACAAAATGAAAAAAACACTTACTCTTTACCCATTTAATCAGAAATTTCCCACGGTTTATGAGTCTACAATAGAGCTCTTTTCTAAAAATTATAATCTAAACTATTCTCCTCTGAAAATATCCTATTTTTATTGGCTTAAAGATAATCATTTAATACGTAATTTTTACTATCTTATTATGAAAATATTTAGAAAATATTTAAAATTGAATAACCTAAAAAAGAAACCAAAAATGGATGTTGAAAAAAATCTTCTATTCTGCTTTAATCAACTGCCTCCTCCAGAATTTGATTTTATATTGGATTTAGAAACAGTTATTGGATTAGCGAATTATGATTATTCAAAATTGGATAGAGAATATATCTCCGCTAGACTTGCTAGTAAAAAGTGTAAAGCAATAACTTGCTGGAATAACTTTGCTTATAATGATTTAATAAAAATTATAGATTGCTCTAAATTTAAGAACAAAATAAATATAATCCCCTTCGCTGGAAATTCTCCAAGATTAAGAAAAACATCCAAAGATGGATTAAATTTCTTGTTTGTTGCATCAATAAATAATCCTCTTGCTTTTATGACCAAAGGGGGATTGATTGCTTTGGAAGCATATGCTAATTTAACTAAAAAATATAAAAATATTAAATTTTTTGTAAGAGCAAATATAAATGATGAATTAGTTAAACAATATAAAGATATTCCGGGTTTAATTTTCTTAAGAAAGTATTTAACAAACGATAAAATGGAAGAATTATCTCTTAATTCTGATATCTTGCTTGAACCTCTCCCTGGAATGGATCTTATGATGAAATCTATGGAATTTGGATTGCCTTTAATAAGTTTTGATTATGAATGTGCATTTGAAACAATAATTAACAAAAAAACAGGATTTTTAATAAATAGTTTTGAAATATTTGGAGATAGAGATAATCTTGATAAATATTACAAAAATCAAAATGAAAATTATAAATTATTATCTAAAAAAGAAGAATGCCTTAAATTTGTCCCAAAATTTGTAGAAAAGTGCGAAACTTTAATTAAAAACAGAAAATTGCTTAATAAAATGGTAAAACAACAGCACTCTTTAGTAGAAGAAGGAGGAAAATATTCTTTAAAAAAAAGAAATCATGAACTAATAAGTTTAATTAATCCGCACATGGGATAAATTAAATAATCTGATAAGAAAATAATAAGATGATAATTCACAAAGATGTCGATCAAGAAGATGTAGATATTTCAAAAAGAAGCAGATTTCAAGAAGCGAGAAGGATTTCGAAAGAAGAGGGATTAAAGTCTTTATTTTTTAAATTATTTTTATATTTTATTTATGCCCCAATAATGTTCATAATAAATGTTTTTTCATCAATAATCATTTTCTTTAAACCAAAAAGATTTTTCTTTTTTCGAAGTAAAAGGCTTCAGTATCTTTATCATAGATATAATACAACTTGGAAAAATGAAAGAACAGTTGAAGTTCCAATTATAATGAGTTACATAAAAAATACTAAAAATAAAAGGGTCTTAGAAATTGGAGACGTTTTAACACATTATTATCCTGTGAAATTAGATATCTTAGATAAATATGAAAGGGGGAGGAAAATAATTAATGAAGATGTAATCAATTTTAAACCAGTTAATAAATATGATTTTATAATTAGTATCTCAACTTTAGAACATGTTGGCTTTGATGAAAAAGTTAAAGATCCAACAAAAATTATTAAAGCTATAAATAATTTAAAAGAAAATTGTCTTAATCCTGGAGGAAAAGCAGTGATTACAATGCCTATCGGATATAACCCCCAAATGGATAATTTGCTTTTTAATCATAAACTAATTTTTGATGAAAAAATTTTTTTAATGAGAATAAATAAAAATAATGAATGGAAGGAAATACCTGAACAAGAGTCAAAAAATATTAAATATAATCATCCCTTTAATGCAGCAAATTCAGTTGTGATTGGAATTATTGAAAAACAATAAATTATTCTATAAAAATTATTAACTCAGTTCAATATGTATGCAGACAGGACATATGTTCCAGCACAATAATACTTAAAAATAGTTTTTCAAATATAAAACAATGACAAAAAGAATAAAATTAAAAAAAGAGTGTAATGTGATATGAATTATGATTATGGTAATTATGCTAAGAGGGGGGATTCTTGTAGATCTTGTGGTTCAAAAGAATTATTAGATATTTTATCCCTGGGAGATTTGTATGTTACTAACTTTGTAAATTCTGAAGAAGAGCAAGGACCAAAAATTCCTTTAGAATTAATTTTATGCGATTCTGAAAAAGGATGTGGTTTACTTCAATTAAGACACACGACTCGTTCTGACCTTATGTGGGGAGACCAGTATTGGTATAAATCCGGAATAAATTCTATGATTAAAGCTGATTTAAAAGACATTGTTGAAAAATCAAAAGCAATTATGCCTTTGAACAGAGGAGATATAGTTATAGATATAGGGTGTAACGATGGGACTCTGCTTGAATATTATAATGTCCCTGGACTCAATCTTGTTGGATTTGAACCTTCAAAAAATGTTGCAACAGAAGCGAGAACAAAGGGAATAAATGTAATAAATGATTTTTTCAATGAGAGGGCATACTCTTCTAAATTTGGAAAAGAAAAAGCGAAAATAATTACTGCAATCTCTATGTTTTATGACTTAGACAAGCCAAATAATTTTGTGGGAGACATTACAAAATGCTTAGATGAGAATGGATTATTCGTTATTCAGCAAAATTATGTTGCGACAATGCTTAAGAATAATGCAGTTGACAATATATGCCATGAACATCTAGAATATTATTCTTATAATTCCTTGGAAAATCTGCTAAATAGACATGGATTTGAGACTTTTGATGTTGAACAGAATGAAATAAATGGGGGAAGTATAAGAAATTACATTAAATTTAAAGAAAGCAATATATTCCAATCAGATGAAGCAAAAAAAAGAGTAAATAATCTACAAAAATTTGAGGAAGAGAATAAGCTAAACGATATCGAAACATACCACAATTTTGCAAAAAGAATAAACTCCATTAAAGAAGAGTTGATATCTTTTTTAAGTAAAGAAAAGAAAGATGGAAAAACTATATGTGCATTAGGTGCTTCAACAAGGGGGAACACAACATTACAATATTTTGGTTTAACTCCGGATTTAATTGATTGTATATTTGATAGAAATCCAGATAAAGAAGGAAAAAAAGCAGTTGGAAGTTTAATACCTGTTACTTCCCCGGACAATATAGGAAAATATAATCCAGATTACCAATTAGTATTAATCTGGCATATTTTTAAAGGAATAGGAGAAGATGAAAAAAGATTTGTTGAAAATGGCGGGAAATTTATATTGCCTTTGCCAGAAATGAAAATAATTAGAAATTATTAATAAAAATATCCTATATTCTAAAAACCATATAATCTTTTAAATGAAAGAATTTTAAAAAGAATTATGGCAAAGATGAATGAACTTGAAAAGACAGCGCTAATAACAGATTCTGACCAAATAGCTTTAGTAACTGGTTTTACAGGACAAGATGGTTCTTATTTAGCCGAATTTCTTCTTGAAAAAGGATATAAGGTTTATGGTATGCATAGGAGAACAAGCGCAGATCCTTATGATAAGGTAGGTAATTTAATAAAAAAAGTAAATATGATGGAAGGGGATGTCACAGATAAGAGTTCTATAGATAAGATAATTACTGAAATACAACCTAATGAAATATACAATCTTGCTGGGCAATCTTTTGTCAAGGCTTCATGGAGTCAGCCAATTTCAACAATGTTAATAAATGCTGGAGGACCCCTAAATATTTTAGAAGCAATAAAACTCATAAATCCAAATATAAAATTTTATCAGGCTTCTACTTCGGAAATGTTTGGAAAAGTTAAGGCAACTCCCCAAAATGAAGAAACTCCTTTTCATCCAAGAAGTCCATATGCTGTTTCAAAAATATCTGCACATTATTATACTCAAAATTATAGAGAAAGCTACGGGCTTTTTGCATGCAGTGGAATTCTTTTCAATCATGAATCTCCCAGAAGGGGAAAAGAATTTGTTACAAGAAAAGTAAGTCATTCAATTGCAAAAATAAAAGAGGGATATCAGAATTATTTTGAAATGGGAAATCTTGATTCTAAAAGAGACTGGGGATATGCAAAAGACTATGTTGAAGCTATGTGGCTTATGTTGCAACAAGACAAACCGCAGGATTATGTAATAGGAACTGGAGAAACTCATTCTGTAAGAGAATTTGTAGAAGAAGCATTTAAAATTGCTGAGATGCCTATTGTCTGGGAAGGAAAAGGTGTGAATGAAGTGGGAAAGCATAATAATAAGATTGTGGTTAAAGTTAATCCAGAATTCTATAGGCCCGCAGAAGTAGATTTATTGTTATCAGATCCCTCAAAGGCAAAAAAGGAACTTGGATGGGAAGCAAAAACTTCTTTTAAAGAAATTGTGAAGATGATGGTTGAATCTGATATTAATATGATAAAGAAATATGGATTAAGAGAAACAGATAGATCAAGATTAGATTTATAATCGAAATTAAAAAAAAATGGAAAAAGATTCAAAGATATTAATTCTTGGAAGTAATGGATTATTAGGGAGTGCTATAAATAGAGTTCTTATAAAAAGAGAATTTAAGAATATTCTTACTCCAACACATAAAGAATTAGATCTTTTAGAAAAAAATGAGATTAATAATTATCTTAGAGAAAATAAACCAAAATATATTTTTATGGCAGCAGGTCTAGTTGGTGGAATTGAAGCCAACAGGAAAAGACCTGCAGATTTTATTTATAGAAATTCTATAATGATATTAAATTTATTAGAAAGTGTGAAAAATGAAATTCCTCATTCAAAGATTCTATATCCTGGCTCAACATGTATTTATCCTAAAGAAAATCCGCAACCAATAAATGAAGACAGATTTTTATCTGGAAAATTAGAAGAAACAAACAAAGGATATGCTGTTGCAAAAATAATGGGAATTACTGCTTGCCAAAATTACAATTCTCAATATGGTTTAGAAATTATTTGTGTGCAACCTACAAACATGTATGGATTAAATGATAATTATAATCTAGAAACAGGGCACATGATTCCTTCATTAATAAAGAAAATAATACTAGCAAAAGAAAAAAATAAAAAGATAAATTTATGGGGCTCTGGAAATCCAAGAAGAGAAGCATTATACAGTGAGGATTGTGCAGATGCCATGGTATATTTAATGAAAAATTATAATTCTTCAGATATAATAAATATTGGAACCGGATTTGATTATTCTATAAAAGAATTTGCCGAAATCATACAGAAAGAAGTGGGGGATGCAAATTTAATTAAATGGGATTCTTCAAAACCAGATGGAACATTTGAAAAAAGAACAGATATACAAAGATTAAAAAGAATATATCCAGAATATAATCCAAGATCATTTAAAGAAGGCCTTAGAGAAATACTTTCAAATGAAAAAGAGATGAAAAGAATTTTAGGATAATTTTATTTCAAATATTTCAATTTCTTGAATTTAAACCAATCATAGATTGCAAAAATTTTATCTATTCTTGAATTATTATTTATCTCTTCAATTATATCCAAAAAGAGATGAAAAGCGAATCCTATAAAAATTAATATGAAATATTTTGAAATGAATATTCCTGCAATAAATAATATGATAAGACTTTCTATTCCATGCAAAAAACAAAAACCAGAGTAAACCTCTTTTCTCTCTTTAATGTTCATTTTTCTCAAATTCTTTCTCTTTATTAAAAAATAACTTATTGCTTTCCTTAGACTTATATCTTTTTCCTTTAATATGTAATAAACATAATGATCAAAATCTATTAAAAAAGAAGATAAAAATATAATCCCTGCTCCAATTATATTTATGCTTGGGAAAGTTAAAAATAAAATAAGAGAAAGAATAAAACCCAGAAAAATATGATACTTGACTAACATTCAAATCAATATATATTTTACTTTAAAAGATTACTTCTTTTCAAAATCTTTATTTCCTGAAGTTGCTCCAGGAATATTAAGCCAATCTTTATTCTTCCTTACTCTTTCATTCAATCTCCAAGCTTCTTCAAGAAGATAAGGTCCATATCCATATTCTCTTGCTAAGTAAGTTAAAGCCCTTAAATCCTTAGGAAAACATTTTCCCCCAAATCCTAGATCTCCATCGTTGCCGGGAACATCTATATTTCTTCCAATTCTATCATCTAATAAAATTGTTTCCTTTATTTTATTATAATCTATTCCCATTGCCCTACAAATTTGATAAATTTCATTAGCTCCTGCTATTTGCAAAGTGAGCATAACATTTGCACTATATTTCACCATTTCTGCTTCTTTTACACTACAATGAATATATTTTGCGCTTGGAAAAAGGGGTTTATATATCTCCCCTACTTTTGTATAATCTTTCTCACTATTTGCACCAATAACAATTCTGTTTGTATTTTCCATATCTTCTAAAGCATGTTTTTCTCTTAAAAATTCTGGATTGAATGCAAAATGGAAAGGATATATCTCCGCTAATTTATCTGTTGTTCCAGAGACTGCTGTTGAACGTACAATAACCAATATATCTTCAAGATTCCTGCACTTATCTTTTGTTTCTTTTGTTAAAAGATCTAAAGAATTATAAATAGCCGAATAATCCATCTCTCCACTTGGTTTCATTGGAGTTGGAACACAAATAAAAACAATTTCAGAATTCTTAGATAATTCTTCTATATTTTCTTTAGAACAATATGGCTCTTTATATTTATCATAAGGAAAAATTTTATGTGCTTTAGAAAATACATTTGCAGTTGTCCCTCCAACAAATCCCATCCCAACTATTCCTATATTCATATTTATATAGAAGAAATAGGATTTAAAAGAATTTGTGTATTGAAAACTTTGAATAACCCTCTTTTTAAGAAATTTAATTATATACAACAGCGATTTATATTTGTGAAATTATATTGATTATATGCCAGAGTAGATTATATAGAATTAGTTATGTACAATAAATATAAAATAATAATGTGATAAGGTGCTGTTTGGGATAATTATGTAGCAAAAGGGAATGAAAACTTTTTTAGTTATATGCAAGATTTATTTTTAATGAATTATGGGCTATATTATTAATTATACAATCCTCTTGCTATCTTATCTCATTTTGAGAGGTATTTTAATCTTCCATTCTCTTTAATATTGCACTAAATGTAGGTCTTGTTATGAATACTCCCACGCTTATTCCTATTATGGTTGTTATTGCAAATCCTTTTAAAAGTCCTCCACCAGCCCAAAGAAG
>Ga0265292_1003018_pt1 | contig 10830 bp, 10 predicted proteins | sample Munlanlewell296A_FD_189080 | JGI IMG/M metagenome (GOLD analysis project Ga0265292, IMG submission 189080) | Leachate microbial communities from a municipal landfill in Southern Ontario, Canada - Leachate well 296A | ecosystem: Engineered > Solid waste > Landfill > Unclassified | place: Canada... | reverse complement strand
CATCCGGCGGACCGTTCTTAAACAAGACTAAAGAGGATCTCGAAAACGTAACTATTGAGGATGCGCTGAAACATCCTAACTGGAAGATGGGCAGTAAAATTACGATTGATTCTGCCACAATGATGAACAAGGGTCTGGAAGTTATTGAAGCATACTGGTTATTTAATTTACCTAAAGAAAAGATCGAAGTCATTATTCATCCTCAATCCATTATACATTCAATGGTAGAATTCAACGATGGATCGATCAAAGCGCAGCTTAGTACACCCGATATGAAGCTCCCGATTATATATGCTCTAACTTTTCCGGAAAGGTACCATTTTAATGCCGTTCAAACTGATTTCAAGAAAATAAAACAGTTGACGTTTTTTGAGCCGGATTTTGATAAATTTACCTGCCTTAAAATCGCTTATGATGTGATTGGAGAGGGCGGTACAGCGCCGTGCGTTCTGAATGCGGCTAATGAAGTAGCCGTTGGCAAATTTCTTTCCGGTAAAATTAAGTTTACTCAGATTCCGGAAATAATAACCGATGCATTGAACACTATCAACAATATTCATAATGCCGATCTTGAAACAATTATTGAATTTGATTTTAAGACAAGGGGCTATCTAACAAAAAAATATATTTAGGAAACTTAATGGATTATATCATCTATTTTATAGTAACAATCGCAATATTGGTTTTTGTACATGAGTTCGGGCATTTTGCCGCAGCTAAACTTTCCAAGATGCGCGTTGATGTATTCGCAATCGGATTTGGGAAAAGATTATTTGGTTACAACAAAGTCAGCGGGTTCACATTCGGCGATCTCCCAAAAGATTTCGACACACAAGGAAACACAGATTATAGATTATCACTTCTTCCGCTCGGCGGCTATGTAAAAATTGCCGGCATGGTTGATGAAAGTTTCGATACAAAATTTGCCGATACCGAACCAAAACCATATGAGTTCAGAGCTAAGAAAACATTACCAAAACTTTTTGTTATCACCGCCGGCGTGATGATGAACTTATCTCTTACCATTCTGATTTTTTGGGGAATTAATTTCTTCCAGGGAAAAGAAATTGCTAAATCCACTACAATAGCAATTGTTGATAAAAGTACCATAGCAGAAAAAGCCGGCTTTCAATCGTACGATAAAATTCTCTCTGTGAATAATGTTCCCGTAAAAGACTGGGAAGAAGTAGTAGATCGTATTTTAGTTGATAATCAATCGAGTGATGTGAAAATAAATGTAGAGAGAAACGGCAAAGTTCAATCTCTTGATATTCAGCGCAAATTCATTACAGAGAATTCTCAAAATGGATTTTTCCTTTTCCCCTATCCTACTCAAGCCATTGTAGTAGAAGTTTTAAAGAACTCACCCGCTCAAGACGCCGGGATGAAAAGCGGTGATCTGATTTTATCTCTCAATTCAATCAGCATCAAAGAGGGTACACAGATAACCGACATTATCGCCGCAAGTACAGATAAATCTATTCCAATAGTTCTTCTAAGAGATAAAGACACCATACGCACTTCAGTTAAACCTGCTATGGATGGAAAGATCGGGATCAGTCATTCTGTTGCTTACATAGGAGAAATTGAATACCGTACTTACGGTTTCTTTGAGTCAATACCACAAGCATTCGCAAAAGCAAAAGATTTTACAGTTATCTTTTTTAGTATGATGAAAAAAGTTTTTACCGGTAAACTCGCTTTTAAAGATGCATTCGGTGGACCGGTTAAGATTGCTCAATTTGCGGTTAGATCTGCAGACAGTGGTGGCATAGCATTTTTGTATTTTCTTGCAATGCTCAGTTTGAATTTAGCCATCATCAATATTCTTCCATTCCCTGTTCTGGATGGCGGTCATTTTGTGATCATATTGCTCGAAGGTATTTTTAGAAGAGAGCTGCCAATAAAAATTAAGATGGTTATTCAGAATATAGGATTTGCACTTCTTCTTCTCTTAATGGCTTTTATTATCTATAACGATGTGATTAGTTTATAATTTTTTAAGCAGCACGGATTCCGGCAAAGTAAACCTTCGAGGTTTCAAAGTGAAAACAGGGCAGTAACCTCGAAGGTTCTCCACATTTACAGCTTAAACACCAGAGATATTGTCAGTTGAACTTTTACAACTTTCCCGTTCATTCTTCCAGGTCGAAATCTTGAACTCATAACCGCGGCTATAGCGGCTTCATCACATCCGCTCCCAATTCCTTTTACCACTTCTGCTCTTCTAACAGACCCGGCTTCATCAACAAATGCTTTGATGATCACTTTACCTTCAACTTTATCTCTGCGTGCCTCTGCAGGATAAATTATTTTTCTCTGAATCGATTCAATTCCTCCGCTTGGTTCCGGCATCATATCAACCGCTACATAAAATGTCTCATCAATAACTTCTTTCTTCTTCTCTTCAACTTTTGGTGGTTCGACTTTAACTTCTCCGATAGGAGATGCTGTTTCTTCCGGGATTTCAAACTCGCTAACCGCTTCTCCTTTCTTTGCAGCGATCGGTTTGCCAAAGTTTGGTTTTGTCGTTACAACTTTTTCTACAGGAGTGCCATCTTTTATGATTGAAGGAGGCGGACCAAGTTCAGCGTATTTGAGTATTTTTACTTTTACCACCTCTTCATTTTTCTCTTGCGGCATAAAGACAATAAACAGAACGAAGATTAGCAGATGCAATAATATTGCCGCGACAATGCCCGCTAAATAATTTTTATGATAGACTCTCTTTAGCTCAAACGCGCCGTAAACGTTATTTCGATTTTCGGAATTCAATTAGTGTTGAGTCTCTCAAAAATTTCACGGCAAAGTTAAAGACGAATGGAGTATAACGCAATTTGGGTAGAATCAACTCGGAAAAATAGAGTCCGTCTCAATAGTCCTTAGTGATGCCTTTGTGTCTTTGTGTCTTCGTGGCAATATTTGGTTTTTAAGTAAACAACTAATTTATTAATCGCCACAAAGTCACCAAGACTCCAAGAAACACTAAGTAATTTTTACTTTTGAGACAACCTCCTGTAAGGAAATAATATTATGGTTTTAGCCGCGTATCACTTTTTTTCGTCTAGTGAAAACTTATACGGCAGCACAATCCAGACTGCAATCGGTTCGCCATTATTAATTGCCGGAGTGAACTTTGATTTCATAGCCGCATCTACTGCGGACTGATTAAAAATCTCATTATCACTTTTAATCACAATTGCTTTTTTAGGGTTTCCTTCGTTATCCAGAAGAACTTTTACGTACACCTTTCCGTTAATTTTATTTTTCTTTGCCTCTTCTGGATAAACAGGTGTTACGGCTTCTATCATTTCCGGAAATTTTTCTGTTTGAATAAAAGCATTGATATCCGGATCATCAACTTTTACGTTAGATGGAGGAGGACCAAGTTCATCGTACTTAAGCAATTTACCTTCCGTCTTTTTGTCTACATCAAGCTTAAAAGCAACCGGTAAAATCACCCAAACCTTAACCGGTTTATTATTCAACATCGCCGGAGAGAATTTTGCTTTCCTTGCCGCATTCAGAGCTGCTTCATCAATTATATCTTTTACACCTTGCTCAACTTTTATTTTTTCAACATTTCCCTTTTCGTCAATCAGCAGTTTTAGATAAACTGTTCCCTCAATACCCGCGAGTTTTGCCAATTTTGGGTATTCCGGTTTAAGTGGAGAAAGAAGCTCCGGCGCTTTATCAACTTCTATGAATCCGGATTCATCAACTTTTTGCAGCTTGGCTTTTTGCTGGGCATACATTCCGGTAAAAGAAAAAATAAACAGCAGTAAAAATATTTTCGTTTTCATATTATCCTCATATGTTAGGTCTAACTATTATTTGTTTTGTTCTGTAATAACTGCCCGAAACATCTACTTGCGGTAATGCGTTCATAATAAGCTCGAGCTTGTCATTCTGTTTTTTGACTTCGCGCGTTAAGTCAACAAACTGAACTTTATACTCTTCCGACTTTGAATAGAAAAAGATCGTCAAGATCAGAAGTACTACCGATACTGTATACGTTACTGCGGAGAAAACTTTTTTATTTATGAAAAGGATCGTTTGTTTTTCATTAAGACCGCCGACGGAACGAAGAATTTTTTCATCTAATTTTGACGGGAACTCTTCCATTACACTCACCATTCTGTTTTTTAGTGAGTTTAACTTCTTAAAATATTCACGTGCCTCTGAGTCTTGAGAAAGAAGAGTGAACATAACAGGTTCTTTTCCTTTATCAAGTTCACCGTCAAAGTAGAGATCTATCATTCTAATAATTTCATTCGTGTTCATCGCTAACTCACCTTCTTTTTAACTCTTTAATTCTTTTGCTGGAATATTTAATTTTTTCCGTTTGCGAGGAATCATCCGCCGCAAGTTCAATAACTTTTTTGTAAGCAAGAGAAGCATTGCGCCAATCCATCAGTTTATCATTAATCATTGCTATGTAAAATTGCGCATCAATGTTACCCGGATCATAGATCAGAGCTTTTTCATAGGCAGTTTTAGAATCTTTCCAATTTTGTTTTGAGTAGTAAACCGCCGCAATTTGATTGTAGATATTACCTATTTTATCAAACGGCATAAGTTGCAGCGCTTTCTGAAACGATTCGATAGATCTTGTTACAGAATCCATTCTTGCATATGCAAACCCAAGATTCACAAAGTAAGTCGGGTTATTATCAAGTGCTGCAGCCATTTTGTATGCAGTTACTGCGGAATCATAATTAGTCATATTAAATTGTACAAAACCAAGATGATCAAAATAATTTGCGTCGTTAGAATCTAATGCAACTGCTTTTGAATAGAGATTTGCAGCTTCACGGTAGAACTTCAGCCTCTCATAGCACAAACCGGATTTGAAATGAAAGTCCGCATTTTCCGGACGGAGTTTTCTTGCTATGCTGTACAAAGAGTTGGCATCGTAATACTTTTGAAGACTAAATTTATGCGAAGCAAGCAAGCTTATAGCTGGAATATATTCCGGATTGATTGCGACTGCATGTTCCAAATATTTTGTTGCCTGTTCGGCAATATTTGGATTTGGCGAAATCAGCATTGCATAACCTAAATAGTAGCTGCTTAGAAAGTCGTTGCTGTTTAGTTTTACCAGTCTATTAAAAATCTCTATGGCTTTTCCGTAATCTTTTATCTCAAAATTTATCAGACCAAGTTCATAGAGCGCTGTTACATTGTTTGAGTCACTTTGAACTATCGCTTCATAATTTGAAATTGCATCGTCTGTTTTACCAAGCTGAGAAAGTGTTCGTGCAAGCTGCAGTTTATATCCGTTATGATCCGGTGCCAACTCGACAGCCCTTTTGAAATATTGAGATGCCCTTATCGTACCGCGCAAATTGCTGAACGACAAACCGAGATAGAACGATTCATCCGCAGAAAGTTTATCGAAGCTGACGTCTTTGTAAACTTCAACCGCCTCTTTGAATAAACCTTCGTTATAAAGTTTTTTACTAAGTGTAAGTAAACTATCGCTGAAAGGTTTTGAATTGTTTTGAGCAAGAATGTTTGTTGAACTTATAATCATAGAGACAGCAACAAAAACGGTCATATATATAATTTTCTTTTTCAATCTTATCACTCCCATTAAAAGTTAACCACTTTTGAAAGTCGGCTGATTAATTTCTGACGCGTTTTATATAAACGGCTCTTAACAAGTTCTTCATCTATATTCATAATAGCAGCAATCTCTTTGTAAGTGAACCCGCTATATTCTTTAAGAAGAAAAACATCCCGCTGCTCAATTGCTATCTTATCAAGTTCGTTCATTACGAGTTGGTTCAGTTCTTTTAGTTCCAGTTCTTCATCAAGCTTTACCGAAGCGTCAATCTCAATATCATCTGAATCCACAACACCGAATTGATCAACATGAGTACGTTTGGTTCTATAGAATGAGTAAATCTCATTGCGTGTTGTAGTAAACAGCCATACCTCAACTCGCTCAGTGTTCCTAATACGGTTCAGATTTTGAAAAAGCTTCACAAAAACATTTTGAATGATATCTTCACAGGTCATGCTATCGTTTAGCATTTTCCGTGCGTAGTTGTAGAGTCTTGTCTTATGCTGATTATAGATCAGCGTAAACTCAACGATATTTTTTGTGGACTCGCTCAAAACCGGGTTTTCTTATACTTAAAGATGCTTCAAATGGAGAAATGTTGCTTGATAAAAAAATTATTTTTTGTAGGAATGTCTAAATATCGCCTAGTGTGGATTTGTCATTGCAATCCCGCTCTAACGTATAGGCGTCAGCTTAATTTCACATTATGATTTGATTTTTTTTCTATAAGCTCTTATTCATCCTCTACGAGGATGTTTGTTGTGTGTTTCTTTTATTCTACAGTAATTGAACATCTACGATGTTCCGCTAACAATGACCTCTCACATAGTGATGCCTTCGGCAGTAGAGGTCACATTATTGTAGTAAAAAAATTCAAACAATCCTCAATAATCCTCTCCCGAAGGGACTCCTTTGGAGGTAGAGGATTAACAAATAATTACTGTTTTTATTGCTTATCAATATTTCCACATGTCTTTCCCCTTGGTAATTATGAGTTAAGTTGACGCCTATGCGCTCTAACGGGAGAAGCAATCTTTTGTTAATTACTGAAATCGTGATCACTTCACTTCGTTAGTGATGATAAAATTACTGCTTTGACAACGCCTACAATTAAATTAATTTATAGAGGACAACACTGAATTCTGAATCTTGTAAAGTTCTTGAGGGTTTTCTGTTTTGAATGGAATGGCTGAGAGTTCGTAATACTTATTGCCGAAGCTGAATACAACAACACGGATAGCACGTTTGAAGTCGTCTACGTATTCGTAAGCCGCAAATTGCTTTTTATTGATTTCAAAAACCTCTTGATTGGTAAATTCTTTCATCGCTTTACCATACTTTGCTTTTCTAAATGCCTGGCTAAATTTTACGATACCATTAATCTCATCACCGCGGATCTCTTTCATTGTTAAGGAATCAACATTCAGTGCGATAAAATTCAATGTTGCGGAGTAATCGTCTTTCACAAGCCATAGTTCGATCAAATTGTTTTCATTGTCTTCTGCGGTGAACCAACCTTGCGGAATTTTTACAGTAAGCTGTGATGTTTTTGTTTTTACGATTTCATTTGTTAGAGGATAATCCATATTGTAAAGAGAGGAAAAACCGTTTGAGCAGTAATTTAAAGATAACGCTAAAATGATAAATGATGAATAGAACGCGGATTTACCCCGTGGAATAGTATTATCAATATTCAATAAGAATTCAAATTTCATTTTATTCCACGGGGTAAATCTGTGTTCTATTAATCACGTTAGATCTTGCCAACAAGATCAACGCCTGGCTTTAATGTTTCTGCGCCTGGTTCCCAGCTTGCAGGACAAACTTGATCCGGATGTTTGCGTACATAAGCCGCGGCTTTAACTCTTCTTAAAATTTCTTTCGAGTTTCTGCCAATGCTGTTATCATGTATGTCAATTGTCTTCAAGATGCCGTCGGGATCAATAATAAATGTTCCGCGTAATGATAGACCGTCTTCATCAATGTAAGTTCCAAATTCTCTACACATCTTTCCGGTCGGATCAGCCGCCATCGGATACTTAATCTTCCCGATCGCTTTTGATGATTCATGCCATGCGAGATGCGCAAATTTTGTATCTGTGCTTACACTGATAATTTCTGCGCCTTCTTTTTTGAATTCTTCATAGAAGTTAGCTGCTTCTTCTAATTCTGTCGGGCACACAAATGTAAAATCCGCCGGATAGAATAAAAGCACTGTCCACTTTCCTTTGCAGTCCGATAGTTTCATTGTTTTGAATTCGTTGTTATGGTAAACATCAAATTCAAAGTCGGGAACTTGCTGACCAATTTTTATCATATGATTTATCTCCTATAATTTATTTTTGTGTTGTGAAAAATTTTTACGATTGAAAAATACGAAAAGATTTGGAATGGATTAAATGAGGATTTCTAAAAGTCAGATAGGCTGTCATTGCGAGGAGCCTGCCTGCCGCAGGCAGGTTTTGGAGTGTGTTGCAGAAGTCGGTAAGCAACCTTCGAGGTTATAATACCACCAACGATGTGTCAACCTCGAAGGTTTTGTTTTACAGAATTTGTGTTGTGCAACAGACTCTTCGGACAGCCTGCCCGCAGATTTTTACGGGAAAGTAATTTATGCCTTTATCAAAAAAATGAGATCACTTCGTCCCGATGAATCGCATAGGCGTCAACTTAATAAAATATTCTCCAATAGAAATTTGGACAATTGCGTTGTTCATATAACAAAATATGGGTTTTATATCTCATCCCTAAAGGGATTTCATTCTTTTTTTTGTTCATTTTTTCTATAAATATCTAATCCCTCCGGGATTATGAATTCTAAATCCCGTTAGGGATGAAATATTTATAGCAATAAATACCACCTACAATTAAAATCCCTTTAGGGATGATATATTGGTTTCAATTAGAAAAAGAACAAACAAGGTAATACTAACAAAAAGCGCTTAAGGAAGTCTGTTTTCGCATATTTTTACAGTTCATCTCATACAGTAATCTAAAAAATCATAAAATTAGGTTGACGCCTATGCGATGAATCGGGACTCGTGATGACAAACGCTCTTTAGATATGTCCTATAAAAATAATTACATTCCGTCACGCAAATATTTGGGTTGCTCGAGTGTAAGGATTAGAGAGATGCGATGTGAATCCGGTAATCGTTCTGCTTCGGATTGACTAAACCGTGCGAATGAATAATCAATTTGCAACTTGGGTAAAAATATCCCCGCGCCCAAAGTGAATTGTTTTACATCGTTGTATCCCGCCCGAACTGCGAATATGTTTTTAAATTTGTATTCGAAACCGGCATGAGCATCAAAACTAACCGGACCAGCAGCGAATGTAGAAGCCGATTTTCTATTTTCAAATCGCAAATCGAAATCAACAGCAGGCATTAATGATCCGCCAAGAAACTGCATTGCATAAGCCGCACCAACTTTTGCGGTCGGTGAAATCAATTCGTTACGCCCGGTACTCCAAGCAACAAGTGTTGTAGTTACATCTTGAATGTTTGCACCGAGATATAAATTTTCCATTGGCATATAAACCGCGCCGAGATCAAAACCAATTCCTGTTGCGCCATACTCTGCAAGATCTCTTCTGATAATTTTCACATTTGCGCCCCAGTAAAAATTGTCTGTCTGACGCTTAGCAAATGTTAAATAGAAAGCCCAATCTGAATTACTGAATTCTGAAATTTTCGTATAGTCAAGACGATCTCCCCTGTTAAGATCAAGTATGCCGTCGCCATTGGCATCATATAGAGCGTTGCGTGTATCAGGAATTCCATCAATACTAGAACGCATTATGCTCAAACCAATACTCATATCCTTTCCATAAGGAATTGCAACTGCGGCGTAGTTGTAATTAACGAGGTTGCCAAAATGCTCTTCATGCATTAATGCAACTTGAGGATAATTGATGCGTGCAAGACCGGCTGGATTCCAATATCCGGAAGTAACATCATTTACAATAGCAACTTGAGCGCTGCCCATTGCAAGTGCGCGTCCGCCAACACCAATAGCTAAAAATTCTCCTGCATATTTGCCTATTACGGTTTGGGAATAAATCGAGGTAAGCGAATAAAGGAGAAAGAAAACAACAAGAGCTGTCCGTTTCATAAATCTTCCTTCTGAATTAGTTATTGTAGAAATAACTATACATTCTCCTTTCGTTGATGCAATATTACTTTTTCTCGGTCTGTTTTGCAACTGCATTAATTGCCGCGTTGATTGCTTCTTGATCGCCGAGGTAATAATGTTTTATCGGTTTCAGATCTTTATCGAGTTCGTAAACCAAAGGAATACCTGTTGGAATGTTTAGCTCGGTAATTTCGGCTTCGGAAATATTATCAAGATATTTTACGAGGGCGCGTAAACTGTTTCCGTGTGCGGTGATGATTACCCGTTTACCGCTTTTTACAGTCGGGGCAATAGTTTCATGCCAAAAAGGAAGAAATCTATCAACAGTAAGTTTCAAACTTTCTGTCAAAGGAATATCGTTCTTATCAAGATCGGCATAGCGCGGATCTTTACCCGGATATCGCTCATCATTTTCTTCAAGAGCCGGCGGCGGAACATCGTAACTTCTTCTCCAAATTTTCACTTTCTCGCTGCCATATTTTTCTGCGGTCTCAGCTTTGTTCAATCCTTGAAGTGCGCCGTAATGTCTTTCATTCAACCGCCAGGACTTTACAACCGGAATCCACAATAGATCCAATCCCTCCAGCGCTATATTTAATGTTCTTATAGCGCGTTTTAGAACTGAAGTGAATGCGATATCGAACGTAAAACCTTCCTGCTTTAGAACTATACCCGCATGCTTTGCTTCTTCCAATCCTTTTTCGGAAAGATCAACATCCGTCCAGCCGGTAAAAAGATTTAATCTGTTCCATTCGCTTTCGCCGTGTCTCAATAAAACTACTTTATACATTTTTGTTTTCCATTTTTAGTTGAAAATTGCTTGTACAAATATAAGAAATTTCGAAAAGAGGATGGTTTCATTTGATGGCTTCATCTGTTATCTTTGTTTCAAAGGAACGAAAGCTATGGACAAATTAATCTATCAATATTTCTCCGATGATGCTTTTCTGCGCATCTCAAATAAGATCAAAGAGATGGAGAAAAACACTTCTGGAGAAATTCGAATTGCCGTTAAAGAGAAAAAAAATTTTCTTGAACGAAAGAAAAGTATCCGTCAACTGGCAGAGAAGGAGTTTCATAAACTCAACATGCATGCCACACGGGATAAAACCGGTATTTTACTC
>Ga0265292_1003017_pt1 | contig 10833 bp, 6 predicted proteins | sample Munlanlewell296A_FD_189080 | JGI IMG/M metagenome (GOLD analysis project Ga0265292, IMG submission 189080) | Leachate microbial communities from a municipal landfill in Southern Ontario, Canada - Leachate well 296A | ecosystem: Engineered > Solid waste > Landfill > Unclassified | place: Canada... | reverse complement strand
TCTTGTCCACTTTTTTCCATTCGCTCAAATCAAATTTGGGATTTTTCAGATTTAATTTTTCAGCGATCAGTTTGCCGACATTGTATTTTTGGAAATTTAACGGGACTTCGTAAATCGAGCTGACGGTTTGGGCGGGGATCACGTACTCGGTTTTGACATCACAGAAAAGGGCGATTTTTTCGATGTGTTCTTTTTTGATTGGATAATCGGCGCGGGTCAAAATCATGTCCGGCTGGATACCGATAGAACGTAGCTCGCGGACGGAGGCTTGGGTCGGTTTTGTCTTCAATTCCTTGGAGCCGGCGAGATAAGGCAAAAGCGTGAGATGAACAAAAAATGTGTTCTCACTTCCCAGTTTGTGGCGGAGCTGACGAATGGCTTCCAGAAAAGGCAAACCCTCGATGTCGCCGACGGTGCCGCCTATTTCCACCATCATGATATCGCAGCCGCTTTTTTCAGCGGCGTTGGTGATGGCCTCCTGAATTGCGTCAGTGATATGAGGAATGATCTGAATAGTGCGGCCGAGGAAAGTTCCTTTGCGTTCCTTGCCCAGAACTTCGCTATAAACTTTGCCGGTGGTGACGGAGGAAAGCTTTGACAGGCTGACGTCGATGAAGCGTTCGTAGTGGCCGAGATCGAGATCGGTTTCGCCGCCATCATCGGTGACGAAAACTTCTCCATGCTGAAAAGGGCTCATTGTTCCGGGGTCGACATTGAGGTAAGGATCGAGCTTTTGAGTGAAGATTTTCAGACCTGCCGTTTTTAGGATGGCACCTATTGAGGCAGAAGCAATTCCCTTACCTAGCGAGCTACAGACACCGCCGGTAACAAAGATGTATTTACACAAATTTTCAAAAATTACGAAACTACCAAAACAAAAGTCACTTTAGAGGATGGGGGAGGGGAATGCAAGGGGAGATGAAACATTTGGAGGATTGTCTTGCAATAGTTTCAGTTTTAGCCATAATAAGCTCTTAACTAAAAGTATTTATCACATGGTTGGTTCCACTGAAAAAGATCGTTCTGGTATAGAGATCGTTGGCATGGAGGAAGTTCAGCAACTAATCAGGGAAACGATTTCCCTGGTTGATACTAGAGTACTTTTGACTGGCGATACTGGGACCGGTAAGGAATTGGTGGCACGTCTTATTCATCAGACTAGTCGTAGGGTAAGCGAGGCTTTTGTTGCTGTCAATTGCGGAGCAATTCCGGAAGGACTTATTGAGTCGGAGTTGTTTGGACATAAAAAGGGTTCTTTTACTGGGGCGATAAAGTCTAGAAAAGGTGCTTTTGAAATAGCCGATCGTGGAACGCTTTTTCTCGATGAAGTAGCTGATCTATCTCAGCTGGCCCAGGTAAAAGTTTTGCGTGCTTTGCAAGATGGCGTGATTACTCCGGTTGGTTCTGAAAAGAATAAAACTGTCGATGTTCGTGTCATTGCCGCAACGAATCGAGATGTTGATGCTGCTATTAGAAAAGGTACTCTTCGGGAGGATTTGTTTTATCGTTTGGCTGTAATTCAATTGAAATTGCCATCTTTGAGGGAAAGAGTTGGTAAAGATTTTGGTGAATTGATAAAATTTTTCATAAAAAGGTACGGGAATGTGAAAAAGAATGGGCATGTTGTTCGTGATATTTCCGCCAAAGCCTTCTCTACTTTATCTTCGTGGTCTTGGGGTGGAAATGTTCGTGAATTGGAAAATGTTATTGAACATGCTTGTGTGTTTTGCAATGGGGAGATAATTGAAGAAACTGATTTGCCGGTTTACTTGAGAAGAAAAAGTTTTGTTAAGAAGGACGATGATAAAAAAGGTGCTTCATGTGTAGAAAAACGTATGCCGGTTGAAATTGATGAGTTATCAAATAAGTTGAGGAAAACTTTGGAATTCGTTGGTCTTAAGGATAGTGAATGCCAGGAATTATGCCACTTAGCACAATCCAATGGAAAATTGCTGGTTGAGTTGATGTCTCGAATGCCCAAGCCAAAGATTAGAACGCTTTTCGATTCGATTGTGCGGGAATTTTTGGCTCATTTAAAGGAGAAGTACGAGAACAATGTAGCTTTGATGGCTGATAGAATTGGCGTGTCTAGGCAAGATATGAGCTTTTGGCTTGAAGGAAAAACTCCTTTGTCTGAGCTTGGTGTCGATTGTGCTCCATTGTTGCAACAGATCAAAGAATCTTCGGCTACTTTTGGTAGGCTTTGTACTTTGGTGCCGAGGTGGATGGATGCAAGGAGGCTTATTAGCGGATTGTTGTTTATGTCTATTTTTGAAGAGACTGGTAATAGTAAGGCCAGATTGTCAGAAGAATCTGGGCTTATAATTTATACTATTGAAACACGGTTAAGAAGGATGGGTCAGTTGTGTGACAAGCTTCAAAAGGCTTCCTAGTACCCGACTTTCTCTTTGGCTTGCGCTAAAGTGGCACCGGCGACGATCTTGGCCCGGGTAGCGCCATCTTTGAGAATCTGGCGGATGTAGTCTTTTTGGGGCAGGAGTTCGGCGAAGTGACTTCGGGCGGGGCCGAAGTGGGAGAGGATTTTGGCGAGCAGGAGTTTTTTTGCGTCGCCGTAACCAAAGCCACCTTTCTTGTATTTAGCGGCGAGAGATTTTATTTCTTTCTCTGTGGCGAGGAGTTCGTAAAGTTTGAAGACATTGCATGTTTTCGTATCTTTTGGTTTTTCGAGAGGAGTGGAATCGGTGACTATGCCCATGACTTGTTTTTTTAGCGTGGCTTCGTCGGCGAAGATGTCGATGGTGTTGCCGTAGGATTTGCTCATCTTTTGGCCATCTGTGCCGGGGACGACGGCGACTTCTTTTTTGATGTATGGGGCGGGGATTTTGAAAACTTCACCAAAAATCTTGTTGAAATTTTGACCGATGTCGCGGGCGATTTCGACATGTTGTTTCTGGTCCTGACCGACGGGAATGAGGTCGGGTTGGTAGATGAGAATGTCGGCGGCCATGAGGACAGGATAGTTGAAAAGGCCGATGGTAATTTCTTTCTTCTTTTTTGCGAGTGCGTCTTTCCAAGCATGGGCGCGTTCCAGAAAAGGCATGGTTGTGATGCAATCAAAAATCCAGCATAGCTCGGTGAGTTCTGAGAGATCGGAGTGTCTGAAGAAAACGGTTTTTTTTGGATCGAGGCCGAGGGCGAGGTAGGTGACAGCGAGTTCGTGAGTGAGGGTGCGCATTTGCTCGGCGCTTTTGATGGTGGTCAGAGCGTGGAGGTCGGCGATAAACAGAAAACATTCGAAATCTTTTTGCATTTCGATATGCTGGCGGATGGCACCGAGGTAGTTGCCGAGGTGGACGCGGCCGCTGGGTTGAACTCCGGAGAGGACTCGTTTCATTTAAGTTGTGGTAATAGGGTCGATGTCGATGCGGATATTTGGGTCCATGATATATTCTTTTGGTAAATTTTCCAACAACTTGTGAATGTCGGTTTCGATTTGGCATTTGATGAGGACGATGTAGCGGAATTTTCCGCGGAGGCGGGTGAGGTAGGCTGGGTAGGAATTCACTTCTGCTTCAGGGTTGGAATCTTGGAGAGTTGTGGCGATTTCTTCGGCTCTTTTTTTGGCTGAAGAGAGGGTTTTGTCGAGGACGAGGATTTTGGCCAGATGGGAAAAAGGCGGATTTTTTAAAAGCTTTCTTTGAGTGATTTCGGCTTTGAAAAATTCGTCATAGTTTTGAGTTTTGCTGAATTCGAGGGCGAGGTTGTCGGGATTGTAAGTTTGAATGATGACTTTGCCGCGTTTTTCGGCGCGACCGGCGCGGCCGGAGACCTGCGTGGTGAGCTGGAAGTTTCTTTCGGTGTTGCGAAAATCCGGGATGTTTAGGCCGATGTCGGCTAGGACGATGCCGACGAGATTTACATTTGGAATGTCGAGGCCTTTGGAAATCATCTGTGTGCCTACCAAGATGTCGGCTTTGTGATCACGAAAGTCGCGATAGATTTTTTCGAAACCGTAGCGATTTGAGGTTGTGTCTTTGTCGGCGCGGAGGACACGGGCTTCGGGAAATTCTTTTTTCAAATCTTCCTCGATGCGCTGTGTGCCGATGCCAAGATAGCGGATGTTTGGGCCTTTGCAGACTGGACAGTTGATTGGAGGCTTGGATAGGGCGCCGCAATGGTGACAGACGAGAGTTGGTGAGCCGTAGGTTTTGGCGTGATAGGTGAGTGGGACTTCGCAATTTGTGCAGCGTGTGGCGATACCGCAATCGCGGCAGACTACGGATGAGGCGCTGCCACGGCGGTTCAAAAAGAGGATGGCCTGTTCTTTTTGGGCGAGAATGCGGAGGATTTCTTCGCGCAGGCGTTCGCTGAAAATCGAATAATTGTGTTTGTGAAATTCCTCGCGGAGATCGACGATCTCGACATCGGGGAGGGCGGTGCCGGAGATGCGGCTTTCGAGGCGGAGAGTTGTGTCTTTTAATCTGATTGCGGTTTCGACGGAGGGCGTGGCGCTGCCGTAAACGACTTTGATTTGCGGGTTGATGTTTTGGATTTTTTCGATGACGCGATGAGTGGAGTAGCGCGGACTTTTGTCTTGTTTGTAGGAGGAATCGTGTTCCTCGTCGACAATGATCAGACCGAGATTTTGGAATGGGGCAAAAACGGCGGAGCGGGAGCCGATGATTAGTTTGATTTCGCCGGAGTGGATGCCCTGCCATGAGGCGTTTCTTTCGCCTTCGGAGATCTTGCTGTGCACGGCAGAGGCCTTGAGGCCGATGCCGCTTTCAAAATATTCTATAATCTGTGGCGTGAGGGAAATTTCAGGGACTAAAATCAAGACCTGTTTGCCTTGTTTGATGTAGTGTTCGGCGAGGCGGGTATAGATCTCGGTTTTACCTGAACCCGTGATTCCGTGTATTAAAAAATTGTTCTTTGAGGAATCTTTTATTTCTGCGAATATCTTGTCTTGAGGAGGCGTGAGTTTTTTGAGTGGCGTTCTATTTATTTGTTCAGCTTTTTTGGAGCGTGATTTGACCGGTTTGTTCTGGAAAATTCTTTTTGGAACGAAAAGTTTGAGACACTGGGACAGCGGGCAAAAATAATGGGTTGAGAGCCACTGAAGGAGTTGAATTTGTGAAGTTGGAAGAAGCGGCGCAGACAGGAGAATTTCTTCGATTGGTGAGGTTTTAAAATCGGGTTTGCGATTGTGGATTTCCAAGACGAGACCTTGCGTGCTTTTTTTGCGAAGAGGGAGTTTGACCAAATGGCCGGTTTCCGGATTCAAATTCTCCGGAATGGCGTATGTCAGTGTGCCTACTTTTTGAGGAAAAAGAATTTCGGCGTAGCGCATGAGTTTGGTTATTCCGCGCTGTATTTTAGAGCTTTTTTGGCTTCGAAGATATAGTAAAGAGTCGGGATGACGACGAGGGTCAGGACGGTCGAAAAAGTCAGCCCAAAGATGATGGAGAAGCCCAGTCCGGCCCAAAATTCGTTGCTCAAGGCGAGAGGCAGAAGGCCAACGATATTACTTAGAGTGGTGAGGAAAATTGCCTGAAAGCGGGAGTTGGAAGCTTCGGCGATAGATTTCTTGAATTCCATGCCGTTGCCGCGATTTTCGTTGATGCGGTCGATGAGCACGATGGCGTTGTTGACTACGATGCCGCAGAGGGCCACGACTCCGAGAAAGGCAGGGAATGAGAGGTTTAGGCCGAGGAGCAGGAGGCCCGGGAAAACGCCGATCAAACCGAGAGGCAGAGTGATGAGGATGATCAAAGGTTGTTTGAAGGAGTTAAATTGTAAAACCAAGGCGAAAAGGATGAGTAGGACGCCGACGCTCATGGAGCGATAGAGGTCGTTGAAGGATTCGGCTATTTCCTCCAAGTCTCCGCCAAAGGAAACGCTTTGCCCGTTTGTGATTTGCATGTTGTCGATCTTTTCCTGGATTTTTTTGGTGACATCGACAGCATTTGCGCCTTCCTGAAGTTCGCTGGTGATCTTGATGATGCGCTTTTGGTCTTCGCGGGAAATGGACTCGATGCCGGAACCAAAATAATATTTGCCGAGCTGGCCCAAGGTGACGGAATTTCCACTTGGCGTTGGGATTTCAAAATTTTCGAGATCTTCAAGACTCAAATTTTGGCGGCCGTTTTTTTCCGGAAGCTGATAGCTGACCATAATGTCATTGTCTTCTCCATTCAAAGTCACGGTGTCGGCTTTGACGCTTTGAAGAATGCCACGGATCGTGGCGGCAACTTGCAGTGCCGAGAGGCCGTGATAGCTCAAAATTTCCGGATCGAGAGTGTATTTGAATTCATTGACGCCGATTTTCAGGCTATTGGAAACATTTTTTGTGCCTTCGGTTTCTTTGACGGCTTTTTCAATATCTGCGGAAAGTTTCTTTAGCGCTTTGAGATCGGTTCCGGTGATGCGGACTGTGACAGGTGATTCGGTAGGAGGACCTTCCTGTAACTGGCTGACGGTGATTTTGGCGTTGGTAATTCCTTGCAATTTTTCTTCCAAAGAGTTGGCGATGTCGTAACTTTTTCTGCTGCGTTCTTCTTTATCTACGAGGTTGACGGTGATGTTTGCGAGATGGGAATTTTCAATGCCGCCACCGACCGTGATTCCTTCAGACAGGGCCGGGGATTGATTTGAGCCCATGATGGTCAGAAAATTGTCTATCTCCGGAATTTCATAAAGTTCTTTTTCCACCTTTTCGGTGATTTTTTTTGTGTTTTCGATGACACTGCCGATTGGTGTTTCGACGCGGACGATGAAGTACTGTTGATCGGTTTGCGGGAAAAGTTCTGCTTTGAGAATGCCGGAAATCGGAAGGAACATACTCATGGTAAAGAGCACGATCATGGAAAGAATCAGTAGAACGCGGCGTGGGCGGCTGTTGAGTAATTTCTCTACCGTGTTGTGAACTCTTTGGCCTATCCAGTTGAAAACCTGTTCCAGTCTGGTGGATTTATTGACCAGTTTTTCGGTGTGCAAAAATTTGGCGGAAGCGGCCGGGATGATGGTCAGATTGATAACCAAAGAACCAATCAAGGCCGCGGAAATGACGATTGGCATGGTTCTTAAAAATTCCCCCAAAATACCACTGACGAGAAGCATTGGGCTAAAGGCAAACATGTTGGTCAAGCTACCGACGATCAGAGGCCATTTATAAGTTTGGATGGCGATTAGCGCGGACTCTTTTGCAGGCGTGCCTTTATGAATATTTTCATGAACGCCTTGCATTATCACGATGGCGGTATCGACTGTGATGCCGAGTCCGATGAGCAGTGAAAAAAGTGAAAGCGAATTTAAAGTGAGACCAAAAAAATCCATCACGGCGAATGTGAGCAGGAAAGTGAGTGGTACACTCAAGCCGGCGATCAGGCCTTCGCGCAAGCCGAGGGCGAGGAGAAGAATAATGAAAATCATCACCGCCGTCTCGACTCCGTCGTCCGTGAGAGCGCTCAAGTCACTGCGGATAAAGATGGAATTGTCGTTGCTTACAGCGACATTTACGTTTTCCGGAATCATTCCGCCGGTTTCAAGTTCGGCGATCTTTATTTTGCTGCGATCGACGATGTCGAGGATATTTCCGCCATCTTTTTTGTAGATTTGAATTGAAACTGCCGGCATGGATTCGCCGCCTTTGATGGAAAGTTTGGTGATGACATTTTGCTTCGGATAGTTTGTGCGGATCGTCGCGATGTCTTTGAGCAGGATCGATGTGCCGTCTAAATTTAAAAGGGGGATATTCCCGATATCTTCCAAAGATTCAAAGCGGTTGTCGATGCGGACGGAGTAGTTTAATTCGTCCATGCTGATCAGGCCGAGTGGCAGATTTGTGTTTGCAAATTCGATCATGTTTGCGACCTGATTTATTGTCAGGCCGTAGGCGTCGAGTTTGTTTGGATCAATTTCGACATCGATTTCTTCTGTTTGACTGCCGACGATTAAGGCTTTGGAAACGCCCGAAACTTTTTCCAGCTCGGCTTGGACATCTTCGGCGACGCGACTTAATTCGTAAACGGGTAAATCTCCCATTAAAGAATAGGTGACGATGGAGAAGTCGTTGGCTTCGGCGCGGATCACAAATGGTTCGGTGGCGTCTTCCGGCAGGTCCGGTTTTGCTCTGTCTACTGCGTCTTTGAGGTCCTGCATGTTTTTATCGAAATCAGCTTCCGCTTCGAATTCGACAATGATCAGCGAGTTGCCTGAAGAGGACGATGAGCTAAGATTTTTGATGTCGGAAATTGTGCTGATTTCTTTTTCCATCGGTTCGGTGACGAGGGATTCGACATCTTCCGGATTCGCTCCCGGTAAAATTACAGAAACGCCGCCGATGGGGATATTGATTTCAGGCTGAATTTCACGCGGCAAAGTGGTAAATGCGAGAATGCCGGAAATAATGATGCCGATGGCCAGAAGCCATGAAACGGCTCGTCTCTCAACAAAAAACCCCCAGAAGGAGTGCTTGATTTTTGTCAGCTTTTTTTCCTGCTCGATGTTCATTTGCTGATTTTTACAGAGTCGCCGTCCTCAACCAGATTTGTAGCTGTGCGGATAATTTTTTCATTTCCCTTGAGTCCGTTTTTTATTTCCACATAGTTGCCGATGATTTCGCCGATTGTGATTTTTTTTGTGGTGACTTTGCCGTCTTCGATGACTTTGACGAATTCACCATCGTCGTTGACGTGAAGGCTGTTTAGCGGGATAAAGATGCGGTTTTTGGCGATTGGCTGAAAATAGATTTTGACGAAGGAACCAGGGATGATTTCGCCAAGACGGTCGATGGAAATTTCGACGTCGATTTTTTTTGTGGTGGAATTCAGGCTTGGGCTGATGGAGGTGATTCGGCCGGAGTTGTCTCCGATTTTCACGGTGTCTCCTACATTTACAAGTGCTGATTCGGATTCGTTGAGGCTGGTTTTGACTATGAGATCACCGCTGTTTTCGATCTTCAAAAGAGTTTGGCCGGGGGTTACAAGGTTGTCTTCTTCGGCGTTTATTTCAGTGACGACTCCGTCGATAGGTGCGGTGATGTTTTTTTGATTGGTGGTGATGCGGGAAATTTTGGCTCCGGACTCGGCTTGGAGGAGCTGGCTGTCGGTGCCGAGCTGTTCGAGCGAGGCCCTTTGATAAGCGCTTTCCAGCTGGGTCTGTGCCAATTCGTACTGTTTGCCTGCGGAAGTGATGGCAAAATTCAGCTGATCGATTTGGGAATCAGCGTTAGCTTCGAGGAGGTCTAGTGCTTGTTCGGCTGTGTCGACGTCGTCTTCGGCCGCTTCGAGATCTTCTTCGGCGGCATTGATTTCGTCAGCGGTGGAGTCCGGATCATCTTCCAAATCATCCAAGTAATCTTCGGCGTCGTCGCGGGCGTCCTCGGCATCGTTGAGAGTGTCTTCGGCATTATTGATTTGAATATCATAGACGTCTTCGGTGTTTTTCTTGGTCAGGACGGCATTTTGGTAGGATTCTTCGGCCAGATCGAGGGCGGTTTCGGCGCTTTGGACAGCCTGAAAGCTCAAATCATAGGTGTAGGCTTGAGAATGCCTGGCGATGTTTAGTGAATCTTCGGCTGTTTGATTTTGAATATCGCTGATGTCAGTTGAAAGTGAGTCGCCGAGAGTGATGAGAGTGTCACCTTTGCGAACGCGGTCGCCGACGCTAACCTTTATATTCGTGACACGGCCACTGATTTGAGGGCTCAAATAAACGATTTTTTCGGAATCGGCCACGCCGTTTTTGGTGAAAGTTAGTGAAGCCTGATCTTTGGCAAGGTCGAAAACTTCGACTTCTTTAGTGGTGGAAATTTCGACGCGGGAGACTTTCTCGGGTTCAGCGGAGGAACAGGCCGAAAGTGTCATAGCGAGGGTTGTGAGCAGTAAAATTGACGTGAGTTTCTTCATAGAGTCTGAATTTAACAGCAAAAGATGGCTTTTGTCAACGGTGAGTGATGTTTGTTTTGGCGTGTGGCCGGTTGACATGTTTAGTGGTTGATTAGTTCCATGTCCCGGGACATGGTTTAGGTCATGTTTGAATTGTGTCAAAGGTTGCGTTGGTTTGTGCCCGGGCACAAAGTTGAGAGTCGAAACGGCTTATTGATGAGCTAAAAAGTCTGTGTTTTTCGGACCGGTCCGAAGTGGGGATTGTGGGGAGGAGCGCTTGACAAGCGCCTAGTTTCATGTATAATTGCAGGCTTTAAAATTTCTATGAATAATATCGACAAAAACTTGATTCTGGAGCGGTTTGTCAGTGGTCGTGAGGCCGGTTTGATCGAGCGCTATATTATGGACGGGCCGATGGCTATGAAAGTGGAAATGGGCGTGAGCGAGGCGCAGTGGCGAGTGATCTTCGATTATCTGGTTTTTGAGCACAACCTTCTATACAAGCTGGTGGCTTCAAATGTGGAATTTTTCAGTGATTTTTATGTACGGCATGGGGTGGCCGGACTGCGTGAACTTCTTGATATTGAGGCCGGTTATTACAATCAGGTTTTTGAGGCGGTGTTTGATTTTCTGGCGATCGCGCATGACGGACTACGATTGCACATTCTGGAGAATCGAGAAAAATACCTGCTGGCTTTGAAAGCGCGCGGTATTCATTATTTAAAAAAGATTTTGAATGTGGACAAGGCCAAATATGAGGAAAGCTGGCTGCATGTGCTGGAATTTTTGCTAAGCGCGGCCTGCGAGGCGATGTTTTCAGAGCAGAGCTATGAGCACGGCGTGCGGGCTTTTTCGATGCTGGTAAACGGCACGAGGGAGCACAGGGCGCTGGTGAAGCATGAGATTGGAATGAGGTAGGGGAAACAGGGGGAGGGGAAGGAAAGCGTTCCGCCATGGCGGAACGTGGTGGTACACCCGACAGGAT
>Ga0265292_1003016_pt1 | contig 10834 bp, 6 predicted proteins | sample Munlanlewell296A_FD_189080 | JGI IMG/M metagenome (GOLD analysis project Ga0265292, IMG submission 189080) | Leachate microbial communities from a municipal landfill in Southern Ontario, Canada - Leachate well 296A | ecosystem: Engineered > Solid waste > Landfill > Unclassified | place: Canada... | reverse complement strand
AATAATCAACTTATCATCAGAATACTGGATCATTGTGGATAAGGTGTTACCAGAACAAATTTAGTGTTTTCCAAATAAACAAAGAAGCCCATTAGCATTTAGATTCAAACGTGAGTAATATTTGCCAAGCAAAGCGCCTTTCAATACAGGATTGCTCTTTTCTTAACTGTTTGATCATGTATAAATGGCTGATTTTATAGTTTCAGTTTCCAGATTCTGTTGAATACTCCACCTGCTGATCATTTTCCCTGTTTTTGGGAGTTCTGTATCCAGCACAACATAAGAGGCTGTTTTTATTCGTTGCAGATCATCAATGATATTGTTTTTTATATCAAGTAATTCCAGAAGAAAACCTAAACGTTTTATCACTGCCTGAGATTTGAATCTTTGTGCATACTCAAGCAATTTGTCGAACCTGATTTGATTTTTCGAAATATATATTGCCTTGGCAATCTCGACAATACCACCTGCATAATCAGGTTTAAAAAGGCAGTCGATGATTGTTTTTTCAAGATCAGAACAGAGTACTTTATTGAAATTGTCTATCCATATCTTTTTACTTCCAAAGAAGTGGTTTTCATTATGATAAATAAATTGAAACGGAACATTTTTAATTTTAATAACGGAAGGTCTCAATTGCTTTGAAACAACAATTTGCTCCTTTAGTGAAGGTTGTGTAATTAAATTGTGAATCTGCAATGCAGAATAATAACCTATATAATGTCCGGTATCATTTATAAGACATTCGGCTACTAAATGCCAGTCAGGCATGAATGATTCGGAATTCTGTTCATATGGAATGATATAATATACTCCTTCCTTCAATCTCATCAAAAGGCCTCTTCTTGTCATGTCGCTCAGTAACTCTCTTACTGCGCTCTCCTTTGAGTCAGGTAATGCTTTTAAAGCTTCAGCATAATCAAAACAAGACTTGTTTTTCCCGTTAAACCAGGAAAGAAGTTCATTGGATTGTTTTGATATATATTTATTTTTCATAGTAAGTACGTCAGGTTAAACCTGACTACAATGATACGAAAGATAATTGAATAATGGCTTTTCGTTATGATAAAAAAAATATCATTTGTAGTAAATCTATCAGGATAAAGCTGACCAAGATGATATGAAACATAATTTTCGTAAAGTGTCGGATAAATGGCTCTTTTGCTTTTGCATGAGGGGAAGGAGGTGTGGAGGGGTAAAAGCAAATGTGCCATTTATAGCACTGTTAATGAATTTTAAAATTTTTGCGCGCAGGCAAAGTCCCGGTAAAGAATTGCGAAAATTATTTGTCAAGATATAAGCTAAATTGTGGGAGCGTCCAGTATGGTATCTTGGCTTAAGATATTGTCTCGGCAGACGGTGTTGACACTGGCTTCAGAAAACTAATAATATCCGGTGATTGAAGCTTCATAATTGTTTTGGGCATAATACATTGGATTTTGATTTCCAAAATTTGACTAAATTTGCCCCCTCTCCCGGCAAGCCGGGATCTCCCCCAAGGGGGCGAAAAAACTGTTTCTATTATTAAATTTGTGTTGTAATTAGAGAAAAGATGAAGAACAAAAAGACTTTATTGATGATACTCGATGGCTGGGGAATTGGCGATGGTTCCAGATCAGATGTGATCAGCCAGGTGCCGACACCTAACCTTACTTATTATAAGAATAATTATCCAAACTCAATACTTCATGCCTCCGGAGAGGATGTGGGATTACCCGATGGGCAGATGGGAAATTCGGAAGTCGGCCACCTGAATATCGGAGCAGGAAGAGTTATTTACCAGGATCTGGTTAAAATTAACAAGGAATGCAAGACGGGGGAGATCAGACAAAACAAGGTATTGACAGATGCCTTCTCCTATGCCCGTGATAATAACAAACAGGTTCACTTTCTGGGATTGATGTCCGATGGTGGTGTTCATTCTCTTGATAAACACCTTTACTCGCTGTGCGACATGACAATGGATTATGGACTGAAAAATGTCTTTATACATGCTTTTGGCGATGGTCGTGATACTGACCCACGCAGCGGAATAGGTTATATGAAAAGTCTTTCAGATCATCTGAAGAAATCGAACGGACAGGTTGCATCATTCATCGGAAGATACTACGCTATGGACCGTGATAAGAGATGGGAAAGAGTCAAAGAAGCATATGATCTGATTGTCAGCGGTATTGGCGCGCCTTCCTGTAATATTATTGACGCAATGCAGGAGTCGTATAATAAAGAAGTTACAGATGAATTCATGAAGCCGATAGTTATTACTGATAATTATGGTAATCCAATCGGAAAAGTCAGGGAGGGGGATGTAATTGTCTTTTTCAACTTCAGAAACGACAGGGCAAAGGAACTTACAATTGCGCTGACTCAAAAAGATATGCCTGAGAATGGGATGACAACCTTGCCATTGTACTATTGCACAATGACCCCCTACGATGCTACTTTTAAAGGACTTCATATTATTTATCCAAAAGATAATGCCGATAATACAATAGGAGAAATACTTGCAGCAGCCGGAAAACACCAGCTCAGGATTGCAGAAACTGAAAAATATGCACATGTCACATTCTTTTTCTCCGGAGGCAGGGAGGAAAAATTCAGAAATGAAGAGAGAATAATGATCCCTTCCCCAAAGGTGGCTACCTACGACATGCAACCTGAAATGAGTGCCTATGGTGTAAAAGATGCTGTTATTAAAGCAATTGAATCAGAAAAGTTTGATTTTATCTGTCTTAATTTTGCAAATGGCGATATGGTTGGTCATACCGGTGTATATGAAGCAATTGAAAAAGCTGTAGCCACTGTTGATGAGTGTGCGGGGGCCGTTATTAAGTCGGCGCGCAATTCGGGATATGATGTGCTGGTAATTGCCGACCATGGTAATGCCGATAAGGCAGTAAATGAAGATGGATCACCAAATACAGCTCATTCGCTTAACCCTGTGCCATGTATCCTCGTGAGCGATGATTATAAAAAGATCGATGAGGGGATCCTCGCCGATGTAGCACCAACATTGCTGACAATAATGGGGATAGGAATACCAAAGGATATGACCGGAAAAGTACTGGTGTAAAAAAACCTCATCCCCTTCTCCTATTCAATCCACCTCATCCCCCAGCCCCTTCTCCCAGGGGAGAAGGGGCGTAAGAAAAAGATAATCAATTGATTAAGTCCCTCCCCCCTGGGGGAGGGATTTAGGGAGAGGTGGATTTCAAAAAGGGGTTGGGGTGAGGTGGAATATAAAGGGGATGGAGTAAAATCAGGATAAATGAAGTTTCACAGACTCTAGTATGCTCAGAATCGACAATACCATATTCAGTTTCGACATTCTCGAAAAGAAATTCAGATGCAACCTGCCACATTGCCTGGGCAATTGTTGCAGATATGGTGATTCCGGAGCACCACTGAGTGCTGCTGAGGCACATATTCTGGATGATTTCTGGACTGACGTTAAACCCTATCTAAGGTCTGAGGGAGTTGCTGCAATAGAAGAGAAAGGCAGAAGTGTTACTGATTTTGAAAATGAGAAAGTGACACCACTTATTGGGAATGAGGAATGTGCATATACAATCCTGAAGGACAATATATTCATGTGCGGAATTGAACAGGCATGGTACGATGGTAAAATCTCATTCAGAAAACCATTATCATGTCATCTCTTTCCTGTCCGTTTCAAATATTATTCGGATTTTAAAGCTGTGAATTATGAAGAATTAGCTATTTGCTCTCCTGCGTGTAAGACAGGTGCTGAGGAGGGAATTTATGTTTATGAATTTCTTAAGGAGCCATTAATAAGGGCTCTGGGGGAAGAACTCTACAAAGATTTGTGCATAGCTGCAGTTGAATTAAGGGAAAATAATACTTTGAAAAAATAATTGTACTTAAAACACTAAAAATTATGCAACACATTCGCCAAATGAAAACTACCCGATTTTTAACTTTTTCAGGGGAATTGAAACAATACCCTTATTTTATAAGTATTATAACGAACTGAAAAACAAACAAATAACAAAATATTTTATTATTTCTGAGAGACGCATCACGATGCGTCTCTCTTTATTTCTTTTAATGTTGTTTTGGAGTGTTTTTTTCAGCATTTAAAATTCATTACTGTAAATTATATTTCTTTAGTTTGGAGATTTAATAAAGAACCTCTATATTTGGCAGGTTAAATTAAAACCTAAAACTAATTCGTATGAAGAAACTATTTCTGCTGATTGTTTTGTTTGTGTTTGTAAGTGGTTACACTTTATTGGCACAGACAAAAGTCATTACAGGTACGGTTACCTCTTCAGTTGAGGGGGAAGGTGCAATTCCTGGTGTATCTGTATCTGTTAAAGGTACTACTGTTGGTACCATTACAGATGTGAATGGAAAATATTCACTTACAGCACAACAGAATGCTACTCTCGTTTTCTCCTATATCGGGATGAAAAAGCAGGAGATTCTGATTGGTAGCCGTTCTGTTATTGACGTTGTTATGGAATCCGATCTCTTAGGATTGGATGAAGTTGTTGTAACTGCTCTCGGTATTTCCCGTGAGAAAAAGGCTCTTGGCTATTCAGTCCAGGATCTTGGCGGTGAAAATATCGAAAAGACAAAGGTGTCAAACATTGTAAATGCCTTTCAGGGTAAACTGTCAGGTGTTCAGATCACCAATTCTGATGGTGGTGTTGCTTCAGGCGTCAGGGTAATAATCAGAGGTGTGAACTCACTCTCTGCCAGTGGCAATACACAGCCGCTGTTCATAGTTGATGGCGTACCTATCAACAACACAACTTCTGAAACAGGTGCTTACGGAGGAAGGGACTACGGTAACGCTGCCGGGGATATAAACCCTTCAGATGTTGAGAATATCAGCGTTCTGAAAGGAGCCAGTGCAGCCGCACTGTATGGATCAAGAGCTGTTAACGGCGTTATACTTATTACAACAAAATCAGGGAAGTCAAGAGTAGGTCAGACAGGTCTTGGTGTGACTCTTGAAGAGAACGTCATGTGGGAAACTCCTCTCGTACTTCCTAAATATCAGAATCTTTACGGACAGGGATCCAGTGGAGACAATGGTGGAGAATTTGAATATGTTGACGGTAATTATGGCGGATTGAATGACGGTGTTGATGAAAGCTGGGGCCCACGTCTTGACGGAAGATTAATTCCCCAGTTCGACAGTCCTTATGATCCTGAAACAGGAGTTCGCACTCCAACTCCATGGATCGCACATCCTGATAACATAAAAAGTTTTTTTGAAACCGGGTTGAAAACAACCACCAGCCTGGCCGTTGCAGGTGCAAAACAGGGTGCAAATTTCCGTCTTTCATTATCAAACCAGAAAATCAAAGGGATCCTTCCGAATACCGACCTTACGAAAAATAACATTGCCTTAAATGGTGAATTAGCTGTTACGGACCGGATTACCGTAGGAGGTTCTGCAACATATATCAGCAACAAGAGTGAAAATATTGCAGAGAATGGTTATAACGGGGGCAACCCGATGCAGTCATTAGGACAGTGGTTCGGTCGCCAGGTTGATATGCAGGTACTGAAAGACAAATGGCAGGAGACAGACCCGGTAACAGGCTTACCTTTTAACTGGAACCATAGCTACCATAACAATCCCTACTGGACCCTTTACAAAAATACCAACTCCAGGAACAGGGACAGGATGATTGGCAACATTAATCTCGGCTGGAAATTAACTGACTGGCTCTCATTCAGAGCTATGGCAGGAACTGATTGGTATGTTGAAGATCTCATGGAAAGAACGGCTCAGGGCGATGTTGGAAGAGGAGATCCTCTCGGCGGATTTACAAGTTACTCAAACCGCAGGCAGGAGATCAATGCCAACGCCAGGTTTGAGTTCGTTAAATCCTTTGGTGATATTAGTTTCAACGGATCTTTAGGCACTGAGCTTAACCAGTATAACAGTCAGTATCGTTCAACCACAGTTGCTGATCTTATTATTCCGGATCTATATTCAGTCAGTAACGCCGCTGTTGCTGCTACAACAAACCTAAGCGAATATCACACCGAATTGCAGAGTGTTTTCGGAACAGCAAACTTTGGTTATAAGAACTTCGTCTTCCTCGATCTTACAGGAAGAAATGATTGGTCATCAACATTGCCGATAGATAACAATTCTTATTTTTATCCATCCGCATCACTTTCATTTATTCTAACAGACGCTCTCGGTATCAAGTCAGACATTCTTTCCTTTGTGAAGCTCAGGGCAAGTTATGCTGAAGTAGGTGGTACTGCCAACGCTTATGCCCTTATGGGTACATATAGTGCATCTGAACCATATGACGGTAACCCATCACTTGGCTATACAAATACAATACCTCCTCTTGGACTGAAACCGCAAAAAAAACAATCTAAAGAGGTTGGTATTGAGGTAAAACTCTTACAGAACAGACTGAGTTTTGATGCTGCTTTCTATAAAGAAAATACCATGAACCAGATCATGAATATCGACGTCTCACGTACTACAGGTTTCAGCACCAAGACTATCAATGCAGGTAACCTTCAGAACCAGGGTGTTGAATTACAGTTATTGGCTACTCCTGTTCAGACCTCTGACTTCTCATGGGATGTAACCTTCAACTGGTCAAAGAACCAGAACAAAGTTGTCGAACTGTACGGTGACATGAAATACCTCAACCTTTATAATCTAAGTTGGGGTGGATATGTATATGCCTTCCCTGGTAAGGATTATGGAACTATATTCGGTTATGCAATTGTCCGTGAAAATGCAACTCCGGTATATTATGATGATGCTGAGACACAGCTTGCGTATTATGAATATTCCGGAAGACCTCTTGTCACTAAAGCTGGCCGATACATCCGTTCAGGCCAAAGGACACCTCTGGGTAATGTTTACCCTGACTGGTTCGGAGGAATTAACAACTCATTGACATATAAGAAATTTAACCTCAGCTTTCTTGTTGACTTCAAGAAGGGTGGAGATATATTCTCAGTAACTCACATGTTTGGAATGTATACAGGTGTGCTTGAAGCTACTGCAGCCATCAATGACAAGGGTAAAAATGTCAGGGATGCTATTGCAGATGGCGGCGGTGTCCTGATAAAAGATGCCATTTACGGAAAAGTAAATACTAACGGCACAATCGCTTTCCTTGATGCTACAGGTGCTGTTGTTACTGCTCCTGTTGCAAACACAACATACGTGGATGCTAACACCTGGGGTTATGATTACTATGGGAAGAATGAGTTATCAGTATTCGATGGAAGCTTTGCCAAACTGCGCGAGGTTTCGATGGGTTATTCTTTTAACAAGATTGGTTTCCTGAATAAAGCGGGGATTAAAGATGTGAACCTTTCACTGGTAGGACGTAACCTGTGGATCATCCATAAGAACATTCCGGACATTGACCCCGAAGTTAGTCAGAGTGCTGGTAATACTAGTGTTGGTGCAGAAACCAACGCTATTCCTTCAACCAGATCTTATGGTTTCAATATAAAGATTAATTTCTAACCTATAATGCATCTGATTATGAAATATTTAATAAAATCACAAAAAATTATACCGGGATTGTTCCTGATAGTTGGCCTTCTCTCATCCTGTACTAAGGATTTTGAGACGATGAACCAGAGTCCGAATAGTCCTGTGAGTGTTCCTGCTATTAATGTCTTCACAAATGCTGTACAAAATTCTATTAACCGTCAGTTAGGCGGATGGATTCAGCATACCTATCTTGGAGTGTGGTCTCAACAGTGGTGCAAAGTCCAGTATATTGATGAAGATAGATATATGCCTCGTGACATGTCCGGCGAATTCCAGGCACCTTTTATATCTGAACTTAAGAACCTTACCATAGTGATCACAAAGGCTACAGCGGATAAAAATGACAGACTTGTGGCAGCTGCAAAGATCATGAGGGCATGGGTGTTTATGTATGTGACCGATGTATGGGGTGATATCCCTTATAGCGAAGCAATGCAGGGTTTCAGCGTTACCGGGACATTGACTCCCAAATATGATACTCAGGCAAGTATTTATGCTGATCTCCTTGTCCAACTTGAAGAGGCCAATGTCGCGCTTAGTGGAACAACGGTTAACTTCGGTTCTGGTGATATTCTTTATGGCGGAGACCCCGTCCTCTGGAGGAAATTTGCAAACTCACTGAAACTGAGGATACTGAACCGCGCGGCAGGTACTCCATGGTCATTCACTTATAACATGGCAGGAGGCACACAGGTCACAACCACAGCAGGCACTGCAGCACTTGCAACAGCTGATGCACAGATCGGTGCAATTCTTGCTGCCCCGGCAACATACCCGGTTTTTGAATCCAATGATGATAATGCAGCACTGCAATATCCTGGACTTCCATACAGAAGCCCGATCTATAACACTCTTTTTGCAAGAATGGACCAGGCTATCTCGGAGACTATGATAGACTGGTTGAAGGCAAGAACCGATCCAAGACTTCATATCTATGGTCAGCCAACACCCAACTCAGTTACGACACCTCCGCTTAAGTATGTAGGTTGGCAGAATGGACGGGAGAAAACCGCAGCTGATTTTCCAAATATTTCTCTTCTTGGGACAAAAATCGCCTACACTGAGACTGCCCCGGCTTATGTATTGTGTTATGATGAAGTTCAGTTTATTAAGGCTGAATACTATAAACGTAAAGGCAATGATGCTGGGGCCAAGACTGCATATGAAGCAGGTATTGCTGCTTCAATGAAAAGATGGGGTTTGGCTGACGGTTCCAGTGTTTACCCGTCATGGGGCACGAAATCCGTTACTACAGGTACAACCGGTTTCGCGGTGAACTATGCCACTTATCTCGCTCATCCGCTTGTTGCATGGGGAGGCACTGATGCCCATAAATTCCAGCTTATCTGCGAACAAAGGTGGGCAGCTATATTCGGACAGGGTGTTCAGGCTTATAGTGAGATAAGAAGGACCGGTTTCCCTGAAAGGATCTTTGAATATAAACTTGCGGGAGTTTATGCCCCGTACGCGAACCTTGGACTTCCTATCAGAGTGCAATACGCATTAAGCGAGGATACCTATAATACGAATAATGTTTCAGCAGCAAGGACCGCTCAGAAAATTGAGGCAATAAATGAAGGTATGTTCAGTACAAATGGTATTACAAGCCAGATGTGGTGGCATACCAGGAAAAATCCAATTCCAATTCAACCTGATGTTCATTAGAATAATTGGTTAACTTATATGGGAAGAGAGTCTTACGGGGCTCTCTTCCTTTTTAATTATTTTTCTCGTAATTTTAAATTGTGCGATTTTTGTACTAAAAGTTTATGAAAAGGGTAGTTCTGATTGCAGGAATAGTAACAATGTCTTTATCTGCTTCTGCCATATATGCGCAGAGCAATTGTAAAGTGCTGATACCAAGGATTGGTGACTCATACGCCGGTTCTTGTAAACAGGGTCTCGCTGATGGCTCTGGTGAGGCTTTTGGCATTGACCAGTATAAAGGTGAATTCAAGAAAGGCTTTCCGGATGGTGTTGGCATATATTTCTGGCAAACAGGTGAAACATACAATGGGGAATGGAAAAAGGGACTCAGAGAAGGAGGGGGTAAATATACCTTTAAATATATGGGCAGGGATTCAGTGCTGGCAGGTGTATGGAAAGAGGATAAATACGTTGGAGAACGCGATTTGGCTTCTTATGTGATTGAATACCGGAACAGCATTGGCCGGGTAACTTGCATGAGGATGGGAGACAGACCTTACGTTAAGTATAAATTCTCACGTAACGGAGGCGAATCGAATAATATTAATAACCTTCTGATGCAGGGCAGTTCAGGTTCTGAAAGCAACACCGCTTCATTTTCAGGATTTGAACAGGTGATTTTTCCTTTCAAGGGCAAAGTAACATTCAATGCCCTCAATTCTTTCCAGACAGCTACGCTTACCTGTGAACTCAGATTAATAATTAATGAACCCGGGTCATGGATTGTCACTATGTTTTATTGATTTTAATGTTCTAAAATATTCCCCAATAGAAAATTTCCAATGCACTGGTAATGATAGTTTTGTTGTCTGTTGCCTGTCGCCCTTTTTTCTTATTCAATCTTCAGATTAACAAGCTCAAGCCTCGTTGTTGTAGCCCTCAGTACCTTTATAACGATATTCCGGATCCTTATTACATCATTATTTCCGGGGATACTGCCATGATAAAATAAGATCATACCGGCAAGTGTTTCATAATCATCTTTTTCAGGCAGGCTAAGATGATATTTTTCATTCAGGTAATCAATCTCAATACGACCCGAAAGAATATATTCGTTGTTACCGGTAACCTTTTCAGTGAGATCATTTATATCATGTTCATCCTCAATATCCCCCACGATCTCTTCCAGCACATCTTCTATTGTTACCATTCCGGATGTCCCACCAAACTCGTCAACCACAAGGGCAATATTCTTCTTTTCATCAACAAACAATTTCAGTAGCTTATTTGCAGGCATCGTTTCCGGTACAATTGCCAGCTTCCTTAACGATGATCTGATATCTATAGGATTTTTAAAGATATCCTTCAACTCGAAATAGCCTGTAATATTATCAATGGAGTTCTGATAGACCAATATCCTCGAAAGCCTTGTTTCGATGAATTTTTCTTTAAGCTCCTCTACAGTACTCATACAGTCAACTGCCTCAATCTCGGTCCTGGGAACCATGCATTCCCTGAGTTTTACATTGGAAAAGTCCAGAGCATTCTGGAAGATCCTGATATTGTGATGATCAGGCCCTGATTCTTCTTTACTCTGCTTGCTCAGATTGACAAAATGGTCAAGATCAAACTTGCTGAAAACCAGATTCTCCTGCTTCTTCCCGC
>Ga0265292_1003015_pt1 | contig 10841 bp, 13 predicted proteins | sample Munlanlewell296A_FD_189080 | JGI IMG/M metagenome (GOLD analysis project Ga0265292, IMG submission 189080) | Leachate microbial communities from a municipal landfill in Southern Ontario, Canada - Leachate well 296A | ecosystem: Engineered > Solid waste > Landfill > Unclassified | place: Canada... | reverse complement strand
GCGCGGTCGCGCATCTCGCTCGTGATCGTGTCATTGAACTCGCCCCAGACAACAGCAATGCGCCGCAGCGGCGGCGCTTTACTGGATAGGTCCGGCATCGTCGTACCCCTGTCGTTGTCCGGTGCCGGCAAGTTCCGTGAGCTTGTGCGGCTCGTAGAGCATCATGTGCGCGTTGACGGCGTGCTCGCGCGTGCGCTCCACGGCGAGTTTCTTGAGATCGCGCTCGTACTTCGCGACCTCGCCTGGCGTGTCGGGCCGATGCGTGACCTTGCCCAATGCATCGTGGTCGAATGGCTCGTCCATGTGTATGAACACCTCAAGGAGGGGCCGCCCGAACTGCGTTCGCAGCCACATGAGGCCAAGCGACGCCTCGTGACCGCAGACCTTGTCCACGTCCTCTGCCCCCACCATCCCGCAAGCGATGACGAGGTCACACCCCTCGTCGAAGAAGCGCCGCGCGGCGGCTGGCAGGTCCTTCACGCCGGGTACGGTGACGCGCTTGAGTTGTGCGGCCTTCGCGAGCGGTCGCAGTGTGTCGAGGGCGACTTGGCCCATGTTCACTCGTGAGAATGTGGTGTCGATGATGCCGATGTTCACAGCGTCCCTTCCTTCGCGCTGGGGTCGTATAGCTCCAGGATGCGCTTCACGATCTTGCGCGTGCCGTTCAAGTCGTGCTCGTCGAACTTTGGCATGCGCGCGATCTCGATGTGGCCGAAGCCGCGTTTCGCCAGTTCAGAACGCAGTTCGTCCGCTATGTGGTAGTCATCGTAACCCAATGCGATGACGTCTGGCTCCACGGCGGCCACGGTCGCGTACTGGTCGAGGGAGCTTCCTAGGATGGCGACGTCCACCGGCTTGAGCGCCGCGACCATGGCGAGACGTTGTTCTTGCGGCAAGATTGGTTGGTGCTTGCGCCGCGTGACCATGACGTCCGTCGCGACGACGACGACGAGTTCGTCCCCGTGCTTCTTTGCCTCCGTGAGGTAGTGGACGTGGCCCAGGTGGAGCAGGTCGAAGACGCCCGCTGCCATCACGCGCCGCACGCCGGGTCTCTTCTCCATCGCTCACCGCGATGCAGGAACTTGGACTTCAAGCTTCATCCACGCATCTTCGATGGCCTTGCCCTCGAGGAGCACTGTGTTGTGGCGGTTGGCCCAGTCGAGCGCCCCCGCTTTCCCGCGCGCCTTGCCCTCGCCGAGCATCTCCGCGCCAGCGATGACCGGGGTGACGCCGGAGAGACGCGCGAGCGCCACCGCGATCTCGGTGTGCCCCTTGCGCGTGTGGAGGAGTCCATCCGCGCCAACGCACAAGTGCACGTGGCCTGGCGCGCGGAAGCTCTTGCCGAACGCATCCATGAGGTCGCTCGTATGCCCCGCAAGCGCGCGCTTGCCCAGCTTCGCGAACTCCGTGATGGTGAGCGAACGGTCGTTGTCAGTGATGCCGGTGAACGTCTGGCGGTGGTTCAGGGTGAGTGAGAACGAGGACCGCTTGTCGTACTTGATGTCGTTGGGGATGAGGCGCCGCAGGACGGGGTGAGCCTCGCCGGCTTCGGCGTAGAGGTCCTGGAGGAATGGAAGCTCGAGCGCTGAGCCGATGCGCGGGTCCACAGCGAGGAACACGAGACCCCCCGCCTCGCTGCGCAGAGCTCGGACTGCGTCGGGCGTCGCATGCTCAGCAGCAAAGAAGAGGTCCACCTCTTCCTCGCGGCCGTCAGCATCGTAGATAAGGACGGGTTTGCCAGCGCGGAGGAGCTCGCCCGCGCGAGCCAAGGACGCGTTCACGACAGTCGCAATGCGACCTGGTAGTTAAGAAATGGGTAACTACCAACAATAGGGTAGTTTGGGTTGGACGGGGGCCAGTGGGGCCACAGCCCTCGCTATATCTGCTCTTGTTGAAGCCGATAGCACGTGACGTACCCGGCGATGCGGTTGCGCATCGACTTGCCCTGGATCGTCGCGAGTTCGCTTACGGCCTTCTTGTTGTGGTCGAAGTCGCCCGTGAACTGCTCGGGGTAGCGCTCGACGAGTTCGATGGCGACGCGCTTGATGTAGGTCGGACGGATGTTGCCCATGGGAATCACCAGCACCGAGGGGACTTGGTCCCTGGCCCTCCACGAGCAGAAGACTCAGCTCGTGGCGCACTCGGTGTGCAAGGCGCGACATGCGGCAGAACTATTTGAACGCTGGGGAAGCTGGACTCAGGCTTTCTTGAGGAAAGGAAGCCCCGTGTTCTCTGCCACACGCACCGTGTACCCAGTGGGCAGTTCCGCGGGCTTGCCACTCTTGGGCGCGCCCCTGCTGAAGAAGTAGATCGTCTGCTGGCGACCCCCGTTCAGCTCGACTTGACGATTGTACAGCATCCAGTCGCCCTTGTCCGTCTTGTACATGTATGCCAAGATAGCCCTCCGCCCGCTGCAGTCCGCCATGGGGGGGAAAGCTTTTCGGAATGCATCTGGCGCGTTCTCATCAACCGATGACGAGCGGTTCCTTCTCAGCCACCCAGTCTGGACCGAACCGGTCAAGCCTGTATGGCCTCATGTCAATGGATGGAGGCTGACCCAGGATGGATTGGGCCACGAGCAGCGTCGTCATGGGCGAGATCATGAAGCCATGGCCCGACGCACCATTGAGCTGGACGAAGTTGGCGAGCCCAGGCGATGGGCCCAAGATCGGCTTGCTGTCTGGTGTCACGTCGTACGCGCCGGCCCACTGGCGAAGGACTTTCACCTCGCCGAGGTTGGGCAAGATGTCCACCAGAGCCCTCGCGACGCGCTTGGTGAACGCGAAGCTGCTCTGGAAGTTGATTCCGGGCTTCTCGCCGGGCATGCCGATGCCGCTGATGATCTCGCCACGCATGTCCTGGCTCGCGTAGAGCCCATTCCGTAGGTCCACGACCATTGGGTCCAAGAACGGTTTCAGGGACTCCGTGACGAGGATCTCGTGCCGCACGGGCGTGTTGGGCAGCTTCAGGCCGACCATGTCAGCGACCTGGTTCGACCAGCAGCCAGCAGCGTTCACGACCCAATCACACTTCACGTCACCGCGGTTCGTGCGCACGAGCGTCACGCGACCGCCGCTCGTCTCGAAACCAGTCGCGCTCGTGAACGTTCGTACGTCCACTCCAAGCTCTGTACATTTCTTAGCGAGCCCGAAAACGACGGCCCACGGGAAGATGATACCATCGCCCGGGTGATAGCTCGCAGCCAGCACGCCACTGGTGCTCAGATCTGGCACGATGATCTGGGCCTCGTGCGCGTCCACGACGCGCGACTTGACACCATTCGCGTTGTGGAACGCGACGGTCTTTCGCAGCGCGTCCACGGTCTTCTCGTCGTGAGCAAGGAATAGGTAGCCTCCCTGCCGGAAATAGACGTTGAAGCCCAGCTCCGCGCTCATGTCGCGGAACATCCGGATGCTCTCTCGCGCCAGGACGAGGTTGTCAGCCGTCCCCCACTGGGCCCGCACGCCGCCGCCATTCCGGCCGCTTGCGCCCGCGAGGAGATAGCTCTTCTCCAGCACGAGGACGTCGCGCATGCCACCCATAGCGAGGTGTCGTGCAACGCCCAACCCGTTCGCGCCACCGCCGACGACGACGGCATCGTAATGGTCCTTGAGGGGGCCAGTCGTCGTGACGAAGGGCGTGTGGGGCGTCACTCCTCGTCCCCCGCAAGGAACCGGAGAGGCACTGGTTGCACGGGAGGGCGGTACGTGATGGCGCCCAATGCCTCGACCGACTCGCCCGTCACCTCCGAAAGCAATCGCCGGGCGAGCGTGACGCACGCCTTGCCCTGACAAGGCCCAGTACCGAAGCCCGTGTAGCGTTTGAGGGATTCGAGGTCGCGGCAGCCGCGGGCGATAGCCTCGCGCAGCTCGATGTCGTTCACGTCCTCGCACGTGCAGACCATGCACTTGTCGGTGGTCATAGCGGCCGCACCGTCCTCGCAAATGCCGCCGCTGATTCACCTGCAGCCTCGCCGCTTGCCATCGCATCAAGTGGCGAGGACGCGCCGAGCACATCGCCAGCAGCGAAGACACCGGGAGGTAGCTTGCTTGGGTCCGGGACGAGTACCCACCCGCTCGCGACGAACGGCGCTCCGCATTGCTGGAGCAGCTCGACGCGCGGCGTCTCGTCGCCTGCGTAGAGCACGCAGTCCACGCGCAGTTCGCGGCCGTCCGCGAGGCGTACGCGCTCCACGTGTGTGCCTCCCATCGCCTCGACGACGGGGGACTCGCCCCAAGCGACGACGTCCGCTCCCGCCTTGGCAAGGTCCTCGCCAGCGTGGCGGGTCGCGGGGGCAGAAAGCGCAACGCGCTGACCGGCGAGCACGCCGTGCTTGTGGAGTAAGATGAGCGCTGCGCGCGCGCCCATCACGCCGGGCAAGTCGTTGCCCGGGAAGAGCGCTGGCGTCTCGTGATAGCCCGACGCGACCACGAGCGCCTTGGCTTTCACCTCGATGATGCGTTCATGCGTAAGGACGGCGACGATGCCTGGTGCTGGCATCTTGTTGCCCACGCCATCTGTAAGATAGCAACCGAACGCGACGCTCGAGGCGAGTACTTCCCCACCGGCGTCGCGCACGCGCGCCAGCAACTCCGCGGCGACGAGCGTGCCGTCGCGGCCGCCCACGTCACGGTGCAAGAGGAGAGACCCGCCCTCCCGATCCGCCTCCTCCGCGAGGAGCACCGTGGCGGCGCCCTCGGCGGCTGCAGCAGCCGCGGCGAGGCCAGCGGGCCCCGCGCCGACCACGAGCACGTCCACCTCACGCTTGATGATGGTGGGCCGCACGCGGCTGCGTGAGATCGGCTTGAGGTCGGGCAACTTGCCAAAGCCCGCCATGCGCCGGATGACAGCGTTGTACAGGGGAGTCAAGACCCTGGGATGGATGAACTTCTCGTGATAATCGAAGTCGCGCCGGTACACCTTGTCCACGACCGCGAAGAAGTCGCGCCGCGCGCTGGGGAAGGCGTTCTGCGTCTCCACCACCATGCCGTCACGAGCGGGTGTCACGCAGGCGCGCACGTTGGGCGTGCCGTCCACGCGCACGAGGCACGAAGCGCACTTGCCCGTGCCGCAGGAGTAGCCGCGCGGCCGATGGTACTTGATGGAGCGCATCAGGACGCGCTCGCCCGAAGCGTGAAGGGCGGAGCAGACGGAGTCGCCCTCGACACCGGAGATGGTGCGTCCATCGAACTTGAATCGGATTGACGCGCCAGGGGCACAAGCGGGGCCGGGGATGCGCTCGGGAGAAGGCGCCATCTTGCGCCGCGAGCGCGGGAGGGCTACTTGAGCGCTATGGCCAAGCGTGGCACCAAGAACGGGGCGCGGCGTGAGGGCTCGACCCGAAAGAAGTCTCACTCGCCAGCCGTCGCGTCGCGGCCCGCGTTCTGGTCCACGTGCCCCACTCCGGTCTCTCGCCCGCCACCGCCGGGAGGCGTGCGCTCGCTGGGTTTGGACGGCAGCTTGGCCCCCGAGACGGGAGCGCCCTGCCTCGCGTCGTCACCGTACGAGGGATAGGCTTCCAGCATGCGTGCATAGGATGGGTGCGCCGAGGAGATGAACTTCTGGCCGAACGACATGCGGACGGCCGCCTGCTTGGCGCGAACCCTTCCCCGTCACGATCCTACAGTCTCTTCTCTTCCACGAACAGCTCCGCGCCCAGGATGTTCGACCCGGCCGCACCGCGGATGGTATTGGAGCCAGTGACGACCCACTTCAAATGAAAGAGCGGGTCCTTCCTCAACCTGCCCACGACGACGCTCATGCCCTTCTCCGTCATCGCGTCCTTCCTCGGCTGCGGGCGGTCCTGCTCCATGCGCACGTGCACGGGGCGTTGGGGCGCGCTGGGGAGCTTGAGCTTCTGGGGCGGTCCTTGGAACTCGCGCAGCACTTGGGCGGCCTCCTCCGGCGATGGCGCGCTCTCGAACTCGGCCGCGATAGCACAAGTGTGTCCCTCGGTGACCGCGACGCGGACGGCGGTCGCGCTGACGGCGACGTTGGAGAGAGTCACGCCCTCCGTGCCCAGTTTGCCCAAGAACTTCTTGGTCTCCTTCTCGAGCTTCTCTTCCTCGTTCCCGATGTAGGGGATGATGTTGCCCGCGATGGCCATCGAGGGGACCCCGGGGTAGCCTGCGCCACTGAGGGCCTGATACGTGCTGACGAACACGCGCTTCAATCCAAAGACATCGTGCAGGGGCTTGAGGGACATGACCATCGTGATGGTCGAGCAGTTCCCGTTCGTTATGATCTTGCCCGACGTCTTCTGGCGATCCACGAGCGCGAGGTGGTCAGCGTTGACCTCGGGCAGTAGGAGGGGCACGTCCGCGTCCCAGCGGTGGTCCTTCGCGTTGCTGAACACATGGATGCCGCGCTCGGCCAGCGAGGTCTCGATCGGGCCTGCCTTGCCGCCTGAGATGGCGCTGAAGACGAGGTCCACGTCCAGGTCGGCTGCCGTCGTCTTCACGACGACATCGCGGAGGTTCTGTGGCATCTCTTGGTCGAGCACCCACGAGGCAGCGTCCTTGAACGCCTTGCCGGCGCTGCGCTCGCTGGCCACCAGTTCCGTGATGCGGAAGTAAGGGTGGTCCTGCAGGAGCGTGACGAAGCGCTGCCCCACCATGCCTGTTGCGCCAAGGATGCCTACTTTGACCGTGTTCGTCATGCTGAGATCATTCCCCCGAGAACAAGAATTCTCCGTGGATCGCCCGAACGCACGCTTCCTTGTCGCGGCGCTTCACCACGAAGTTGAGCGCGATGTCAGACGCCCCAACAGATATCATCTCGATGTTGACGCCCGCTCGCCCCACGCTCGTGAAGATCTTGCCTGCCGTGCCGTGCGTGGAGCCGATGCCACGGCCCACCACGCACACGAGCGACATGTCCGGGATGCCTTCGACGCTCTGGATGATGCCCTCGCGGATGCCATCGAGCGCCTTGAGCCCGCGGTCCAGGTCCTCCTCGCCGATGAGGAGCGCGAAGGAGGCTTGGCTCGCCGCCATGTTATAGACGTTCACCTTTGCTCGGGCGAGCACGGTGAATACCTTCTCGCCCACCCCCGGCGTGTACGCCATGCCGGGACCGTAGATCTTGAGGATCGCGAGCCCGTCCTTCGTGGTGGCGCTCCGGAGCGTCCGTTTTGCGAGCGATGCGCTGTCGGCGATGCGCGTTCCTGGCGCTTCGGGCTTGGCCGTGTTGCGCACCACGATCGGGATATGCAACTCACGGAGCGGCTCCACGGTGCGCGGGTGCAGCACCTTCGCGCCGACGTACGCGAGCTCCGCGGCCTCGTCGTACGTCATCTCATCGATGGGGGCGGCCTCCTTGATGATGCGTGGGTCCGCCGTGAGGAAGCCATCCACGTCCTTCCACACTTCAAGCCGCTCGGCCCTCATCGCAGCGGCCACGATGCTGCCCACGAAGTCGCTGCCACCACGGCCAAACGTGGTGACGTGCCCGGCTGCATCGCAGCCAAAGTAGCCAGTGAGGACCGGCGTGACACCGCTCTTCACGCGCGAGAGCACGGTCCGCTGCAAGTTGTGCTCGATGGCTGGCATGAGGGGACTCGCGTTCCCGAACACGCCATCCGTCAGCATGCCAGCGTCGTCGCCGTCGATAGCTTCTGCAGCGATGCCACGCGATCGAAGGAGGCCAGCCAGGACGCGGACGCTCAGGCGCTCGCCGAAGCTCACTGCCAGGTCACGCGTCTTCCCCGTCGTTTCTTCAGTGTAAGCGATGCCGTAGAGGAGACGCTCGATGCGCTGGAGGAGCGCCTCGACCTCGTCTGCCACGCGTTGCGTCTCGGCGGGCGTAGCGTCGCCCATCCGCATGGCTTCCAGGTGGCGGCTGCGCAGGTCGTCAAGGAACGGCGCGATGGCGCCTTCATCACGGACGACCCGCTTGAGGACGTCATGCAGGGCGTCCGTGACGCCGCTCATGGCGCTCACGACGACGACGCGTTCCGGCGGCGCGCTGGCGATGATCTGACACACGCGCTTGATCATCGGCGCGCTTCCGACGCTCGTGCCGCCGAATTTCATGACGATCATGGCGAGTCACCATCGAAGAAGCGTTCTGCCTCACCCATGTAGGTGCGGAAGGCCTCGCGGGCCGACACGGCCTGCTCGAACTCATCAAGGCTTCGCCGCAACCGGGTCAAGACCTCTCGCGTGTGGGGGTTGAGCTTCTGGATCTCGAAGTAGAGGTCCTTGTTCTCACTTGCGACCTCGCGCGCGATCGCGAGCTGCTTTTGGAACGTGGGGCCGCCAAGGTGCGCAAGCTCCGAGAGCGGGAGCCCGTTGCGTGCCAGACTCTGGCCGAAGATGAGATTCACCGCGTGGGGCAGACCCAGCACTGACGCCATGTATCGGTCGTGCTCCTCCACACGCATCTCGAAGACGTTGGCTGCGGTGTCCTCGAAGAGCGCTTTGGCGGCACGGTTTGCTTCCGCGTTCCCGCAGTCACAGATGATCACGTTCTTGCTTGCCAGAAGTTCGGTCTGGGGGCCCCACATCGGGTGCACGCTCGTGACGGCCGCGCCTGAACCAGCGCTCGCGAACTCCCTTAGCTCGGCGAGGAAAGGCGACTTCAGCGAGCCGATCTCGAAGACCAATGCCGTGGTTCGCCCGTGGAGCTGCTTGAGGATGCCCGCGACGGCGCTTGGCGGCGTCGCGATGAGGATGAGGTCGAACGCGTGAGCCGCTTGGGCCACGTCCCGCACTTGCGCGTAGCCGTTTGGCGTCCCGCGGGAGTCCGCGATGGAGACGCTGAAGCCCTTGCTGTCAAGGAACTCGGCGAACCAACGACCCATGCTGCCCGCGCCACCTATCACGAGGGCCATCTTGCCGTTGCTCACGAGGCTTGCGCGAGTGCGCCCGCGTCTGTCGAGTTCCTGCGCGTGCAACGACTCACGAATAAGGATCTTGACGACTTCCTCGGCGACGTCAGGACTAAGAGCATCTGCGGCGGCGCGCTCCCGCGCCAGTCGGATGACCTCCGCTTCCACGACGTAGTTCCTGATGGGGCTGCCGGACTCGGCCTTCAGTTCGCCCACGCGGCGAGCGAGGGCCGTGCGTTTCGCGGCCAAGTCCACGATCTGCTGGTCCAACTCACGGATGCGCACCCGAAGCGACTCGATATCATCGCTTGGCATCAGGCATCCTCCAAGAACGGCCGCGCGACACCCAGCACCCCCAAGCGTTCAAGCAGCAGGTCCAGCAGGACGCAGGCGGTCACGGCCTCCACGACCGGCACCGCACGGGGCACGATGCAGGGATCGTGGCGCCCCTTCACGCGAAGTTGGGCAGGCTCGCGCGTGCGCAGGTCCACCGTTTCCTGGTTGAGCGGGATGCTGGACGTGGGCTTGAAGACCACACGGAAGCGCAGAGGCATGCCAGTGGTGATGCCTCCAAGCGCACCGCCATTGTGATTGGCCTTCGTGACGACCCGGCCGTCGGGTGCAAGCGCATACGCGTCGATGACGTCCGAGCCCCGTACCCCTCCGAAGCCGAAGCCATCGCCGAATTCAACGCCCTTGACTGCGGGCACCGCGTAGAGCGCGTGCGCCACGAGCGACTCGACGCTGTCCATCAACGGATCCCCCAGCCCCGTCGGGAGCCCTTCCGTGACGCACTCCACGATGCCGCCGACCGAGTCGCCGGCCGCGCGCGCGTCCTCGACCTCCGCTATCATCGCCTGCGCGGCTCGGACGTCTGCGCAGCGTACGGCGGTGGACTCGACGGTTTCGCGAATACTCGCCACGTCAAGGCGCGCGTGCGAGATGGTCTTGCCGATCTGCACCGCGTGCGCAGCCGTCTGGACACCGTGCGCTAAGAGCACTTTGGCGGCCAGCGCGCCGGCCATCACCCAGCACGCAGTGAGGCGGCCGCTGAACATGCCGCCTCCGCGCGGGTCGTTGTGCCCGGCAAAACGCACGCGCGCTGGGTGATCGGAATGACCGGGACGCGGCCTATCGCGGAGGTGCTCGTAGTCCTGCGAGCGTGTGTCCTCGTTCGCCACTTCCATCAGGATGGGCGCGCCGCTCGTCTTGCCATCGAAGACGCCACTCCTGATCTTCACGCGGTCCGCTTCCTGCCGCTGCGTCGTGAGGAGTGATTGGCCGGGTCGCCGCCGGTCGAGCCACGGTTGTACGTCATCCCCGCTGAAGGGGATGCCAGGGGGCACACCATCGACGATGACCCCGACAAACTCGCCGTGACTCTCGCCCACCAACGTCAAACGATATCTTCGGCCGATGGTGTTCATGCGGGGCGAACCTCCATGCGAACGCCTAGGCGCTGGAAATCCTCGACGAAGCTCGGGTACGAGACGCGGTAAGCCTCGTGGTCGTCCAACTCGATTGGCCCTTCGGCCCGAAGCGCGCAAACGGCCAACGCCATCAGGATGCGGTGGTCACCCTCGGTCACAAGACCCTTTCCACCCCGGACCTTGCCCCCGCGGATGACCGCGCCGTCCTCGCGCTCATCGCAATCCACGCCGAGGCGCTTCAAGTTCGCGACCATGACCGCGATCCGGTCAGATTCCTTGAGGCGCAAATGCTTCGCGCCAAAGAGCACCGTCTCGCCCGGCGCGTGCGACGCGACCGCGCAGAGCACCGGAAATGCGTCCGGCGTGTCAGAAAGATCGATGCGGGTGCCGTGGAGGTCAGCGCGCCGAGCGGTCACGCCAGCCTCAGTGGCACGCACTTCGGCTCCAAATGCCTTGAGATGATCCACGATGGCGCGGTCGCCTTGCGCACTTCGTAGCGTCAGATTCCTCACCGTGACCTCTCCCGCAAGCGCACCCGCGCAAAGCGGGAACGCCGCAGTGCTGTAGTCGCCCGGCACTCG
>Ga0265292_1003013_pt1 | contig 10848 bp, 9 predicted proteins | sample Munlanlewell296A_FD_189080 | JGI IMG/M metagenome (GOLD analysis project Ga0265292, IMG submission 189080) | Leachate microbial communities from a municipal landfill in Southern Ontario, Canada - Leachate well 296A | ecosystem: Engineered > Solid waste > Landfill > Unclassified | place: Canada... | reverse complement strand
CGGGGAGATACTCTTCCCCGCCGACCGGCCAAAAAAACCGGCTCCAATTCTTGACAGTTTTTTGCACTTTCGCCGCTTATCGTGTAATACTTAGCCGCAATGAAACTGGTCATCGTCGAGTCGCCGTCGAAATCCAAGACCATCTCCAAATATCTCGGAGACGGTTTCGTCGTACGTGCCTCGGTCGGCCATATCCGCGACCTCCCCAAGTCCGCCAAGAAAGCCATCGATATCGAAGCAGGGTTCGTGCCACACTATGAGGTCGTGGCCAAGAAAGAGCTGATCATTGCCGACATCGCCAAAGAAGCCGCCGGAGCCGACGAGATCATCCTGGCGACCGACCCGGACCGCGAGGGCGAAGCCATCGCTTGGCACATCTCCGAAGTCCTCAAGGACCGCCTCGGCGCCAGCGTCAAGAAGAAGATCGAGCGCGTGGCCTTCCACGAGATCACCGAGAAGGCCGTGCACGAAGCCATGGGGCATCCGCGAGCTGTGGACGAAAAGCTCGTCGAGGCCCAGGAGGCCCGCCGCGTCCTTGACCGCTTGGTCGGTTACGATCTCTCCGGTCTGATCTGGAAGAAGGTCCGTTACGGCCTCTCGGCCGGGCGCGTCCAGTCCCCCGCCTTGCGCATCATCATGGAACGCGAACGGGAGATCCGCGCCTTCCAGCCCGAGACTTACTGGGTCATCGCCGGTATGTGGCAGACCGCCGCGAGCGTCCCGCTCGCCCTCACTTGCTCCAAAGAACCGCGCGACAAGAAGGAGGTAGACGCCATCCTCGACAAAGCCCGCGCCAACGATTGGCATATAGTAGACGTCGAGGAGTCCGAGCAGAAGCGCCAGCCCAAAGCTCCCTTCATCACTTCCACACTTCAGCAGACAGCCAGCACCCGGCTCGGCTTTGCCCCTTCATGGACGATGTCGCTGGCACAGAAGCTCTACGAGGCCGGTTATATCACCTATATGCGCACCGATTCGACCAACCTCTCCCAGCAGGCCCTTGACCAGATCGGTCCGGTCGTTGAGAAGAAATACGGCAAGGGACATATCCAATTCCGCAAATACGCTACCAAAAGCAAGAATGCCCAGGAAGCGCACGAAGCCATCCGCCCGACCCATTTCAACAAGGACAATGCCGGTCATACCGAGGAACAAAAGAAGCTCTACCGTCTGATCTGGCAGCGCACTGTGGCTTCGCAGATGATCGACGCCGTCATGGCCAGGAGCAAGATCATCGCCAATATCAATGACGACTCCCTGCCGGCATTCGAAGCCACCGGCTCGCGCGTCCTGGCGGCCGGCTGGCTCAAGGCCGACCCGGAATCCAACGGCGAGGAAGTTACTCTACCAAAATGCGCCAAGGGCGAGGCACTCAAGCTCGACTCCATCGATGCACAGGAGAAGCAGACTCAGCCACCGGGCCGATATACCGAGGCAGGGCTTATCAAGGAGCTCGAGAAGCGCGGTATCGGACGCCCTTCGACATACGCTTCGATCTGTAAGACCATCGAGGATCGCGGCTATGTCACCAAGGAGAACCGCTCACTCCGACCGACTGACACCGGCGACGTCGTCTCTTCATTCCTCGAGGAATATTTCCCTACTTATATCAGCGACTCATTCACGGCCGACATGGAGAACAGGCTCGACGAGATCGCCGAGGGCTCGCGCACATACCTCAAGACTCTGTCGGAGTTCTATGGACCTTTCCACAAGGAAGTCCTGTCCAAGGACAAGCTGGCCAAGGCCACCAACCTCGGCGCCGCCGACCCGAAGTGGAAGTGTCCCAAGTGTGGCTCGACTCCCCTTGAGATCAAGCTCGGACGCAACGGCAAGTTCCTGTCATGCACTAAGTATCCGGAATGTGACGGCGCGCTGACGCTCGATGGTCACGAATTCAAGAAGGACGAGCCGATCGGCAACGATCCGACGACCAGCCTGCCCATCTTCGTCCTGAATGGTCGCTTCGGACCCTATGTCCAGCTGGGCGTGAAGCCGCCGAAGGTGAAGAAAGTTAAAAAGGCAAAGAAGGCAAAGGATTTAACCACACCAGCACCCTCTGCGGAATCGGCTGTCGTCAAACCGAAGATGGCTTCGATCCCGCGTGGCACAGACCCATCGACGGTGACCGTCGCCGAGGCACTCAAGTACTTGAGTGTGCCGCGCCTCCTTGGCACTGACCCGAAGACCGGCAACGGAGTGACCGCCTCGATCGGCCGCTTTGGCCCATATGTAGTCGCCGGCACTGATTTCCGTTCGATCAAGGTGCCCGACGATGTCTACACTATCACTATGGCCCGCGCGCTCGAGATGCTCGCCGTCCCCAAGAAAACTCGCGGTTTCAAGAAAAAGGCCGCTTGATTTGCAAACCCAAAGGTGCGACTATTCTATTCGGTAGTATGTTTTTTTGTTCTCAATAATCTCAACCCATAACCCCGGAGGAAGTTAGCATGCCTGCAAACGACCTGCTCAAAGCATTGAAATTGTTGGTAGTCGACGGCGAGCCCGCCACCCGCGAGCTTCTCTTGAAGCTTTTGATCAAACCGACTGATGTCGAGAAGCAAGACGGCACAGAACAAGACAGTCAGAGGAATGTGGAACCGCAGAGATGTGTGCAAGAGATCCAAACTGTGGTCAATGTCAGTGATGCCTTCGCTCTGATGAATACGAGCTATCATCCGGATATTATCCTCATCGGCTTGGGTGGTGGCCGTGAAGGGATCGACATGGCCCGCTCTCTTCAGAGGCGCAGGCACCCGGCCAAGGTGATCTTCATGGCGGCATCATTCATGAACTACAATGCTCGGGAACTCCGCGAGCTCGGTTCGTGCACCTTGCATAAGCCGCTTAGTTCAAACCAAGTGCGAGCGGCACTCGTCGAGACGATGATCAGCGACCTTTTTGCCCTGCAAAGAGCTTCAGCCACCGCTTGCTAAACAAGCCCTCCAGTATCCCCGCCGCGCTCGCACAGCGCGGCTTTTTTATATGGAGAAATCTTTGAGCGAGTAGAGGTCCTGGTTGTCTTCCTTGGTAGCGTCAGAAGGAGCGCGGTCATCTACCGGCGCAGCATCACCGTCTCCTCTCGGCGGCAGCAGTACATCCGCTCGATCCTCGGCTACGCCTCCTCCTCGCGGAGCACTGCTCCCGCCTGCGGAGACGACAGGCATCATCGGATGCATTTTTTCTAAGATGGCCCGCAGATCGTCTGGCGAGAAGAAATCGATGGTGACCGTGCCGCCCTCCTTGTTCTTCTCGATGCGCACGCGGGTGCCGAGGGATTCGGTAAATGACTTCTCCATCTCGATGATGACCGGGTCGAGGTACTTGGCCTTGTTGCGGATGCGATCGACGGCCACGCGGCGCGACAACGACTCGGCCTCGCGGACGGTGAGCTTCTTCAGGATGATCTCCCGGAAGAGCACTTCCTGCTCGGCCTTGCGATCGGTCAACATGAGGAGTGGGCGGGTATGCCCTTCGGAGATCTTACCCTCCTCTAGAGCCATGACCATCTCGGGCGGCAGAGCGAGGATGCGCAGAGAGTTCGAGACGTATTCACGGCTCTTGCCTACCTTGATGGCGATCTCGGACTGCTTGAGCTTGAATTCGTTGGCCAAGCGGTCAAAGGAGCGCGCCCGATCTACCGGGTTGAGGTCCTCACGCTGGAGATTCTCGATGATGGCGATCTCTAGCTTGACGCGAGCGCTCTCCTCACCATTCCGGATGAGGACCGGCACTTGCACCAAGCTTGCCAGTTTGGAAGCGCGCAGACGTCGCTCGCCGGAGATGAGCTCGTATTCGACGCCCATGCCGCCATCCTCACGATAGACTTCTTTGCGCGTGACGATGAGGGGCTGGAGGACGCCATACATGCGGATGGACTCGGCGAGGTCGCGGAGCTTGGCCTGGTCAAATTCTTGCCTGGGCTGATATGGGTTCGGGGCGATCTTGCCGACCTCGACCCAAAAGACAGCGTTGTTCTCGTATGCGGCGGACATGCGTGTATTTTAACATAAGTTATTGTAGACTGTGCCTAGGCCAGAGTGGTGAAATTAGCAAACACAATCGACTCAAAATCGGTCGCCGAAAGGCTTGCGGGTGCAAGTCCCGCCTCTGGCACAATGGATCACCGTAGTTCAAACACTGCCTATGTCATAGGTTTCGCTATTGGAGATGGCAATCTTTCCAATTCCAACGGTCGCGCAACAAGATTGAGAGTAACCTGTGATAATAAATACCCCATGATATTGGAGCGGATTTATGATTCATTGAAGGAATTATTCAAAGATAATAAAGTTTCGTTCATCAGAAGGACTCAGAATTGTACCGATGTATGTGTATATTCGAATGAGCTGGAAGCAATTCTGGGTTGGAAGGCTCTTGCTGGTTCAAAGTTTGAACAGAACATCAGGGTTCCTGCGTGGGTATTTGGCAAAAAGGAATATGTTCGTAATTGCTTACGAGGCTTATTTGAAACTGACGGGTCGGTTTATAAAGATAGATCATATACTTACGCAAATTTTACCACCATCATCCACGGACTTTCTCAGGATGTGCAAATCATGATCGATAGCCTGGGGTACAGGAGTACGACTCAAAGCTCCGTTCAGAAAACTGGAAAAAGAAAGTTTGTCACTAGAGTTTGTAGAAATAGCTTGGAATTCATCAAAGAAATTTCCATACAAAAGGAATGATTTGTGTGCACATACAAAAAGCCCGCACCAAACAAGTGGCGCGGGCGAAGTGACGGCAGCAACTCCATCACGAATCACGGAATGAGGTGATTCGGATCGATCTCCTGGAGGGCGGCGTGCGCCTGAGCCAAGGCATTCTCGAACTGTCTGAGGAAGCCGGAGCGATCCTTGGTATGGAAGAAATCAAGGCCGCCTCTGATGAGCTGGCCGCGATTCTTGAGATCGCTGAGGCGGGAATGGACGACCGACGAGTCCGACGGACGGGGAGGCGGGAGCACAGGATCCCTTTCCCTGCTGCATTCTGTTCCAACGGGAGTGAGCGAACCAAGCGGTATGAGCGTCATAATCTTTTTAGGGGGGGGTTGAGGGCTGTTTGCAAACGAACACCATAACTGATATTACTTAACTCTGATGAAAAATCAACTCCCCCGCATTATAGTCATCCTCGGCCCCACTGCAGTCGGCAAGAGCGATATCGCTGTAGAGCTTGCCTTGCGCCTCCATGGCGAGGTGATCTCAGCTGACTCACGCCAAGTATACAAGGGCCTCGACATCGGCACGGGCAAGATCACAGGTACAGAGATGAAGGGCGTGCCGCACCACTGCCTCGATATCGCCGACCCGCATGACCGCTTCACAGCCATGGACTGGAAGCGCGCCGCTGAAATCGCCATCGACGACATCCTAGCGCGTGGCAAACTGCCAGTCATTTGCGGCGGCACCGGATTCTATATCTCAACTCTTATAGACAACCTTGGATTCCCTGAAGTAGACGCTGACACCGAGGAGCAAAAAGCCCTTGAAGAAAAGCCAGTCGAAGAATTGTTTGAAATGCTCAAAAAGTTGGACCCGAAGCGTGCCCTGACTATCGATCTGAAGAACAAACGCCGCCTCTCCCGAGCGATCATCATCGCGAACAAACTAGGCTATGTGCCGCCGATCGAGAAGCCGGCGGAGCCGAAGTATGAAGCGATCCAGATCGGCCTGACCATGTCCAACACCCAGCTCAAGGACCGCATCTTCGAACGCCTGGTCAAGCGCCTCCAGAACGGCATGCCTGATGAAGCCCGGAAGCTCATGGCCGCACCGCCGGAAGGCTCGGGCCTCACGCCGGAGCGCATGGACGAACTCGGACTCGAGTATCGCTATCTTGCTCAATACCTCGATAACAAATTCACCCTGGAACACCTGATCGATGAACTCTCGACCAAGATCTGGCAGTACGCCAAGCGCCAGATGACTTGGTTTAAAAAAGATAAGAGGATCACCTGGGTGTATCAACCAGTCGATCTGGAGGCGCTCATCAAACTCTGCCAATAAAAAAGAGCCCACGTAACTTGTGCGCGGGCCCCGAAACATAGTTCTTGCCTTCGATCAAGGCAATTCCTCGACGAACATGAAGATGGGAGTCATGGTTCAGAGGTTGTTGAGGGTTGAGCGGTCGGAACCGCCGGATGAGTATTCACGAGCGAGTCTCGGAAACTCTGGCCCGCCGGTGTGCGATACCACATGGTCAATGATCTGACATGGATCCAGTCCACCTCGCGCAGAATCGCCACTACCCTATCGAGAGATTCAGGAGTGAGTTGGCTCGCATCAGCCTCGAGAGCTTGAGCAAGCGCAATCCCGGCGAGCGGTTCGTCAAAATGGTCCATCCTTCGCTCCATACCGCATGCCCAACGGGCGGCGAACTCGAGCACAGGAACGAGATGTTGCGCCCTAGCGCTCAGTTGGATGTAGTTCCTCCACATTGTTTCCTGTCCCTTGCTAAATCTGCCTAACGGTATTGAACTCATGATTATTCGCGGGTTGAATGATTTCTGATCAAATTTTCAATGAAGCACCCGTGTGATTCAGACCACAATCTCCCACAAACATCATGGATTGTCAACTCGTCTTTAGCTTTCCCTTTATATACTTCTTCCCCTTGAGCTTCTCCGGCAGGTACCCACCCTTGTCGTATTTCTCGTAGCCAGCTCCGTAGCCCATCTCCTTCATGAGCTTGGTCGGTGCATTGCGGATCTTGAGAGGCACTGGCAGGTTCCCTGTCTTCTTCACATCATCCAGCGCCTCGAAGTAACCGTCGTGAGCGCTCCTATCCTTGGCGGCTAGAGCCAAGTAGGCCGTGCCATGCGCCAGATTGATCTGCGCTTCAGGCATGCCGATGACATCTACAGCTTCAAATACAGCATTCGCAACTACTAAAGCAGTTGGTTGAGCCAATCCAATATCTTCTGATGCAAAAATAACCATCCTGCGGGCGATGAACTTCGGGTCCTCCCCGCCCTCGACCATTCTGGCAAGATAATAGAGGGCCGCATCCGCATCCCCCGCCCTCATGCTCTTGATGTAGGCCGAGATGGTATCGTAGTGCTCCTCCCCCTTCTTATCGAAGCGGATGAAGGCGTGTTCGAAGGTATTCTTGAGATTCTCGAGGGTGATGGGGCCGTAGAGGCGCTGACAATTCTCGATGGCGGTGATGGCGATGCGAGCATCGCCGTTCGCCAGGCCGACCAGCCAATCGATAGCTTCCTTGGAAGTTTTGATCTTGGTGCGCTTGACGATGGCCTTGAGCTCCATCTCGTCGAAGGACTTGAGCACGAATACGCGGCAGCGCGACAAGAGAGCCGGGATGATCTCGAAGCTCGGGTTCTCGGTGGTAGCGCCGATCAAGGTGAGTTTGCCGCTCTCCACATACGGCAGGAGGAAATCCTGCTGGGCCTTGTTGAACCGGTGGATCTCGTCGAGGAATAGGACCTTGGGCCGCCCCTCGAGGAGCGTGTCGGGCTCGTCCACTATCTTCCTGATGTCGTCCTTGCCGGCGGAGACGGCCGAGAGCTCGTATATGCGGGCATTGACGGCTTTGGCATATATCCGCGCGATCGTAGTCTTGCCCGTGCCAGGAGGGCCCCAGAGCACATATGAGAATAGGTGCTTGTCCTCGATGGCCTTCCTTAGCGGCTTCCCCGGCCCCACCAAGTGCTCCTGACCGACGAACTCCTTCAAGCTCTGCGGGCGGATCTTGTTAGCGAGGGGTTCCATGAGGACAGTATACGCCTGGAATGAGGGGGTGCAACGACATATTGACTTTTGTTCAAATTTATGATAACTTAGCCAAATAATTGGACCTTGAAATAGGACTTGCGGCGTTCTTTGAGGGCTTAACCTGAACCTTGAAAGAACGTCGTAACATCCAAAATAACGGCGTGCATATCGGGATTATCTGGCATTGTGCTGGACCCTGACTTGCATATACAAAAAGTAAACATGAACACTGACACACCTGTCGGTATTACAGCCATCGAACTGAGAGGAGTAAGGGTTGATCTCGAAGCGAAACTCACCAGCGAAAACGGTCGCGAGTACCTCGAAGCCCTTAAACGTTTCCTGAAGCGCCAGAATCCATGGCCGGAAGCGGTCGGGATAAGGGCGTTAGACGAAAAGAGGACTCGTGAATGTTTTCGCGGACTTCGATATTTTGACCGCGATGAGAAACTCGAAACCCTGCTCCCTCCAATCCAGCCATTGTCGTTTTCGAGTCAGGTGAATCCGCACAGTTTGGGGAAGGTTGGAAACTTGATTGACATGGCTCAAACTCTTCCCGGCATGTCTGACGTGAATGCCCAAACAGCACAACCGGCTATGATCGAAGCTGGACGGTGTCTCACGACTACACAGATCGAGTTACTGGTCGACCTTACGAATGCCGGTACGATCAGACACCTCCTCTTGACTGACGGATGGCCCAACCTGTTTCCCGTCATCAATGCTGACGGATGCACGGTATCGATTGTGAGCCTTACATGCCACAACCGTGGTCCATCTGAAATGGATATGGTCAGACGATGGAATGTAAAGCTGTCCGAATTCAGTTCACGCTGGACGATTCTTCCACGGGAGCGCTTCTTCACTTGCACGTCAAGCCACGCGCATTTGTAATGCCGAGCACTCTCTCATACCCTAGCTTCCGAAAGGAGGTTAGGGTATTTTATTTATGGTTTGTTAAAAGAATTAAATAAGAACACCCCTAAGATAATCAATTGCTTCCCTCTTCATATCTTCTGTCACATCTGGTTGTTTAGCATTCTTCCAACCAGTTGATGTAGTCCTGTGAGCTAGAGCCGCTCTAATATCAGATAAGGCAATACTATTAATTTGATGATCCTTAAAATCAGCAATCTTTTCTTCTTCAGCTGATTGATATAATTGCAATAAGTAATCTGTGGACGCAACACCAAAAATCAGATAATTAACTTCTGGAAATGATTCGTAATCGAGAGCTTTATCAGAAAAAGACTCTATACTGGTAGCCCCGTCAATATCTCTGATTACGTTATGAATTTTTTGGTCAGCACCCAATTCTACAAAATAGGGATCATGTGTAGTGACAATGACTCTAATACTACCACTGGTGATATTCAATAATGCTTTATGCAAACTATTTTTCAATCTTGGATGAAGATATATCTCTGGTTCTTCAAAAATTAAGAACATCTCGTCTGAACCAGCTTCAGTCTTACTTAACTCTTGAAGAATGGCGGCGATAATCAATCTCTGAGTTCCTTGACCAACTTCTTCGAGTTTTAATTCGCAACCTGAGCCATATTTATCCTTTATAACAGAGTTTAGTATCTTTTTTGAAACTTCATCCTTGATAATCTTTTTTACGTCATCAGCAGTTAGTTTTTTAACTCCCAATTTTAATTCCATGTTCTTAACCTTGAATGAATCAAAAGTTTCAGAAATTCTACCCAGAAATGATTGGATAAAATCATAATTCACTTCCGGTAGTTGATTAACTGTCACATCAATCAATTTCAGTAGAGCAGCTCTCATAGGATCTTCTTTCGCACCTGTTTTTACATGCTCTTCAACTTTGATACTTTCGGCCGGAATATAAATTACCTTATCTTGTGGAAGTTGTTCTTTTAGAGCCTCAATCAAATTAGTTTTACCAGCATTATTTTCACCGGCAAATATAGTGTATTTACCTAACTCGAATTGAAGCTCTTTGGTAATACTTGAATTGTCTCTTGGAGAGATTGTTATATTCATAATTATTTTACCTCATACCCCCATCCCAGCTGCCATTTGAAATCTCGGCCTAGTGTGGATACCTACATATTCTAGCCTTTAAATAGCGAAATAATCCACACCCACAATACTTGACTTTGTAATATAAAACGGGTATATTCGTCATGTATAACTACGAAGAAGGACCCGAACGGTGCAATACCTAAGGGGCCTTTTTCATTATGGGAGCACTACGCGATACATGGGTATATTCAATCTTTGCCCTCACATCCGGAGAATCAAGAAAATCGAAGTATTCACCACCTAACGCTTTATAAAGTGATGATGCATTACCCTTGTTTGGAAAAAGCATTTTCCCAAATTTACCTCTTTTTATGAGAAAATCGACTAATTTTTTATAATCCCCATCACCCGATATGATGAAGGCTTTATCAAACGGCTCATTCTCAACTAGCTTCTTCATAAGGCTAAAAATGATATCTGAATCAACATTTCCCTTCTTACTACCCTTCAGATTTGCTGGGTGCTCACGAAAACTAAGTATAAATCCAGCTTTTTGAAGCCTATCGTAAAGATCCTGTTCACCTGTAGATATAAAACCGAGGAAATAATAGGCCTCGTCAATCTTATATTTCTCTTTGAGGTATGTTCTGAACTTTATGTGATCAATGGCCCAAGAGTTCCCCCTTGTACCAAGATGGAGATTCTGGCCATCAACAAAAGCAATATTCTGTAACTGTTTCTTTTCGGGATTCACACCGATAGTTTACCCTATTTGATTTTGTAAACCCACCCCGGCTGCCATTTAAATGGTTTGGCCAGACATTCTTCGACGGTCATACCATTGACATACGCCTCGATGCCGTACTGCGTCGCGCGGTGGCCGATGACCATGACCTTCTTGCCGTCATAGTCCCTCTTCAAGTCTTCCAGGAATGACTTCATCCTGGCATTGGTCTCCTCGTAGCTCTCGCCGTTCGGGAATGGCACGCTGATCCGCTTCGTCTTCTCCGCGTCCACGAGCTCGCTCGGTTTCTGCGTCAGGTCGCCATAGTTGCATTCACGCAAGCGCGCGTCGCGGATGATCGGCCACTTCTTGCCGAAACCGATCTCGGCGCTCCGA
>Ga0265292_1003012_pt1 | contig 10849 bp, 8 predicted proteins | sample Munlanlewell296A_FD_189080 | JGI IMG/M metagenome (GOLD analysis project Ga0265292, IMG submission 189080) | Leachate microbial communities from a municipal landfill in Southern Ontario, Canada - Leachate well 296A | ecosystem: Engineered > Solid waste > Landfill > Unclassified | place: Canada... | reverse complement strand
AGGAAAGATAGATTCACAAACTTTTTTAAATAAAGGCGCTTTCATTGTAGTTAATGAATTTGCTCAAAAGAATGTGCCGATTGTAATTCTTTGCGGCAGCAGTGAAGGAGATTTGCCCGAAATTGAAAATCTGAAAGTGATTGAACTTTCTGAATATTTTGACTCGGTTGAAGAATCAATCCAGAAGATTGATCAAGGAATTGAGATCGCTTGTAGAAAAATTAGTAAAGAGATCATTCAGCTTTTTGCAAAGAAAAACAGTAAATAGAAATGTTGATATTCACTTTGCGATCTTTGCTTTTTAACCGCAAAGAACGCCAAGAAGGTGCAGAGGACGCAAAGATTAAATCCTATTATCATAAGACAGAATTAAAATGGAAAATCAGTTCGAAGGTTTGGAAAAAATAAAAATAGATTCACTCGAAGAAATTCTCGGTAAGAAATTCCCGGTGCTCGATGATGGTTTTGTCCGTGTCATAGATTATATGGGCGGCGATGAATCAATTGTTCAGGCGGCGCGTGTATCATACGGCAAAGGGACCAAAAAAGTTAATGAAGACCGGGGATTGATCCGTTATCTGCTTCGTAACTTTCACACAACACCTTTTGAAATGTGTGAAATCAAATTGCACGTGCGTGTTCCTATGGACACATGGCGGCAATGGATTCGTCATCGTACTGCAAATGTGAACGAATACTCAACACGTTACTCGCTCGCAATAGATTCATCACAAAAGACTGATCCTTATAAATGGCGGTTTCAAGCAATAGATAACAAGCAGGGAAGCGAAGGATTTTTTGACAATACTATCGGCAGCAAACTTACTGAACGGGAAGAAGAGTTACAGCAATTTGCAAGGGAGATTTATCAAGAGCGATTGCAGCTTGGTGTTGCGCGCGAGCAGGCAAGAAAAGATTTACCGCTCTCAACTTATACAGAAGCTTATTGGAAAATTGATCTGCATAACTTGCTGAACTTTCTAGCGCTTCGAATGGACACACATGCTCAATTCGAAATACGCAGTTATGCAAACGTGATCGGGAATGAAATCGTAAGTAAATGGTGCCCGGTTGCATGGGAAGCATTCAAAGATTATAGAATGAATGCAATGAGTTTTACCGCGCTCGAACTCCAAATAATGAAACAGCTAATCTCCGGTAATGAGCAAGAAGCAAAAAAACTTGCAGAAGGATTTGGCTGGCTTAACAAAGTGGAAGGAAAATTATCCAAGAACCGCGAGCGGATCGAATTTGAAGAGAAACTTAAAACGCTGGGTTTACAAATTCCATGGTTGTAATTATTATTTCGATTATCTGAAATGTGGGAGACCGTCTCAATAGTCTTATTCAAGTCATTCCGAGGAGCCTGCCTACCGCAGGCAGGTTTACTACAAAGCCTGTCTGCCGAGAACGCAAATTCTGTAAAACACAACCTTCGAGGTTGACACATCGTTGGTGGTATTATGACCTCGAAGGTTGCTTACCGGCTTCTGCAACACACTCTTCCGCCAGGCAGGCAATCTTTTGTTTGATTCAAAATTTGAGATCACTTCACTACGTTCGTGATGACATAATAATCTTTTGAGACAACCTCTTTTTTTGCATACAAATTATTTCATGCTGATTAATCTATCGCGGTTTTAATCTCACTCATCTAATTCTTCTAATTTTTCTTTATCTTAAATAAAGGAATTAATAATTGGATTGCGGTTTTTAACCCCCTTCATTTAATACTGCGACCGGGTTTTAAAAAAGTCCTTCCCTTTGGCAAAGGTTGGGCTTTTATTGACAAATGTTTTTGATATTCAACAAGCGGTTGCAATTGTGTTTATGATAAAATATGAGAAATAAATTCTAAGGGAAAATTTATGAGCGAGAATAAGCATGAATCATTAGCAGTTTTCGAAACTTTTAGAATCCGCCGTCATTATGATGAGGGAAAAGAAATATGGTATTTTTCAATTACTGATATTATTGCGGCACTTACCGATCAAAAAGATTTTAAAAAAGCACAAAGTTATTGGTCTACATTAAAAAACCGTCTAAAAAAAGAAGGGAGTGAGATTGTCACAAGTTGTGACAAACTGAAAATGTTATCTGCCGATGGGAAAAAATATCTAACTGATGTCGCTGATGTAGAAACTATCCTTCGTCTCGTTCAATCTGTACCAAGTAAAAAAGCAGAACCGATTAAACTCTGGCTTGCTAAAGTTGGTTACGAAAGAATGGAGGAAATGAATAATCCCGAAAAAGCATTAAACCGCTCCCGTGAATATTGGCAGAAACAAGGCAGAAGCGAAAAGTGGATTCAACAAAGAATGTTGGGGCAAGAAACACGCAACAAACTTACTGATTATTGGGGTAAGCACGGTGTTAAAAAAGGTGATGAATTTGCTATGCTTACTACTATTATTCATAAAGAATGGAGCGATCTATCCGTAAAGGAACACAAAAATTTGAAGGGATTAAAAACGCAAAACTTGCGCGATCATATGAGCGAAGCTGAATTAATTTTTACTGCATTAGCTGAACTTTCTACAAGACAAATTGCAGAAACTGAAATTACCGAAGGATTTGAAGAGAATAAAATTCCCGCAAAAAAAGGAGGAAAGATTGCTAAAGACGCAAGAAAAGCCCTCGAACAGAAAACCGGCAAAAGTGTAATTACCGGTGATAATTTTTTACCGCCAAAGGAAACTCAAAAAACGATTAATAAAAAATAGGGTTCTACCGTTAATTGTGTGAAAGCCAGATAAATTTGTAAAGAATGATAGTCCCGCCTGCCTGGCGGCAGACAGGTTAGGGACTAAATATTGGTAGAAAATAAATCAAACAACAGCAAATAGTCCCATAGGGACGAAATATTTTTCGCAACTTAAAGCCTATGACGTTGAATTTGATGAACCCCGTTAGATAAATTAAAAAAAAGCATCAATATCTATAAACAATAAACTATCTCATCGGGGTGAACGATACATTTTAAGAGAACCGGAATAATAATATTTCGTCCCTAACCTGCCTATGCCGAAGCGACTTCGCGCAGGCAGGCGGGACTTAGCTATTGCTGTTTTGAAATATTTCTACCAATATTTAATCCCTCTGGGATTAGTAATTTCAAACTTTTTCACACAATTAGCGGTAGAACCCAAAATAGAAAATATTATTTCTTCAGAGCAGAACTATAACCCGCAACTCAAAGCGACCGCCCCTCAATAAACATGCAGTACAAGTTACGCCAAACTCTTAAAATTTTTTTTTATCTTGAGTAAAGGAATTAATAATTGGATTGCGGTTTTCATTTCTCTATTGAATATTCCTACCAAATAATTGGTGGAGAGATGAAAAAAATAATTAACCCCGTAAAGATCACGGGACAAGCTGAGTGGAGAACTCAATCGGCAGTGTTTACCCGCCGTCTTTTTGGCGGGTTGATCCTCTTTAACATAACAGCCGTTAGCCCTCTATCAAAACTGTATAGTGTTTTTTAATATGTTTTCAATTATCTTTTTATAGGTATTAAAGTAAAATAAGTTAAAAATATGAGTAAAGAGATTTCCGAAAAGATAGCAAACTGTTTCAGAAATAAACCTGTAAAAAGGGCATTTTTGTTTGGTTCTGCATCACGAAACGAAGAAGACGAACAGAGTGATGTTGATATATTAGTTGAATTAGATTACTCTCAGCCAATCGGTCTTGGTTTTGTAAGAATGCAGATAGAATTAGAAGACTTATTAAAAAGAAAAGTAGATCTTCTTACAAGTAACAGTGTTTCAAAGTATATTCAACCATTTATTGACTCGGAAAAAATATTAATATATGAGAAATAGTTTAGGCGATAAGGCAAGATTACAACATATTTATGATGCTATTCTCGAAATTGAATCATACGTTCAAAAATCATCTTATGAAATTTTCCAATCTAATACGATGATGCAGTTTGCGTGCGTAAAACAATTAGAAATTATTGGTGAAGCCGCAAATCATCTTACACCCCATTTCAAAAAACTCTATTCAGAAATACAATGGCGAGAAATAATAGGTCTTAGGAATATATTAATCCACGAATATTTTGGAATTGATACTAAAATTGTGTGGGATATAATCACAACCGATATTGTTTCATTAAAGTCACAAGTCAAAGAAATTATAGAACAAATATAAAAAAGGGCTAACCCGCGCGTCCCCAACAAAGAACGTGGGACAAGCCCGTCAAAAAGAAGCCGGGCAAGCAACAACAACCGCCCCTCAATAAACATGCAGTACAAGTTCCGCCAAACTCTTACAGTTTTTATTTATCTTTAAGTGAGGGAATTAATTATTGGCTTGTAGATTTCATTTCTCTATTGGATATTTCCTTTAGAATAAAGTGCCGGGACAAAAAAAATATATCAACATCAGCTTTAACAGGTATTAGTTATTGAAAAAAATAATTATTGCAGCCGTTTCAAAAAATAATGTTATCGGCTTGGACGGTAAGATACCCTGGCACTCCAAAGAAGAACTGCATCATTTCAAAAAAAATACTGTTGGCTTCCCGGTTATTATGGGGAGAAAAACATGGGAAGCGCTTGGTAAACCCCTCGCAGGAAGATTAAATATAGTTGTAACGAACAATCAAGATTATACCGTTCCCCATCGTGAAGTTGTATTTTTTCATTCATTACAACAAGCATTGGATTTCTGTAAAACCGGTGTTTACAATAAAGTTTTTATTATCGGCGGTGGAGAGATATTTAATCAAATTATGAATGATGCGGATGAAATGATCATCTCCGAAATGAATTTTGAGAGCGAAGGAGATGTTTACTTTCCTGAGGTGGATGGTACAAAATGGATTCTCGACTCGAATGAATTGTTTACGGATTTCACTGTTCATCACTATATTAGAAGGTAAGATTTTATTACTGAGATTGTTAATACATGAATGAGAGCAACAATTGAACAAAAGAATTAAAATACTGCCGGAGAATCTTGCTAATAAAATTGCGGCGGGGGAAGTAGTAAACCGTCCGGAATCTGTTGTAAAAGAATTGATTGAGAATGCCGTAGATGCCGGTGCGCAGAATGTTGATGTGATGATTAAAGGCGCCGGAAAAACTTTGATTCAGGTTGCCGATGACGGTGAAGGGATGGACGAAGATGACGCTGAATTATCTATACAACGGCACGCAACGAGCAAGATCGAAACAATAGACGACCTTGAGGCAATTGGCACATTCGGTTTTCGCGGAGAGGCGCTTGCATCAATTGCGTCGGTTTGTATTTTTGAACTTAAGACCGAACGGTATGATCAAGAACTCGGCACGTTCATTAAGATTGATGATAACTCGGTCATCACAAAAGAAAAAGGTTCGTTCTCAAAAGGCACGTCTATCGCCGTGAAGAATTTATTCTATAATGTTCCTGCCCGGCGTAATTTTTTGAAGAGCAACCAAACCGAATTGAAACATATTATAGAAACATTCAAGAAAATATCACTCAGCCATCCCGAAGTTGCATTCAAGTTTTATAACGATGATGAGGTTGTGTTCGATTTCCCGAAATCCACAATTCAGGAAAGAATGAAATTGGTTTTTGCCGAGAACATTCTTGATGCTGTTATCGAAGTAAAGGAGATGACAGATTATATATCTCTTACGGGATTCGTAACAAAACCGGCGTACTTACGCCGCAGCAAAGGAGCGCAATATTTTTTCTTGAACAAAAGATATGTGCAAAGCAAAATTGTAAATCATTCAGTCTTCACCGCTTTTGAAAATGTTTTGGAGAAGGGTGATTATCCTTTCTTCGTTCTCTTCATGACGATTGATCAAAAGAAAGTAGATGTGAATGTTCATCCTTCCAAATTGGAAGTTAAGTTTGATGATGAAAAAGAGATCTATTCATTTGTTCAAGCGGTTATCAAAAAAACTATCGGAAGTTTTGATCTTGTACCTACTGTAACTTTTGATGGCTCGCCGGTGGATAGAGAAGCATTACGTTTCCAAAACAATACTCGAACCGGGCATTCAGATTTTTCGGATAGACCATTTTCATCTCCGCAAAATTCTCAACCCAAATCTTCCATTATGAGTGAAGAAGAAGTTGACCGCATGTTTGATGACCTTAATAGCGAGATTAGATCCGCAGCTCCGGGTTCGCAAGTTGTAACACCGTTCGATGAGCGACAGACGACTGAAGTTTTCCACGAAAGTGCTTCGATGCAGCATACTGAAACTCCTTTCTTAGTTCTGCTTCACAATAAATATATTCTTACTCAGATTAAAAGCGGTTTAATGATTATTGATTCTCACGTTGCGCACGAAAGAATTCTATACGAAAAAGCAATGCAATCATTTGAGGCGAACATTCCGTTTGCTCAACATCTGCTGTTTCCTCAAAAAGTGAATTTAGACCCGGCGGATTTTCAATTGACGAAAGAATTAGAGCCGTATCTTACTAATCTGGGTTTCGAAATAAAATTTCAAACAAAGAACAGTATCGTCATAGTTGGTATTCCTTCCGATGTAAAAGTAGAACACGAGGTTGAAACTCTTTTAGACATTCTTCATGAATACAGAAAGAACGAACAACACAATCAACTTGAGGTGCGCGACAATCTTGCTAAATCTTATTCATGCAAAGCTGCTATCAAAGCCGGCGATAAACTAACTGAAAATGAGATGCGTATTTTGGTTGATAAACTTTTTGCAACGTCAATGCCGTACGTGTGTCCGCACGGCAGACCGATTGTAATAAAAATTCCGCTCGAAGAGTTCGATAAAAGATTTGGAAGGACTTGAAGCGTTTCGTATTTTTTCAGCAAATGTGAATAAGAATTGAGGTTCATCCGGTAGTTTTATTTGGATGACAATCGTACTGTTCGTCTAATGCGAATATCCTTCATTGTGAGAAGAAACAGACAGAATAAAAAAGTAGTAACTCATGTTACGCAGAAAGGAAAGATTCGCCACGAAGACTCTAAGGCACGAAGGTTTCACCAAGAAAAACATAAACTTTGTGAAAATTTTGTGTCTTTGTGCCTTAGTGGCTAAGTTTTTTCATGTGGACTGCGTAAGGTGACGTAGTAATTTAGAGCAGTCATTGTTTCAAAATAATGCAAACTTTTTAAGGAAAGCAGAGGAATAAATGTTTTCAGAAGAATACAAGAAAGCAAATCAGTCTCACAAAAATAAGCTCGCAAAGTCGGATGAAATCGAAAGTAAAACTGCCTACGGAACAAGCAGGTTTACAACAGTTTCCGGTGAACCTATCAATCCATTGTATTCACCGGATGATATTGCCGATCAAGATTTTATGCGCGATATTAATTTTCCCGGCGAGTACCCATACACACGCGGAATTCATGCTGACGGTTACCGGGGGAAAATATGGACGATGCGGCAGTTTGCGGGATTCGGAACTCCCGAAGACACGAACGAACGATTTAAATATTTGTTAGGACATGGACAGACCGGTTTATCAGTCGCATTCGATCTACCTACATTAATGGGGTGGGATGCTGATGCACCGCTGAGTCAAGGTGAAGTTGGAATATGCGGAGTGGCTATCTCATCGCTTCAAGATATGGAAATACTATTCGATGGAATTCCGCTGGATAAAGTTTCTACCTCGATGACTATCAATTCCCCGGCTGCAATGATCTTTGCATTCTATCTGGTGGTCGCTCAAAAACAAGGAGTAAGTTTTGATAAACTTCGCGGGACGCTTCAAAATGATATTCTAAAAGAATACATCGCACAGAAAGAATTTATCTTTCCTCCGGTTCCATCAATGCGAATAATTACAGACATGATTGAGTATTGTACGAATGAAGTAACTCAATGGAATCCGGTTTCGATAAGCGGTTATCACATAAGGGAAGCCGGCTCAACTGCAGTTCAAGAACTTGCATATACTTTGGCGGATGGTTTTGCCTATATAGAAAATTGTTTAGAAAGAGGATTGGACATTGATTCATTCGCACCACGGCTTTCATTTTTCTTTAATTCTCATTTAGATTTTTTTGAAGAGATAGCTAAGTACCGTGCGGCAAGAAGAATTTATGCTAAAAGATTACGCGAAAAATACGGCGCAAAAAATCCACGCTCTTGGTGGTTAAGATTTCATACACAAACTGCCGGATGCACGCTAACGGCTCAACAGCCGGAGAACAATATTGTCCGAACAGCTTTTCAAGCGATGGCGGCAGTTCTTGGCGGAACACAATCGCTCCACACAAATTCGATGGATGAAACTCTTGCACTTCCGAGTGAGAAAGCAGTAAAGATAGCTCTGCGAACCCAGCAGTTACTTGCTTATGAGACCGGAGTAATAAATACTGTTGATCCTCTTGGCGGAAGTTATTTTGTTGAATCACTAACAAATAAGATGGAATCTGAAGCGGAAAGAATTTTTGCTGAGATTGATTCTCTCGGCGGTGTTGTTCAGGCAATTGAACATGGTTATTTTCAAAAAGAAATAGCTAATTCTGCATACCGGTATCAAAAAGAATTTGAAAGGAAAGAAAAGATTATTGTTGGAATAAATGATTTCATAGAAGAGAATGAGAAGGTGGATATTCCGATTCTTCAAATCTCTCCGGATGTTGAAGCCCGGCAAAAGAAACGTTTAGCTGAATTGAAGCAAAGCAGAAATCAAGATGATGTTGCTAAAAGTTTGGAAGAAATTAAGGAAGCTGCACGTGATGGAAAAAACTTAATGCCTGTTTTTGTAAGAGCTGCCAACAATTATGTCACTCTTGGTGAAATGGTTGAAGAATTGAAACAACAATTTGGAATATATGAGGAATCGGCTGTTTTCTAATATCTCTAATTACATTAAACTGCTGCGGATAAAGAGCTGGGCAAAAAATTTTTTTGTTTTTGTACCGGTAGTTTTTGCAAAGCTGCTTTTCGATGCAAACACATTTTACATTGCCGTTATGGGATTTGTAACTTTTTCTATCGCATCGAGCGCGGTTTATGTACTAAATGATATTGTTGATGCGCCAAAAGACGCGGTTCATCCGCTCAAAAAAGATCGCCCGATAGCAAGTGGAAAAATATCCAAAAAGCACGCTCTGGTTTTAGGAACTTTTCTTTATCTTCTTCTTGCTCTCATCACTTTTAAGATGAGTCTCTCTTTCATGATAATTGTCTGGGTATACGTCTTCATTAATATTTTTTACACGGCGTTTCTTAAAGAGATTGTAATTGTAGATATTTTTTGTATCGCTTCCGGTTTTATGCTTCGTGTTATTGGAGGCGGTTTGTTGGTTTCAGTTTATATTTCAAAATGGTTAATACTCACAACTATGTTTCTAAGTCTTTTTCTAGCCGTAATGAAACGGCGTGTTGAAATCGCCAACAGTCCCGATGCCAAAGAGCAAAGAACAGTATTAAAAGATTACTCGCTCACTTTTATAGATCAAATTGTTGCCATGACCGGAAGCGGAGTAATTTTGAGTTACGCATTATATTCAGTTGCAGATAATACTGTTGAAAAGTTCGGTACAGAAAGATTAATCTTTACAACGATGTTTGTCATTTTTGGTATTTTTAGATACATGTACCTGGTCTATAAGAAAGATAGAGGTGAGAATGTGATTGAGGTAATTCTCACCGATCCACCGATGATTATCAATTTGATCTTATATGTCGCCTCAGCTGTGTTTATAATATATTTTTATAAAATATGGATGATTTTCTGAGATAAATGATGACTAATGATCTTTTAATTTTGCTTGTGCTTTTGCTTCTAAGCGCTTTTTTCTCCTCTTCGGAAATAGCTTTCATTGTTGCCAATAAAATCAAAGTAGAAATCCGTGCAAGAAAAAATAACTTATCGGCAAAAAATGCGCGCTACTTTATAAATAATCCGGATATATTCTTCTCCTCAATTCTGATCTCAAACAACATTGTAAATATCACGTTTGCCTCGCTCAGTTCTATTTTCCTTTTTAAGATTTTCGGGCTGGAAGAATTCGCAATACTCCTTATCTCAACAACTCTAATTTTACTGTTTGGAGAACTCATCCCAAAATATTTTGGAAGGGAACTCGCTGACAGGTTTGTACTAATCTCCGCTATTCCGCTGCGCGTTATAACTATCATTATGTATCCGTTCGTAAAGACGATATCCACAATCTCAACAGTTTTGAGCAGAACAAATCAAAAAGAGGAGGAAGAATTTCTTCATATCTTCGATAAAGAGGATATTCAAAATCTTATTGAAGAAAGCTCAGATGCCGGTAAAATGGATGAAGAACAATCGGACATTATTAGTAAAGTAATTGACATTCGCGAGCAGCGTGTGTATGAAGCAATGACTCCACGGACAGATATAGTAGGCGTTGAAATTAACAGTACGATGGATGAAGTGCTGGATACATTTATTGAATCGGGCTATTCCAAAATTGTCGTTTTCGATGAGAACCTGGATAATATTAAAGGAACACTTTTCACAAAAGATATTTTTAAGCAGCCCAAAGATGTGAAATCTGTAACACGTGAAGTTGTGTTTGTGCCCGAGACAAAAAAGAGCATGGAAATGCTTAATGAATTTCTTGACAAACAATTCTCTTTCGCCGTGGTTGTTGATGAATTCGGAGGTACGGCTGGCATACTTACCGTTGAGGATTTAATCGAAGAGCTGTTCGGAGAAATTCGTGATGAATATGATGACGTAAACGAAAAAGTTGCTAAAAAAATTGATGTTAATTCTTATCTGCTAAGCGGTAAAGTTGAGATAGATTATTTGAATGAAGAGATGGATTTTAAAATTCCGGAAGGGGATTACGAAACAATTGCCGGATACATTACTTACAAGATAGGACACATCCCCCAAAAAGGTGAATCGTTTAAGATGG
>Ga0265292_1003010_pt1 | contig 10858 bp, 11 predicted proteins | sample Munlanlewell296A_FD_189080 | JGI IMG/M metagenome (GOLD analysis project Ga0265292, IMG submission 189080) | Leachate microbial communities from a municipal landfill in Southern Ontario, Canada - Leachate well 296A | ecosystem: Engineered > Solid waste > Landfill > Unclassified | place: Canada... | reverse complement strand
TATCCTCAGAAGAAATAAAAAAGGCCATTTACACAATGAAGCCATATTTAGTACACACAACCACTGCCGATTATAAAGAACTTCCAAGATTTAAATATGAGCACCTTCAGACAAATTATCTCAGGTTGGAATCACAAATGAGGGCGGTTCCTATTGGTGAAGGATTTCTCGATTATAAAAACTTTATAAATACACTGAAAGAGATCGGTTACCAGGGTTATATAGCTTACGAGATGTGTGAGGTACTGGAGGGCGGTGGCTCAATTGAAAACCTCGACAAAAGCGCAAAAACCTTTTTGGAATTTGTGAAACAGTTCAGATAATACTTTAAGCCTATCCCCTGACCTTGGTCGGGAGGGACGGGGGGATGAGTTCAGAAACTAACTGAAATAAACTATAAAACAATGATTTTTTGATATTCATTTTATTTTGACTAATTTTGTCAAAATAGGATTTTCAAAAATGGAGAGTTTTGCCGGTCAGATAAAAAGACTGCGGAAAGAAAAAGATGTTCCCCTAAGGATTGTGGCTGCCTGGCTTAATATAGATCAGGCTATTCTGAGCAAGATTGAAAACGGAAAAAGAAATGCAGCACGGGAAAATGTCGTAAAACTTGCAAAGTATTATAAGGTGAATGAAAATGATCTGGTCGTGTCGTGGCTCTCTGATAAACTATTGTATGAAATCAATAACGAAGAACTTGCCCTGAGTGCATTTAAAGCAGCCGAAGAAAAAATAATCTATAAAAAACTCCTCAGCTAAGTAAAGAGAAAATAATTGAGATCATCAGGGAATTCTTCTCCAAAGATGGAAGAGTTGCCAAAGCCTGGATTTTCGGATCTTTTGCAAGGGGCGATTATAATTTTAAGAGTGACATTGATCTGATGGTCAGATTTAAGGACAGTACGAAAACCAGTCTTTTTGATTATGCGGATATAGCTTACTTGCTGAAAGAAAAACTGAAAATAAAGATCGATCTGGTTGAAGAGGGTTACCTCCAGCCATTTGCTTTAAATACTGCAAAGAATGACTTAAGCTTAATTTATGGATAAACCAACCCCAAAAGAGAGATTAGTGCATATAAGATCTGCAATTTTGCACATAAAATCATTTGTAAAGGATAAGTCTCTGGATGATTTTATGTCAGATACTATCAGGCAGAATGCAGTTTTATATAAGTTCATTATAATCGGAGAAGCTATTCGTCATGTTGACAACTCTATCCTGGATAAATATCCCTATCCATGGTACATTCCCCGATCGTTTCGAAATTTTATTGCTTATGAATATCATAAAATTAATTTGGAAAGCGTGTACAATGCGGAAAATGATCTTGATGAATTGCTTAAAACAATCGACATGATCATATCAAAAGAATTTAAAAATTAATCCCTGGCCGGGTAAAAAAGTCATAATTTACCGCAACGGGAAAAAATCAGAAAACAAATCGGGTAATATGTTAATTTTCAGCACTAAAACAAATGAAAAGATTTAGATCATCCCTGGCAATCTGTAAAATAAATTACAATAAAAAGCACTTTTTGTTTGATATATTAAAATATTAAATACATTTGTCCGTCAATTTATAATAAAACAATGAGAATATCTTTAATCTATATTATTACCCTCATCCTCATTATTGCTAAGCGCACATGACCCGGGAATAATATGTATTACTATAAACATACAGAAGCTTTCCGGGAAACCGGGAAGCTTTTTCATTAATATGATTTTTATACTATGAAGAATCCTCTCAGGAGCTCAAAGACAACAACCGGCAGAATAATGGCAGGGGCCAGAAGTCTGTGGCGCGCCAACGGGATGAAGGAAGAACAATTTGGAAAACCGGTTATAGCTATTGTCAACTCATTTTCCCAGTTTGTTCCCGGGCATGTTCACCTGCATGAAATTGGTCAGGTAGTTAAAAAAGAGATTGAAAAGAGGGGCCCTTTTGCCGCAGAATTCAACACAATAGCAATTGATGACGGCATCGCTATGGGGCATGCAGGTATGCTCTATTCCCTTCCTTCAAGGGAACTTATAGCTGATAGTATCGAATATGTATGCAATGCTCATCTCGCCGATGCAATGATCTGTATAAGCAATTGCGATAAGATCACCCCTGGGATGCTTATGGCGGCTATGAGACTTAACATACCTGCTGTTTTTGTATCGGGAGGACCAATGGAAGCCGGCCTTCTTAAAAACAAATATCTTGACCTTGTTGATGTTATGGTTGCGGCTGCCGACAATAATATAAGTGATAAAGATCTTAATGATATTGAGAAATCTGCCTGTCCTACCTGTGGATCTTGTTCAGGCATGTTCACCGCGAACTCAATGAATTGTCTTAATGAAGCCCTGGGGCTTGCACTTCCCGGAAATGGAACAATTGTTGCCACCCACCGGAACCGGGTGAAGCTGTTTGAAAGGGCTGCAGGATTAATAGTAGATCTGGCAAACAGATATTACAATGAAGGTGATGAGTCGGTTCTGCCACGCTCTATAGCAACCAGAGAGGCATTTATGAATGCAATGTCGCTCGATATAGCAATGGGTGGATCTACTAACACAGTGTTACATCTTCTTGCTATAGCTCATGAGGCGGAAGTTGATTTTACAATGAAAGATATCGATGAACTTTCCCACAAAATTCCCAATATCTGCAAAGTGGCACCAAGTTCACAATATCATGTGCAGGATGTTAACCGTGCAGGAGGAATTTTATCAATAATGGGAGAACTGGAACGCAGTAACCTGATAAACAGCTCTGTAAAACGGATAGACTATCCAACTCTTCGTGATGCTATTTCCGACTGGGATATACAGGGTGGAAAAGCGCAACCTGTTGCTTTTGATTTTTTCAGTAGCGCCCCTTCAATGGAAAAAAGCCTTGTTATGGGTTCTCATAATACCAGCTACAAAGACCTTGACACCGACAGGGAGAATGGATGCATCCGGTCTGTAGATCATCCCTACAGCAAAGATGGCGGTCTGGCTGTACTTTATGGGAATATTGCACGAAAGGGGTGTATAGTTAAAACCGCAGGTATTGATGCATCGCTGTTTTCATTCACCGGTAACGCGGTGATATTCGAATCGCAGGAAGATGCGGTTGACGGAATCCTGAAAGGGGACGTTAAGGCCGGTGATGTAGTTGTAATAAGATACGAAGGTCCTAAAGGTGGTCCGGGTATGCAGGAGATGCTTTACCCTACTTCATATCTGAAATCTAAGGGGCTCGGTAAAAAATGTGCGCTTATAACTGATGGCCGGTTTTCCGGAGGTACTTCAGGTTTGTCGATCGGGCATGTCTCTCCTGAAGCTGCAGCAGGAGGGGAACTGGCATTAGTCAGAACAGGAGATCAAATTAAAATAGATATTCCCGGCAGAAAAATAAATGTTGTATTAACTGAGAATGAACTTAAAAAAAGAGAGAAAGAGGAGAAATTAAAAGGCGACCGGGCTTATAAACCAGTAACACGTAACCGGGAAATCCTTTCTTCGCTGAAAGCATATGCAGCAAATGTAAGTTCAGCAGATCTCGGGGCCATAAGGCTGATTTAGGGATCGGTTCATAAGACAAAAGACAAAAGTAAAAAGTAAAAAGATAAAAGTAGTTATTAATTCCCCTCCCTGGAGAGCCTGCCCCGACTTGTCGGGGGGTTAGGGGTGGGTTAAAAATGAGATAAAAGACAAAAGATAATATATGAAGACTGAAAAGGAAACAGAACACGCAACCGTACAAGTCAATGGAAAAGAACACATTACAGGAGCTGATGCTCTTTTACAATGCTTGATTAAGGAGGGGGTTGATACTATTTTTGGTTATCCCGGCGGGGCTATAATGCCTGTCTATGACGCGCTTCTCGATTACGAAGGAAAGCTCCGGCACATTCTTACCCGTCATGAACAGGGAGCAGCTCATGCGGCTCAGGCTTATTCAATGGTTACCGGCAAACCGGGTATTTGCTTTGCTACGTCAGGTCCAGGTGCTACTAATCTTGTAACCGGAATTGCCAATGCCTTTCTTGATTCTGTCCCGGTTGTGTTTATCACAGCCCAGGTAGTATCTAATCTTATCGGTACAGATGCATTCCAGGAGACTGATATTATCGGAGTCTCGATGCCGGTAACTAAATGGAACTGCCAGGTAAAAAAATCACAGGATATACCTGATACAATTGCAAAAGCGTTTTATATCGCAAAATCAGGTCGCCCCGGACCGGTTCTGATTGATATAACAAAAGATGCCCAGCTTGAAAAATTTAATTTCAAGTACAAAAAATGTGACTATATCAGGAGTTATAATCCGAGTATTCCTTTGCATACCAAGGCAATCGAATCAGCTGCGATCATGATCAACCATGCCGAAAGGCCTCTGATTCTTGCCGGACATGGAGTGCTTCTTTCAAGAGCAGAAAACGAACTGAAGGCATTTGCAGAAAAAACAGGAATCCCTGTTGCATCAACTTTACTGGGTCTCTCAGCATTCCCTTCCGATCACCGTTTGTTCGCAGGAATGCTTGGCATGCATGGCAACTACGGAGCAAATCTTCTTACAAATGAAGCTGATCTCATTATAGCAATCGGAATGCGTTTCGATGACCGTGTTACCGGGAATCTTAAGAAATATGCAAAAAAAGCAACCATAATACATATTGAGATCGATGAGGCTGAGATAAATAAAAATGTCCTGGTCGATGTAGAAATAAACAATGATGCAAAGGAGGTCATTAAGTACCTCATCCCTCTGGTTAAAGAGAACTCTTTTGAAAAATGGATAAGAGAATTCAGAATTTGTGATAAAATTGAATATGAGAAAGTTATTAAGCCAGAAACGAAACCTGAAACAGGCGAGATAAGGATGGGTGAGGTAGTAAGACTGGTATCAGAACTGACAAAGGGAGAAGCAATAATTGTTACAGACGTAGGACAGAACCAGATGTATGCTGCCCGCTATTATAAATTTACTCACCCAAACAGTCTGGTTACTTCAGGAGGTATGGGAACAATGGGATTCGGTCTTCCAGCAGCTGTAGGTGCAAAAATCGGGAGCCCCTACAAACCTGTTGTTACATTCCTTGGAGATGGAGGTTTCCAGATGACAATTCAGGAACTGGGAACGATATTACAATATAATATACCTGTTAAAATTATAATTCTTAATAATGGTTACCTGGGGATGGTGCGTCAATGGCAGGATATGTTTTTCAAAAAAAGATATGCCTCAACAGAATTGATAAATCCCGATTTCGTAATGATAGCTAATGGCTATAGCATTCCGGCGAAAAGGGTTTCGGTGAGAGAAAATCTCAGAGATTCCCTGGTAGAAATGCTTGCTGCAAAAGGACCTTACCTGCTTGACATAAAAATCGAGAAAGAAGGAAATGTCTTTCCTATGGTAGAACCCGGATCATCAGTTTCCGAAGTAAGACTAACTTATTGATAATGATAATAATATACTATGAAACAGGAATTTACAATATCGCTTTTCACGGAGGATCATATCGGGATCCTGAGCCAGATAACAATAATATTAACACGAAGGCAGTTAAATATTGATAGTATCACGGCCTCGGAATCGGCAGTAAAAGGGGTACAGCTACTCACTATCGTTATAAAAACAACAAGTGAGATGATCCAGAAAGTGGCAAGACAAATGGAAAAGCTGGTTGATGTCTTAAAAGTTTTTGTACATACCTCCGACCAGATAATTTACCAGGAGATTGCACTGTTTAAGGTTACAACAAAGGGGTTGATGTCAGGGAACATTATTGATCATATTGTCCGCGCCCATCATGCCCGTATACTTGAGGTTTCTCCGGAATATATTGTTTTGGAAAAAACAGGTCATAAAACAGAAATAACTGAATTACTTACTCAGCTTGAACCCTATGGTGTTCTACAGTTTGTAAGATCAGGAAGGGTAGCTATTACCAAACAGGTTAAAGAGCTGAATTCATATCTGAAGGAGATGGATGAAGCGAATTGCTACAAACCTGAAACAATGGAAGTACTTAATTAATACATATTTAAAATTTAAGATCATGGCAAAAATTGATTTTGGCGGTGTCGTCGAAAATGTTGTAACGAGAGAAGAGTTTCCACTTTCAAAAGCCCGCGAAGTTCTTAAAAATGAAGTCGTCGCAGTAATCGGTTATGGTGTTCAGGGACCTGCCCAGGCAATGAACATGAAAGATAACGGCATTAATGTAATTATCGGACAGGCTCCTGAGTTTAAAGCCGATTGGGACAAAGCTGTTGCTGATGGTTTTGTGCCGGGTAAAACATTGTTCTCTATTGAGGAAGCTGCAAAAAAAGGTACAATCATCCAATACCTGGTATCGGATGCAGCACAACGTATAATTTGGCCAAAACTTAAATTATGCCTTAAGAAAGGAGATGCACTCTATTTCTCGCATGGATTTTCAATCACCTATAAAGAACATACCGGTGTAATACCACCTGCCGATATTGATGTAATCCTCTGTGCCCCCAAAGGTTCAGGTACAAGTGTAAGGCGGAATTTCCTTGCAGGTGCCGGAATCAATTCAAGCTATTCAGTTTTTCAGGATTTTACAGGAAGAGCTGAAGAACGTACAATTGCTCTGGGTATTGCTATCGGTTCAGGATATCTCTTCCCTACAACTTTTGAACAGGAAGTTTACAGTGATCTGACCGGTGAGCGTGGAGTATTAATGGGGGCGCTTGCTGGTATCATGGATGCTCAGTATCAGGTACTTCGTGAGAATGGTCACAGTCCGTCTGAAGCTTTTAACGAAACCGTGGAGGAGTTGACCCAGAGTTTAATCCGCCTGGTTGACGAAAAGGGAATGGACTGGATGTATGCCAATTGCAGTGCAACGGCTCAACGTGGAGCACTCGACTGGCGTCCGAAATTCAAAGCAGCAACTCTTCCTGTTTTCACTGACCTGTATAAGAAAGTCAAATCAGGCGAAGAATGTGTAAGAGTTCTTCAATCAACAGGTGCAACCAATTATAAATCAGTACTCGATGGTGAACTGAAAGAACTTGGTGATTCTGAAATGTGGAGAGCAGGTGCTGCAGTGAGAAAACTCAGACCGGTGAAATAATAATCTTTTACAAATAACTGATAAACATGGACGATAAGATCATTATTTTCGATACTACCCTCAGGGATGGAGAACAGGTGCCAGGCTGCCAGTTAAATACAATTGAAAAGATTGAGATAGCCCACGCTCTTGAAGCTCTTGGTGTCGATGTAATTGAAGCTGGCTTCCCCGTTTCAAGCCCCGGAGATTTCAAATCGGTGGTCGAAATATCGAAGGCTATTTCAAACCCTGTGATCTGCGCACTTACCCGGGCCGTCAAAAAAGATATTGAAGTGGCAGCTGAAGCTCTTCAATATGCAAAAAGGAAAAGGATACATACAGGAATCGGCACCTCCCCTTTTCATATAAAATACAAGATCAAAACAACTCCCGAAGAAATCCTGAAAAGGGCTGCGGATGCAGTTAAATACGCCAGAAAATTTGTGGATGATGTAGAATTCTATGCCGAAGATGCAGGACGAAGTGAGAACGAATACCTTGCAAAGGTTATCGAAGCTGTAATAAAGGCAGGTGCTACTGTTGTTAATATTCCTGATACAACTGGTTATTGTCTACCTGAGGAATACGGTGCGAAGATCAGGTACCTTAAAGAGAATGTTCCTAATATCGACAAAGCCATCATATCAACCCATTGTCATAACGATTTTGGAATGGCAACAGCTAATACCATGATGGGTATTATAAACGGAGCAAGACAGGTTGAGGTTACAATTAACGGTATCGGTGAGAGAGCCGGTAACACAGCTCTCGAAGAGATAGCTATAATCCTTAAAAGTCACCATAACCTTAACTTAAGAACCGACATTAACACAAAACTGATCTTCAGTACAAGCCGGCTGGTTTCAAACCTCATGAGCATGCCCGTCCAGGCAAACAAAGCTATCGTAGGAAGAAACGCCTTTTCACACTCTTCTGGTATTCACCAGGATGGCGTTCTGAAAAACAGGGAAAACTATGAGATCATTGATCCTGTTGAAGTCGGAATACGGGAGTCTTCAATAATCCTTACCGCCCGTAGTGGCAGGGCTGCTCTGAATCATCGCCTTGAACTGCTCGGATTCAAATTTGGGAAAGAGGAAATTGACGATATTTACCATCGCTTTCTTACTCTGGCAGATAAAAAGAAAGAGATCAACGATGAAGATATCAGAATACTTGCCGGTGTCGTTTTCCAGGGAGAAAAATCACTTAAGCTCGATCTCCTGCAGGTCTCTTGTGGAAAATCATTAATTCCTGTAGCAACTGTCGGTATGAAAATTAATGGAGAAGTCCATTACTCAACTGCATCAGGTAACGGACCAATCGACGCAGCTTTTACTGCTGTCAAACATCTGATCAGCAAAACAGTGCATCTCGAAGAATTCCTGATCCAGGCTATTACTAAAGGCAGCGACGACCTCGGTAAGGTCCATATCCAGGTAGAACACGAGGGTAAAATTTATTACGGGTTCTCAGCAAACACCGATATCATTACTGCATCGGTGGAAGCGTTCATCGATGCTATAACTAAGATTACATAATCATAGTCATAATTGATCAAATTTTCAAATTATATAAATTGGAAGCTAAAACACTTTTTGACAAAATCTGTGATGGGCATGTAGTGCTTTCCATTGAAAATGGACCAGATATACTTTACATCGACCGGCATTACATACACGAAGTTACAAGTCCTCAGGCATTTAATGGTCTGAAAGAACGGGGCATTCCTGTATTCCGGCCCGGCAAAACAATTGCAACTGCCGACCATAACATTCCGACTAAAGACCAGCATCTTCAGATCCGTGACCAATTATCCCGTAACCAGGTTGAGAAACTGAGCGAAAATTGCAGGAAACATGGAATAGAGTTGTTCGGTCTAAACCATCAAAAAAACGGTATTGTCCATGTTATTGGTCCCGAGCTGGGTTACACCCTCCCCGGAATGACAATCGTTTGTGGTGACAGTCATACTTCGACCCATGGCGCATTTGGGACGATAGCATTCGGTATCGGAACAAGTGAAGTTGAGATGGTTCTGGCAACCCAGTGCATACTTCAGCCTAAACCCAAAAAGATGAGAATTACCGTAAATGGTAACCTTCATAAAGGCGTGACTTCGAAAGATATAATCATGTATATCATCTCAGAGATTTCGACAGGTGGGGCAACAGGCTATTTTGTTGAATTTAGCGGTTCAGCAATAAAAAGTCTGAGCATGGAAGCGAGGATGACAATATGCAATATGAGCATTGAAATGGGAGCACGTGGGGGATTAATAGCACCTGATGAAACTACTTTCGATTATCTGAGAAAACTTCCTTCAATACCCGGAATAGACGACCTGGAATCATCTGTTAATCAGTGGAAAAACCTTAAAAGTGATCCTGATGCCTCCTTCGACAATGAATTGGAATTTGATGCCGGTTTAATCAAACCTATGATCACTTATGGAACTAACCCCGGTATGGGAATGGCAATCGACGACTCAATTCCGATGGCAGAAGATAAAAATAAAGAAGCATCTTCATCGTATTTGAAATCACTTGAGTATATGGGCCTTAAGCCTGGAATGAAGCTTCTTGGCCACCCCATAGATTATGTATTTATAGGGAGTTGCACAAATGGAAGGATCGAAGACTTCCGGGCATTTGCACAAATCATCAGGGGACGAAAAAAAGCCGCTAATATCACAGCATTGATCGTTCCAGGCTCAAAAAAGGTTGAGGAACAAATGGCTTCTGAAGGCTTGATAGAAGTATTTAAAAATGCAGGCTTCGAAGTGAGACAACCTGGTTGTTCCTCCTGTCTCGCGATGAACGAGGATAAGATACCTCAGGGGAAATATACGGTTTCAACTTCAAACAGAAACTTTGAGGGAAGACAGGGCCCGGGTGCAAGGACCTTACTTGCAAGTCCCTACACAGCTGCTGCGGCAGCAATAACCGGCAGGATATCTGATCCCCGTGAATTTATTACCGAAGAAAACAACATCAAAATATAATCTGATATGCCAAAAGTTAAATTTGATATTCTCGAGTCAACCTGTATCCCGTTACCATTCGAAAATGTGGATACCGATCAGATTATACCGGCAAGGTTTTTAAGCGCCACTTCAAGGGAAGGCTTCGGAGATAATCTTTTCCGCGACTGGAGATATAAGAAGACAGGCGAGAAAAACAGTGAGTTTGTTCTGAATAATCCAAAATTCAGCGGTAAGGTCCTGGTTGCCGGAAAAAATTTCGGTAGCGGATCAAGCCGGGAGCATGCTGTCTGGGCTATTTTTGACTACGGATTCAGGGCAGTGGTATCTAGCTTTTTCGCCGATATTTTCATGAATAATGCCCTAAATAACGGCCTTCTGCCTATTGTAATTTCTGAAGAACTTCTGATAAAACTTCATGGCCTGATTCAAAAGAACCCTGCCATAAAAGTTAAAATAGATCTTGAGAAACAGACATTTACTATAATTTCCACCGGAGATTCCGTCAGATTCGGGATCAATCCATATAAGAAAGAATGTCTCCTTAAAGGACTCGATGATATCGATTTTCTTCTGAGTATGAAAAGTTTAATAACTGGTTATGAGACCAATAAAAACCTGGTAAAATGAGAGTTGAAATAATGGATACTACCCTCAGGGATGGAGAACAAACCCAGGGAGTGTCATACTCACCGCTCGAAAAACTCCATATAGCCAAACTTCTTCTGAAAGACTTAAAAGTTGACCGCATTGAGGTGGCATCAGCATGCGTATCAACAGGTGAATTTGAAGCTATCAG
>Ga0265292_1003008_pt1 | contig 10863 bp, 6 predicted proteins | sample Munlanlewell296A_FD_189080 | JGI IMG/M metagenome (GOLD analysis project Ga0265292, IMG submission 189080) | Leachate microbial communities from a municipal landfill in Southern Ontario, Canada - Leachate well 296A | ecosystem: Engineered > Solid waste > Landfill > Unclassified | place: Canada... | reverse complement strand
ATCGAAATGCGTGATAAACCCGCCGTTAATTTCATCCTTCATCCGTTTTGTCCAGAAAGGCAAAAGCTCACTGTTAAGGTGATTAATCGCTTCAGTTTTTAAAGCAATGACTTCTTCTCTACTCATAATTAAATAATTAAAACTAGTTTTTAATAGCCCGGCAATTGCTCCTGCTTCCTTATCAATATGTTAAGCTCTGCAGTGTCAATTAATATAATTTGTTTTACTATTGACACAGGAGAAAGATGAAACCGGGCAGATACTTTTATTTCGTTAAATCGCGGTAGTACAATTTTTTTGCTTCAATTTTCATACCCGGATTATGTCCCTGAATAGCAAAATGCCCGGATGTGAATTCTTTATCATCGTATGTCATTACTAATTTGTTGTTGATCCAGAATTCTATATGGGTTCCGACAGCTTTGATCCGGTAGCTGAACCATTCACCATCTTTGGTCAGTAGCTCAGTTGCTTTACCTGTTGGTTTTCCGGGTTTCCACAACCAACCGGTATAGGCTTCCTGGTTGTTGCAAATCTGTGCTTCATAGCCACGGGGAAAGGCATTGGGATTGTCTGCCGGCTGATTGGCACGGAAATAAAATCCGCTATTACTTTTGGTCCCACTAATTCGAAACATCCCTTTGGCCTCAAAATCAGCACAAGTTGCATCGGTATAAATGTGGCCCATCCCGCCTTCGCCAACCAGAATACCATCCTGCACAGACCATGTTGCTTTCCCACGGACAAACCATCCGCTCAAATCTTTTCCGTTAAATAAAGAAACCCATTTTGGTTTTGCATTTACTGTGCTTACAAAACTTACCAAAACGATTACAAACAGTAGCTTAAGTGCTTGTTTCATGATTAATAATTGTGTTAGTTAAAAATGATTGGTACAAATGTTATATAATTTCAAAATAATATGTGAAATGGTTATTTATGCAGGCATATCAGGAAGAGACCACCCTTCACGATAGTTGTGTTTAATCAATTCATTGGAAAATGCTTTGGCATTTATTGAATTGCTCCAGACTTTATTAAATGTCGGATGTCCCTCGTTGATCACCATCCCATCATCGATACAGAACTTGAACTCTTCATTGTCCCGGATGTTAGTAAATTGCATATTAGGTCCATCCCAATGCAACTCCTTGTTGAGATCTTGCAAACGGACAGCAAGAACACCCATAACCACCATTTCATTGAACGGTCCGGCTTGTGAGAATGGAGATGCCGTTTCAATACGGTTTTCATTACTTTCTTTACATGCCCGGATCCAGTCCTGTTCATGGCTTGTTGAAATACGCGGAATTGTTTTTGCAATATTCGGAACCCGACCTGATAGCAACCATGGGTCTTTTCCGTAACAACCGCAAAATAGTTTGTCTTTCGTTCCATGGAAAATTACACAGCCCCCATCATCATTCATATCACGTCCTTCAGGCCAGTTCGATGGTTTCATGGGTTTCATTCCCCCATCCATCCACGTAACCTGGACTTCAGGGAAGTTAATTTTGATTCCCTTTTCTTTAGGGCGGGCAGGAAATATTAATTGAATTGTTTCGGTATTTGGTGCAGAGTCGGTCATAAGTAGTGTTGAAGCTCCTTGTACTTTGGTTGGATAACCTAATTTAAGACCCATAAACACCGGGTGAAGGATATGACATGCCATATCGCCAAGTGCACCTGTACCAAAGTCCCACCATCCACGGAAACTCCAGGGAGTGTACATACGATGGTAGGGACGGGGTTTTGCCGGACCAATGAACAGATCCCAGTTCATAGTCTCAGGAACCCACATACCCACCTTAGGAGCAGCTAATCCCTGGGGCCATAAAGGACGGTCAGTGAACGCTTCAACTTTAGTTACATCGCCAATTTCACCATTCCAAAGCCATTCCTGTATCAAACGAACACCTTCGGCCGAAGAACCCTGGTTTCCCATTGAAGTGGCAACTTTGTGTTTTACGGCAAGTTTTGTTAAAAGCCTTGACTCATAAACGGAGTGGGTAAGAGGTTTCTGAACATAGACATGTTTGTTAAGCGTCATGGCATGGGATGCTACAATCGCATGATTGTGGTCGGCTGTAGCAACTAAAACTGCATCAATTGATTTGCCCATTTCGTCATACATTTTTCGCCAGTCCCAATACCTTGTGGCATCTGGAAAAGATTCGAAACAACGCTTGCTATGGTCCCAGTCAATGTCACACAATGCAACAATGTTCTCGGTTTTCATGTTTCTCAGGTTGCTGAATCCCATTCCACCAATTCCAACTCCTGCAATATTTAGTTTATCACTTGGCGCTTTATGTCCTAACCCTGCGATCGTGTTCGAAGGAACAATCAACAATCCAGCGGCAATTGTAGACGTTGTTCCAATGAACCCCCGTCTGGTTATTTTCCTGTTTTGTTTCATTTTTTAAAAATCTTAATAATTAGTTTGAACTGAATTCAAGTTACAAATACAACTTTTTGAAAAAATCAAATTTCGTAATAAAAATTCAAATTACCTTAAATCCGCAAAAAAATATTAACAAAAATTGTCAAAACATTGTGCATAAGTATTTTACACAATGTTTGACAACTGAAAAATTTCACCTATTTTAGTGCAAAACAAACTAAGCAAGGATTTTAAATTTTTCGGCATAAAGTACAAAAGAATCAACTAACGTCAGTCCTTTTGCAGGAATTTTATGCAATACCTTCCCATTTTACTCCGATACGGCGGGCGGCATATTCTACTTCTTTGAGATAGTCTCCATACCCCATCACCCAGTGAGAGTCCCTTACTTCGTTTTTTAACTTTTTCCAATCTCCCTGGATTTCAACATCTTGTTGAGAACGGCAAATCTCATAAAATGGATTGCTCTTGACATTTCCTTTGAATCCAAGCCACCGATTAGTACTATACTCCGGATTGAGGAAGGTCACCTCCTGGCCTATCGGCATCGTCACTTTTGGAGCGGCGCCATATTCAGATTCATAATGCGTCATAATCTCAGCCGGCTCGTAGTTGACACCATCCATCCGACGAGGCCCGGTACAATGGGCGCAAGTTGCAATTCCCTTATGCGGAAATGTAGAATTATGCATGAATACAGGTTTGCCTGAGATATGACGTAATAAAATCGCCGGCGGTATAATCACAAAATCTGATTCGCAAAAGGCCAGATAGCCCTCATCATTGAGCAAACTCAGGGGAAGACAGGCGGTCGTCTTCGACATCGGGATAATGGTTCCCATGCAGCTATTAATGGTAATTGCGGTGGCATCATTTTCGCGCATCAAATTTTTAAAAAGAAAATAAAGTAAAAACGCGTTGGTAACAAATTTCCGGTCTGTTTTAAGAGTCGTATTGGCAATCGCAAGATAGTTATCGGTCAGTTTTTCTGCTTTGCTAACTAGTTTCTTATCTGTCAATCCATTAGCAATGCGATTTTTAACAGCACCATAGCTGATATCTATGATTTCCATTTTGAATTTGTCTTGTGCTACCTGTGGTGCTTCCCGACTACGTTTTCCTCCGGGTCCACCAAGGGCAATGATGCGGGTTCCAAGAAAATTTTTGACTCCATAAAGTGCACGCAATCTCCATAGCATTTCGTCATAGTCGTCGACAACAACATCTTCAACGTGGACTTTTTTCTCGTTGGCATTGTTTGATACCGGTCCTGGTTTGTCGGTTTTCAAATAGGCAGTGCTGAGAGCCTCATACCAATAGTAAAGCGATCCAGACTGATGTCGCACAAAAATAATGGTGTCCTTTTTATCCGCAAAGCACGCTTGTAACACCTGGCCTCCCCCGGTAGCAGGATATAGTACAATTACATCAAAATCATTACTATGAATTTTTGCTGCTTCTTCAACTGTTCGAACCTTGATTAATGGCAAGATCTGTAGGGGAAAGCCCGATCGAGTGGAGAGATCAGAGAGTTCCCGGGTGATTCGCTTAGCTTCCTCCGCTGCACTCTGTTCGCTCCGGATGCCTCCCCACGACTTCCAGGAAGTTTGCTCTTTCCTTTCCTGAATGCTGTACATTAAAATCGGTTGAACCTTTAGTTCCTTCCCTGAAACGATAAAGGGTTTGTTCGGGTCCCAATCCTCAATTTCATTGTTAGCAAAAAGATCAGGTGCAAAGGCCAGAGTCGCACCTGCAGTACCTAATGCTGTGACACGTAAAAATTCTCTTCTATCCAAATGAGATAATGGCAATTTGCTTTTTGACGCCACCGCAGGAATAGAGCTTGCTGATACTCCAGCTATGAATCGCTGCTTAGTAAAATCATTTATGTTCATTTATAAAAAATGTTGTTTATGATTATTCACCTAAATTCAACTAATAAATGCAACTTTTAACGATGAAAGAGCATTAAATGTTTATTCCGGACATATTGACTCCCTTGCCGGAGGCAACCTCCCCGAAGGGAATGGGGGGGTTAACTATTTAAACATGTTTTCTTTTCCAAATATGCAGGAACGTGAAGAACATAACCAGGACAGCTGGAACAAAAGCAACAAATCTTAATGTGTTAGTACCGCCTGTTAACTGAACCTGGGCCCATGTTGCAGCATCCTGTGTCCCGGCTAATGCTGCTTTCAGAACTTCAATAGTTTGTCCTGCCGGAATAGCTGCAATAGTTTGTGCATCAAAGATTGCTCCCAGAACCGGTTGGGCTATTGCTCCTCCAAGGAAGCCAATACCACCCATAATGGCAAGACCTAAAGCCCCGCTTTCAGGAATATTCTCAGATACAAATCCTAACATGGATGGCCAGAAAAATGCTATACCCAATGCAAAAATTCCGGCAGCAGCAAATACCAATGCTCCATTGACATATCCCATTAATACCAACCCGATAAAAGCAAGTATTGATGAAGTAATTAATACCATTGTCGATTTAAGGTTGTGTATGAGAGTACCGCCAAACTGACGTGCAAGAGCCATTATACCAGCTATCCATACCAAAAGAAGTATAGGATTATCCGAAATATTTGCGAGTAATGCTGCAATCCACTGATTTGTACCTAATTCCGTTGCAGAAGTAAGGATCATACAGAAAGCCATGAAAAGGAAGAGAGGACTGACACATGCTTTTAACATGTCTTTATAAGAAAAACCTGAAACAACACGCTCTGTCTGTGGAAATTTCTTATTAAGAAACATATAACCATAAGCAAAAGTCGGAAGCAGGATTATGCCCATTGCGTAGCGCCATTCAACCAGACCAATCTTATTGAATAGATACACAATCAGACCTCCGATTACTATACCTGTTGGAAACCAGGCGTGAAAGCGGTTAAGACGACGCGTTTTCTGATCTGTGTACATGCTTGTTATCAATGGATTACACGCAGCCCCCACACTACCTTCGGCTACGCCCATCAACATCGTGGAGATGAATAATGACCAGAAACCTGTAGCAATTATAGTCAGAACTATACCGGCTACATGGCAGAAGAAAGCAATTGAAATGATCCTTCCAATACCAATGATATCTACCAGGGATCCACCAAAAACCATTGCCAGGGTGAAGCCCCAGAAGGCGGTGCCGACAATCCATCCCACTTGAGTATGGGTCAGGTTAAATTCAGTTGCCCAGGCTTCCACGAAAGAACCTCTGGTGGCAAAGGCCAATGCTGGAACAACTAATGCAACACAGCTTGCATTGAATAATTGGGTTTTCTTAATAGTATCCATTTTGCGATTGTTAGATTTTGGTTGACTTAATTACAACAAGGAATATCCATGTAACTTTTTTTTTTTAAAATTCATTCCTGAAACAAGGATAAAAAACATTATTGTAATAAGCAAGATATTTATTCTGAATGATAACAGCAAATTTTATGCTTTATTTATTGACAGGGAATGAGGGTAATATGGATAAACTCAGAAAATATGTTATAATAAGTTGTATTGCAGTTAATTGTAATTGAATACTTCTCCAGAAATAAGGCGGATCTATAAGCAAAAGGACAAGATAAATCATTGTTTATCCCGCCATATTCATATGAAATGGTTATTAATGCAGGCATAACAGGAAGAGAACACTTCTTGATAGTTCTGTTTGATCAATTCAGCGACAAATACTTAGACATTTATCGGGTTGCTCCGGACTTTGTTGAATTTAGGGTGGCTGTCTATGGTAATCCGGTTTTTATGAATAAATGAAAAAATAAAGGCGGGGTCATTCCCGCCTTTATAATTCTAATTTTAATATTAAGCTGGCATATCAGGTAAAGTAAACCCATTATGATAAGTATGTTTGATCAATTCAGCAGCAAATTCTTTTGCCGAAATAGAATCGGTTCTGCTAAGCCTGAGTTTGTCAGTATCAGTTACATTGGTAAAATTCATATTTGGACCATCCCAGTATAGAACTTTATTCAGGGCCTGAAGACGAACTGCCAGAACCCCCATTACAACCATTTCGTTGAATGGACCTGAATCTTTGAAATCAGATGCACTCGGTACACGACTCCCAGGGCTTTCTTTACATGCACGGATCCAATCTTGTTCATGACTTACTTCAATGCGGCGAAGTGTTTTAGGAACAGTAGGAATCCTACCGGAAAGCAGGGCTGGATCAGTTCCATACTCACCGCAGATAAGCGTGTCTTTAGTTCCATGGAAAAGAACACCTGAGCTCTGGATTCTTGCAACCGGCCAATTCTCGGGATATTGAGGTTTAAGACCGCCATCAAACCAGGATACCTGAACTTCCGGTAAGTTGATTTTGATATCTTTCGGCTTCTTACGTTCAGGATAGACAAGATGTACAATCTCGGCATTTGGTGCACAATCAGGCATCACAGGAGTAGAACTGCCAATTACCTTAGTAGGGTATTGTAGCTTCATGGCAGTAAATATAGGATGCATAACATGGCAAGCCATATCGCCAAGTGCCCCTGTTCCATAATCCCACCAGCCACGCCATACCCATGGATGAAAAGCCGGATTGTATGGACGAAACTTAGCCGGGCCAATAAAAAGATCCCATTTCAGGGTTTCAGGTACAGGTGGAGTATCAGTGGGGGCTGTTAATCCTTGTGGCCAGATTGGTCGGTTGGTGTAAGCTTCGATTTTCTTCACTTCACCAATTTCTCCATTCCAAATCCACTCGCAGGCCAACCGTACACCTTCGGCGGAAGACCCCTGGTTTCCCATCTGAGTGGCCACTTTATATTTTGCTGCCAGTTTTGTCAGCAAGCGGGATTCGTAAACACTGTGCGTCAATGGTTTTTGGGTATAGGCATGTTTACTCATTGTGATGGCATGAGCTGTAGGACCGGCATGATTGTGGTCAGAAGTTGCAACCATAACTGCATCAATGGATTTATCCATCTCATCAAACATCTTGCGCCAATCATAATACCTTGCAGCTTTTGGGTAAGTTTCAAAAACCTTTGGTACATTAATTCTGCTGACACCCCAGTCAACGTCGCAAAGCGCAACAATGTTTTCGGTTGCCATTCTCTCAAGGTTACCTCTTCCCATACCGCCAATTCCAATTCCGGCGATATTTAGTTTATCGCTTGGCGCTTTATGTCCTAATCCGGCGATGATGTTTGAAGGAACAATTAACAGCCCTGTGGCAACTGCAGACGTCGTTCCAATGAACCCCCGTCTCGTAATTTTCCTGTTTTCTTTCATTTTTTATAAATTTTAATAATCAGTTTGAGCTGAATTCAAGTTACAAATGCAACTTTTTGATTAAATCAAATTTCGTAATAAAAATTCAATATTACATTAAATACGCAAAAAATTATTAACAAAAGTTGTCAAAACATTGTGCATAAGTATCTTACACAATGCTTAACAACTGAAAAATTTCACCTATTGTAGCGCTACAAAACAAACTAAGCAGGAGTTTTAAAATTTTCGGCATAGAGTACAAAAAAAATCAACTAACGTCAGTCCTTTTGCAGGAATTTCTTTTGTTAATAATGAATTTGATAAAACTGGGATGAGTCAACTTATTGATAGTGAGTTAGGAGTGAGAGTTAAAACAATTGGTTTTTAGAGGTACCCTTGTTCATAATATAATTATAGTAGTTTGGGTCAAAAAGTCTGTTTTTCTGCCAGTTTTTGATAAATAGCCAATAAAAAATCCCGGTTATCGGCGGTTAGGTAATGCATTTCCCCGCCCATCCTGTGGAATGTCTTACAATAACGTAAGTAGTAGGCGGGATTATCCATTGGTGGTTCACCGTTTTTTTGCCAATCCCAGTCAGATTTTGCCAAATCCACAATCAGCATATAATGGTTATCAATATGTCCGTTTTTCTGCACTTTAAGGTTCTGGGACATGGATAATGATTTTTCAAAAATCATGGGTGACATTACCGCCGATCCAATTGACATGTAAACTCCGTAATCAAGATTACTGACACTTTTTGCAAAACACAGAAAATCATTTAATGCAGTTCTACCCAGTGCAGCCCCATGGTTCATCGGATGGTTGTATATGATGTCATGACCAATCATCGGATGTCCTGTAAACGGTATCCCCAATTCATAAGCACGGGCCTGTACTGAATATTTTTTATAAGGATGAGGGATACTCATGAAGCCTGACTCCAGCTTAAATTTTTGAATTACTCCCAGCAGATCAATAGCTGCAGCTGCCAGTTCAGGATTTGTTTCAATATTCTTTTTGGCTTGAACGATTAAAAATGAAACTTCAGGAATATGAAGACCTTCCTGTGATATCAATTTACCAATCGATTCTCCATACCCCAATCCTTCATAGGCTCCGACAACCAGAGCAAGGTTGATAAAAAGGCCGGTTTCATTCCAGATTCCAAACTGGCCATTTTTAACATTCTCACGAACATCTTCACTTGATTTTCCCTGAAAAGCAAACTCCCAATCGTGGATAATACCTGCACCATTAGTCGACAAATGGGTTACCCAACCCTCTTCCATTAATGCAATCAAAGTGGGAGCCATACCGTTTTTAATGGTATGCGCACCAAAAGTGAGCATTACCGATCTTTGCTCCTGCCTGGCCAACCTGATACGACCGGCAGTTTTTTCGATAAGTTTTTGCCCTAATTCTGAAAGATTTGCAGGTTTTTGCGTAACAGGAATATGGTCTTTCTCAATATAAACCTTGTTTTTCCTCTCGCTCAATTTTTTGATAGCAAGCTGATCCCTGTCCAATTTTGGGTAAGGCATGCTTCTTTTAATTAAATATTTAACAAACTTAGTAACTGTGGAAATTGGGAAAAATCAGGAATGATAATATCAGCACCTGCTTTGATCAGTCGTGTGCGCTTATTCTCATTCAGGCCAAAACGTCTCAGTTCGTTGCTGGCGATCCCTATAGTAACTCCTTCTCTTTTATGGGTTTCCCTGATCTCAACCGGGCCATCGCCAAAGGTGGCAATTTTTCCGAAAGCGGATTCCCCTATTGAGTCGAGGATACGGTCAAGAACATTTTTTTTTGCCTCTTTGGTTATATCTCCAACAGCTCCATAAATCCTGCCTTCAAACAGATGATCGTAACCTAAAATACGGGCTTCGTTTTTCACATCCTCTTCATCAGTACCGCTGGCCAGATAAAGTTTAATACCTGCGTCATAAAGTTTCTGAAGAAACGGAACAGCATTTTTTAAAGTAAAATCTGCCAACGACAATTCGCCCCGCGACAATTTTTTTTCGCGTTCTTTTACCATTTTCAGCAACTCTTCGTTATATATTTGTTTGTACCCAAATTCGTCCAGCATTTTTTCTTCGGGGACACAGTTAAATTCCCGGATCAGATCTATCAATCCTTTCATTTGGACAAGGGTCTGAATCCCGGTTGTCTTGTCGATGAATTCATCTACCCTTGTTTGAACTTTTTGGTACAATACTTCATCTGCATCTTGATATTTATCTCCCAATATCGCTTTAATCATCATAGGGGCCATAATCAGTTCCCAACCTTCACGGAGGGTAGAGATTGTTCCGTCATGGTCAAATATGGCATGCCTGATTTGAAGCTTATTTTCCCATTTGTTGATGATTTCAATTTCTGTATCTGTTAAGTAGTTGGCATGTCGTATATCCTCAGATAATTCTGGAGAAAAAATATAATCAGGATCCTGCCCTATTCCGAGTATTTCTTCCGGCGTTGCAGTCCCTGTCTGAAATAATTTCTGAACAGTAACACCGGCGACAAAAGATCCAATTTGTGCCGCTACCACCATGTCATACCCGGCAGCCAATGTTGACGCTGCTCCAGCCAGATAACTATCACCGGCGCCGACCGTATCTACTTTCGAAATAATCATCAATCCCGGAATATCATTTATCCCGTTTTCATCGACAATTAGGGAACCACGGCTTCCGCGTGTAACAAAGAGTGGTTTTTGGTATCTTTTGAATAGTATTTGCGCTGCATCATGGGCTTCAGCATACGATACTATTTCGGACGGGCTTTTGTTCTCATTACAATGCAATACTGCTTCCGTATCGTTCATTTTGCGGTAAGCTCCATCGTATTCATCCGAATAATTGCGACTATCTGAAATAAATATTTTGTCTGGGAATAAACTGATAAGCTTTACTAATTCTTCGCGAAAATAGGGAATGTGTATCCCTGACAATACCTGCTGATTAATAATGACAGCATCAATCTCCGGGACTACATTCCTTAATTTGCAGATAAGCTCGTCGGCAGTTGTTTTAGATAGAATATTAAAATTTCCAAAGTCGATCCTGTTCTGCTCTTCATCGCCGATAAATGGTTTTGTATATACATGTGTGTACCATTGTTCTTCCTGTACCAGAATGTTATCAGTATTGATTTTCACCATTCGCATCAGTTTGATCATCTCTGCCCCAAAAGGATCCGATCCAATCACCCCAAAAGC
>Ga0265292_1003007_pt1 | contig 10864 bp, 10 predicted proteins | sample Munlanlewell296A_FD_189080 | JGI IMG/M metagenome (GOLD analysis project Ga0265292, IMG submission 189080) | Leachate microbial communities from a municipal landfill in Southern Ontario, Canada - Leachate well 296A | ecosystem: Engineered > Solid waste > Landfill > Unclassified | place: Canada... | reverse complement strand
CGAGAACCGGGAAGTACTCGAGCACGCGATCCAGGTTCTGCGCAACGGCGACCCGATCCTTGCGACGGGTCCAGGAGCCCACGCGCAGGTTGTTCGCCACCGAGAGCGCAGGGAAGATCCTCCGACCTTCGGGCACCAGCACGATACCCCGAGCCACGAGGTCGTGGGTGTCGTGGCCGGTCACGGCATGCCCGTCGAAATGAATGCCGCCCGACCACGGCTGAAGCAGTCCGGCGATCGAAGCCAGTGTTGTGCTCTTGCCCGCCCCGTTGAGCCCCAAGAGCACTACGGTCTCACCCTGGTGGATGCCAAACGATATCCCGTGGAGCACGGGCAGGGAGCCGTACCCGGAGCGGAGCGAGTCGACCTCGAGCAGCGTCCTCGCCGTATCGACCACCCCCAGGGCGCCCGAGCCCGCCGCAGCGGGTCCGGCCGGGCCGGGATCTGCCGAGACACGACGCGAGCGTGCGGGAGGCGCCGCGCCGCGCCGCGCCGGCTCAGGACGGGCCATCAACCGCCTCCTCGCCCAGATACGCCGCGATGACCTCCGGGTGGCGCTGGATCTCCGACGGAGGGCCATCCGCGAGCATGCGCCCGAAGTTCAGCACGAAAACGTGGTCGCACACCCCCACAACCAGGGGAACGTGGTGCTCGATCATCAGGATGGTCAGCTCCAGTTCCCGGCGCATGCGAAGCAGCGTCTCGCCCAATGTCCGGGCCTCTTCCGGAGCCATACCGGAGGAAGGCTCATCCAGGAGCAGGATGTCGGGCTCGGTCGCCAACACCGCCCCCAGCTCGACGAGCTTCTGGGCACCGTACGGCAGGCCCTGGATTCGTTCGTCTCGAACCGGGCTCAGCTCGAGGAAATCGAGGATCCCCTCGGCACGCCGGCGTAGCTCTCGTTCCTCGGTGAACGCGCCCGGCACGCCCACCAGCGCCTCGAGCGCCGTGTAGCGCACACGCGCATGCTGCGCCACAAGCAAGTTCTCCATCACGGTCAGGCTCCGAACGAGCCCGACCTGCTGGAACGTGCGGCCGAAGCCCATCGCGGCCCGCCGGTGAGGCCGCATGTGCGTCACGTCCTTGCCACGGTAGCGCACCCGACCACGGTCCGGCCGGTAGAAGCCCGTGACACAGTTGAACAGCGTCGTCTTGCCCGCGCCGTTCGGCCCGATCAGCCCGACGATCTCCCACTCGCCCACCTTGAGGTCGACCCCGTCCAGGGCCCGCACTCCACCGAAGTGGATCGAGAGGTCCTCGATCTCAAGAAACGCCACTGCCGCCTCCGGCCGACTCCGCGGGGGCACGGCTGTTCAGACCCAGCCGCCCCCCTGAGGCCCAGCGAACCAACGGCTGGATCTGCTGGCCGACACCGCCGGGGTAGAAGCGCAGCGTGATCAAGAGCAGCGCCGCGCCGAACGCGGTAACCCACAGCGCCAGAAGCCCGAACGGCTTCACGGTCACGGTCCCCAGGAGCACCGGCAGAAGGGCGAAGAAAGCCGACCCGATCACGACGCCCGCGCGGGAGCCCAGGCCGCCCACAACAGCCATGAGGACGAACGTCAACGCCAGGATGAAATCGAAGTCACTGGCCACCACCGTCGTCCGCCAGTGGGCGAACAGGCTGCCGGCCACTCCCGCGAAGAACCCTGAGAGCACGAACGCGAGGACCTTGTACAACGTCACGTCTATCCCGAAGGACGCCGCGACCTGCTCGTTCTCTCTCAGGGCGAACAGGGCCCGGCCGACCTTGCTTCGCACCAGCCGCCAGTCCACCCACAGAACCAGAGCGAACACACCCAGGACCAGGTAGGTGTAGGCGCGGTCGGAGGTGAACCCCGCCGGGCGCGGGGCCGGCATCCCGGCGCCACCCCGGGTCAGGGACTTGATCTCAAAGATGGACGCCGTGGCCACGGCCCCGTAGGCGAGGGTGACCAGGGCAAGGTAGAGACCTCGCAGCCGCAGAGCGACGAGCCCGAGGAGCCCGGCCGCCACGCCTCCACTCACCGCGGCCAGGGGTAGCGCAAGCCAGAAAGACAGGTGCTGCTCGCTGACCAGGTTCCCCGAAACAAAGGCCCCTACCCCCACGAACGCCTGATGCCCCAGGGAGATCTGGCCGGCGTAGCCGGACAGGACGTTCACCGACAGCCCGACAATCGCGAAGATCAGAGCGTAGGAGTACTGGAAGGTCCGGTATCCGGGCAAGATCAGCGGCAAAACGAGGAGCCCGCCGAATACGACCAGCAGGAATGACGCGCGAGCGGCCCAGCCGATGGGGGACGGCCGGAAAACCTTCGCATCTTCGTGAGCGCCCGCACCCGCCGTGACCCCGGGCGTGACCTCGCCCGCGACCGTCCGCTTGTTGTCGGTCCGGCTCGCCACCCTAGACCTCCGCCCCGAAAAGCCCCTTGGGCCGTATGAGCAGGACGGTGAGAAGCAGCCCGAACACGACCACGGACGGGGCCCCCGGGATCACGCTCCCCAGGTATTGCTGTCCCAGGCCCTGGGCGATCCCGATGAGCACGCCGCCCACGAACGCCCCCGGCAGGCTCGTCAAGCCGCCGATCACCGCGGCCGTGAACGCCGGGATGAGCGTGCCCATCGTCATGAACCCCGGGCTGAACGGGTTGATGGGAGCCAGGAGAAGGCCCGCGATCCCTCCAAGGAGAGCGGCCGAGCCCCAGATGAAGGTCGAGACGTGATCGATGCTGATGCCGGCAAGACGCGCCGCGATCGCCTCCTGGGAGGTGGCCAGCACCGCCAGCCCAAGACTGGTTCGCGAGAAGAACCAGGCAAGCGCCAGTCCCAGCGAGATCACCACCAAGATCGCGATGATCCTCTGGGTGGAGAGCATGACCCCCATCACGGACACGTTGAAGGTCACGGGAACGGGAGGAAACACTCGCATCCTCGCCCCTCCCAGGGCCAATTCGAGTCCTATGCACAACAGCGCGACGCCGGCGGTGGCCACCAGCGTGGTGACCGGTGGGCGCGCGCGGAGCGGCCGCACGATCGCACGCTCCACCGCCATACCCATCGCCACCGCGGCGGCAAGGCCCACGACGATAGCCAGCCCATAGGGCAGGTGAGCCTTGGTGAGCGCACCCCAAGCGGCGAAGGCCGCGACGGTCCCGAACTCCGCCTGCGCGAAGTTGAACACCCGGGCGCCCTTGTAGACCAGGACGATGCCCAGCGCCACGAGCCCGTTGATGGCCCCCGTAGCCAGGCCGATGACGAGAGCGACCTTCATCCGCCGACCATGACCGTGCGGTCTACCTCCGTCGTGACCCCGGCACGCCGGATCATCGAGTTAGAAACCGCTCTTGAAGGTCTCAAGGGTCTTCCACCGGCCGTTGGAGCAGTTGATGTCGAGGAGGTGGACCTCGCGGGCCCCGAAGTGGTTCGAAGGTGTGAAGTTGAGCGTGGGGAAGATGTTTGACTTCAGGTCGCTCGCGCGCTCGAGCGTGGCGATGAAGTTCTCGCGCGTGAGCTTGTCAACGCTCCCCACTCTCAGCAAGGCCTGGTGAAGCACCTTGCCCAACCCCCACAGGGCGATGCCGATGTCGTCGGGGTCGGAGCCCGTGTACTTCTTGTAGGCCGGGTTGAAGTTGGCGTCGAACTTGTCGATCACGTCGAGGTTCATGTACGGGATGAAGGCGTTCGCCTTCACCAACGGATCCGCCTTGCACGCGAGATCCGCCGCGGCGTTCACCCCGATGGTCACACCGGGCGCCACCCACAACGGGTGATAGGCCTGGCTCGACGCGGCGCCCAACATGTGGATCCAGACGACCGGAGCGGGGAGCCAGTACACGATCTGAACGCCGGCCGCCTTCAAGGCGATCGCCTCGTTCAGCAGAGCGGTGTCATCCGCGTCTTTCGGGACCGTGCTGTCACGGGTCAGCTTGACCCCATAGCTCTTCATGGCATCCACGAATGCCACGTGCGCGTCGTCGAAGTTGGAGGTGTCGGGGCGTACCATCGCGATCTTCTTCTTCGCCCCATCCAGGCGCTTCATGATGTACTGGGCCATCAGCACGGATTGCTGCGGGTAGCTCATGCTGGAGGCGAAGTAGGTCTTGAGGCCCTTCAGGCCCGTCTCCATCACGCCCATCGACATGTATGGGACCCCCACGCTCGCCGCGTACTGGGCGCAGGCCTGGATCTGGTCGGCCCCGGCGGCCCCTACCAGCAGGAAGACCTTCTTGCCCTCGACGAGGGACTTGCAGCCGAGTTGGGCGTCGGAAGGCTTGTACTTGTCGTCCACGAACTCGACCCGCACCTTCCGCCCGAAGATCTTGCCGTGGTCGTCAAGCCAGTCCCAGTAGACGCCCTTGCCGTTCTTGAACGTGTCTTGGGGCAGGGGAGCCGCTCCCGTCAAGGGTGCGTGCAGCCCGATCACGATCTCGGTGGCGGTGACGCCGGTTCGGTTGCCGGCGATCGCCCCACCGGTGGTCCCGCCGGTGGTCCCGCCGGTGGTCCCAGAGGTAGGACGCGCGGTTGTGCCGCCGCCTCCGCCGCCTCCCCCGGCCGTGGGCCCCTGGCTCGCGGACGTGGCTCCCTCGGTGGGCGACTGGCCGCCGTCCGGTCCCAGACTCCCTTCCGTCTGCTGAGCGCCCGGGCTTTCGGCGCTCGGCTTAAGGCTGGTCTTCTGGCCGCAAGCGGCGGCGAAGACCATCAGGAGGAGCAAGCCGAGAACAAGCTTCCTTGCCGTCAGCAGTTCCCTCATCGAAACCCCCTTTGACGCGTCGGGTGACTCGGGACTCGAGGACCACCCTCACCATCCGACCGGGAGCCACCTGTGACGCAGGCGACAGGATATGTGACTTCGGCATCGCTTCCCAGTATTCCTCCCGGATTTCCCACAATTTCCTCCTCCCGGTTCTGGTCGCTGCCGCGCGGAGCAGTCCGGCCACGCGCCCACGGAGGGCCTGCCAGGGGTGGTGGCCTTTTGCCCGCCCCGACGCCATTCCTCCGGCGGGAGGCTCGGTTCGCTCCAACGGGTCTACGCGGTGGTACCCGGGGCGAGCCGCTCGCGGAAACGCCGCTCCTGCTCCCCGGCGGTGGCGAAGCCGATGTTCACCAGAGCGGGGAACACCTCATCGGCGTAGGTGATGGCGCAGCCCATGAGACGGTCCACCTCGTCCTCGCTCACGGCCTCCAGCGGTACTGCTCCCATGAGGAAGATGTCGCCCAGTTCGTCCAATACGTAGCGAAGCCCGTAGGTGGCCGAGTTGTGACGAAGCAGCACTCGGTAGACGTCCTCGCGCGCATCCTCGGGCGCGCGCATCACGAAGCACTCGACCAGCAGCGTCCGCTCGCGCACCAGCAGGTGAACGCCGACCTCGGGTTTGTGCGTCCCGGGCAAGTGCAGGAAGAAACCGCCCGGCGGATACTCCTCGGCCTCGATCCTGGTGTCGGCCAGGTAGCGGCGGATGGCTTCCTCCGCGCGGACGCGCAATTCTGTCGAGGTCACGCCCGTCCCATCCATTCACCTTCCGCCGAGCGCCCGACAAGGTCTTCGTAGGCTTCCAGCACCCTGGATGCCGTATCTTCCCAGCAGTATCGAGCGGCCAGCCGCGCACCGGAAGCCCCCAGGACATCGCGCTGGTGAGGGTCATCCAGCAGATCCTCCAGCGCCCGCGAGAAGTCGGCCGGCTCATGTCCTTTCACGAGCCGGCCGGTGGCCTGGTCGTCCACGATGTAGTTCAAGCCGCCAACTGCCGAGGCGATCACCGGCACCCCGCAAGCTTGGGCCTCCAACGCCACCAACCCGAAAGACTCCGAATAGGACGGCACAATGAGCACGTCGCAAGCACGGTAGAAAGACGGCATCGCATCGTGCGGAATCGGCTCCAAGAACCGCGCCGCGCCGTCCAGCCGCAGGTCGGCCGCCAAGGCGCGCAGGCGCTCCGGTTCACGCTTCCCGTTTCCGCTCGCCCCCCCGACCAGGATCATCAACAGCCTGTCGTGAAGGTCGGGACGCCGCCGACGCAGATCCGCCAGTGCCGCCAGCGCGATGCTCGCCCCCTTCAGCGGCTGAAGTCGCCCGACGAACCCGACCACCAGCTTGTCCGACACCCCCAGAGCGGCCTTGGCCGCGGCCCGATCCCCAGGGTGGAACAGCTCACGGCGCACGCCGGGAGAAACCACCTTCACGCGCTCGGCCGGTGCGCCGTACAGCCCGATCAGTTCGCTCGCCTCGGCCGGGGTGGAGGCGAAGACCGCGTCGGCGGATGCCACGACGCGTGCCTCACCCGCGATGCGAGCTGCTGGTTCCGCCGAGTCTTCCCGGCCTCGCATGAGGTTCTTCACCTTGCCCAACGTGTGAAACGACGCGGCCATCGGGACGTGCCACCGCTCACGCAGCAGCCGCCCCACCCAGCCGGAAAGCCAGTAGTGGCTGTGAATCACGTCGTAGGGCCGGCCCGCAGCCGAGCCGAAGCGCAGCAGAGCGCACAGGAACTCCGAGAGGTAGCGAGGTAACTCGTGCTTGTCGACCGGGCCCGCCGGTCCGGCCGGGACGTTGATCACCCGAGCCGTCTCGGACAGGTCGACCACCCGATCGGCCTTGGGATCGGAGGCGCGGGTGAAGATGTCGGACTCGATTCCACGCCGCGCAAGCTCGTCGGCCAGCGAGCGCACGTAGACGTTCATCCCGCCCGAGTCGCCCACACCCGGCTGGTCCAGCGGTGAGGTGTGCACGCACACGACCGCCACCCGGCGCACCCTGCGGGCCCCGCGCGCGCCCTCGCACTCGGGGTCCAGACGAGTATCCTCCCTGGGCTCTGCCACGCTCACCCGGCCGACCCTCCCGACGTCTCGCCCCAGTCCCATCACCGGGTGCTCATGCTACCGGAGGCGCCGAAGGTCCGCACCGACCGACCGCCGGCCGGCCCGCCCGCCGGAACGGACTCCCGCCCTTGGCAGTCGCCCCCCGGCACGGTGCACGCCCAGAGCATCCCCGCGCCCCAGGGGCAAGGCGGGAGCGCACGGTCCCGCCGGCCTTTCGTGCATCGAGGGCGCGGTCGATGCTCAGCCGCGACTCAACACCAGCCGGTACACCGGCATATCCGTGGCTCCGAAGCGGTACTTGTACTCCTCGGACCCTCGCAGGAAGTCGAAAACGCCGAGGCCCTCCAGGGCGGCATGGCGCACAAGTTCGGTGACGAGCACCAGCCCCGGCGCCAGGGGCCCGAGCGAGCGGTCGAAAGCGGAGTTGTACAGCCCCAGAGTGAGGCCGTAGCGAAAAGAGAATGTCACGGCGGCGGGTCCAGCCGAGGTCTCCAGCAGGTCCACGCGCACGGGATCGGGGACTCCCAACCGGATCGCCAGTTTCCGGAAGAACGTCTCCATTCCGCCATCGAGGAAGCCGCCCTTCTCTCCCGCGCTTGTGCGGTGAAGGCGCGCGAACACCTCAAGGTCACCCGCCAGCCGCTCCGGCGTCGAGGTCCGAACCGTGTAGCCGCCCGTTTCACGCTCGAAGCGGCGGAGCTTGCGCGTCATCTCGTGACGTAGCCGGCCCGGCAATCCGGCGAGGTACCCGTCGAAGCCGGCCCCCAATAAGATCCGAGGGCAGACGTCGTCCACCCCACGTTCCACCCGGAGGCTACGGCTCCTTCCCACATCGGCGATCAGATCCGGCCAGCCACTGTCGGCAGACAGACCCCCGGCCTCGAGACGGTCCCAGTCCCGCCGCTCCAGCAGCACATCCAGAACAACCCCGACCACCTCGGCCCGGTCCTCGGGAGCACAGGTGATTCCCAGGTAGTCGGTCACTTCGGGATCTCCGGCGAAACGCATTCTCTCGCGCCCTACCACGCGCTCGAAATACAGGGGCGCAATGCCCCTGAGTGCTTCGCCTTCGCGGATCGCCACGAGCGCCAACTCGCGGCCGGCGCCGAAATGCTCCCACCAGGTCGACAGGTACTCCGGGCGAGAGAAGACCGTCGCGGCGGGATCGCGCTCAATCAGCCCATCCCACTCTCGGCGCAGTAGCTCGAACTCTTCCGGCTCACCGTAGGTCGTCGCGATCATCGCGCCTCACTCAAAGGCAAAAGGCCCCGGGGGGAGGGGCCTTTTGCCATCCTAGATTGAGCGACAGTGTACCTCACACCGCGCGCAAGAGCCTTATCGGCCGGACTTGGGAGCCTGCTTCGCCTTTGGTTTGGCGGAAGCCTTCGCGGCTACTGCCTTCTTCGCGGCAGCGGACTTGGCCGGCGCCTTGCGCGCGGGCCCGGCAGCGGGCTTCGAAACCGCCTTGGCCGCAGCGGGCTTCCGAGCCGGCTTCACCGGGGAGACCTTGGCCGGTTTGGCAACAGCCCGAGCCGCAACCGGCTTCTTGGCCGCAGCGGGCTTGGCCGGCCCTGCAGCCATTGTCTTCAGCGGAGCGGCGAGCTTGCCCAGTGCGGGCACGCGCGCCTCGACCGTGGACACGATGGCGTTTGCTCCAGCAAGCACCTTCGCGCCGGCTTCGCTCTCGCCGGCCCGTCGCGCAAGCTTCTGGCCGCGGTCGGCCAGATCCTTGGCCACGGCGGCCGGACCTTTCGACGCCGGCGGGTAAATCTTGCCCACCCGCTTCGCCGCCGTCGCCGGAAGCGCCTTCACGCCCTCCGTCACCTCGGCCACGAAGTGCCCGGCCTGCTCGATAAGCGGGCGAGCCTTCGTCATGGCCGTGGCACCGACCGTGACCGCCATGCCCGTAGCCTTCTTGAAGTCCGGAGCGGAAACGATCTTCTTAACAGTCACCGGAGTTCCCCCTTTCTCTTACTCGCTTGCGAAATGGATGTCGGAGGGACGAAGGGGAGCCGGGTGAGGGCTGCAGGAGCCTGCAACTCCGTCCCTCCGACAAAACTGGCCTGGTGTAGTGCGTCCGAAGTTCCCCTACCTTCGGGCGCACCCGCGCCCTCGATGTGTACGGCGAATTCGGAGGCACCACACTACTCCCCTCTCGAAGCCGTCTTCCGCTCCGTCGCCGGTGCGCGCCGTGCCCCACCCGGCGATCGCCCTGCGCGGGCCGGGGACGTGATCTTGGCCGGGACCGCCTTCTCTCTCGCGGCGCGGTTCTTGGCGGCGGCCTCCGCTTCCCGTCGGAAGCTGCGGTAGACCTCGATCAGGATCTGCTTGTGCTTCTCGGTTATGTCCTGCTCTCGCAGAATCGCCGCGACGAGGTCCTGCGAGTCTTGGCGCTCCTCGAGGATGCCGGCCTTGACGTAGAGGGTTTCCGCGGAGATGCGAAGGGCCCTGGCGATGCCCTGGAGGATCTCGGCACTCGGCTTGCGCAAGCCGCGTTCGATCTGGGAGAGGTAGGGGTTGGAGACACCCGCCTGGTCGGCGAGGTTGCGCAAGGATATCTGCGCCACCCTGCGCTGATCGCGGATGAACTTACCCAACTCGCGAACCTTCGCCGCCGACATCACCGCGCTGCCCCTCCTGACGTTTGAACGCCGAATCTCAGCCGAGTCGGGTGTGGGATGGCCCGAGGTTCCCCCACATTCGACCTCACCAAACTAGTGTGGTGCGTCCGAAGTTCCCCTACATTCAGGCGCACCCGCGCCCTCGATGTGTACGGCGAATTCGCGCAAACCACACTAACACGGAGCGTTTAACTGCTGCAAGCAGTTTGCTTGCAGAATGGCGCACCCTGCGGAGACGTCGGATCCGTGACGCAATGGGCGATGAGCGGGGGACCGACTTAGGCGGAGATCGCCGAAAGGAACTCCTCGTCCGCGCGCAGGCACCCGACCGGCTTGCCACCCCCAAAAACGGCGGGGTGTCGAAACTCCTCGAGCGCTTCCCCCGAAATCCATCCCAGGCGGACAAGGGCCTCGCTCGCCGCCGGCGCCGAGGCCCGCGAGGCGCCGTCTTCTACCTTGAGCGCGAAACCCAGTCCGCGAGACAGATGCGCCGCCGCCACGATCCCCTCCGCTCCGGCCTTCACCAGCAAGTCGGGAGTCACCCGCATCGCCGCGGTAGCCAACTCGCCGGTACCGCCAGCCAGGAAAGGCATGGTGCGCATCGCGTGCAGGATGCGAGAGCAGTCCGCGTCGCCTTCCGCCGAGCGCGCGGCGAGGCGCGCGTAGGCCGTGGCCAGCCCTTTCAGGGTCACCCCGTACACCGGCACACCACAGCCGTCCACGCCGTAGGCGAAGGGGACCTCGTCGGCGTACTCCGCGAACAGCTCCGCAGCCGCGATCTGAAGAGGATGCCGGCGCTCTTCGTAGGTGTTCGTGGGCCAGCCGCGCGCCACGCAAGCGGCCAGCATGAGGGCATGCTTGCCGGAGCAGTTGTGAAAGACCGGCCGGGGGCCCTGCCCACCGCGTTCCAGGGCCCTGCGCGACCGGGCGTCAAGGGGAAGCACCGCCGGACAGCGCAGCGCGTCCTCATCCAGTCCGACCTTGGCAAGTATGCAGAGAACCGCCGCGACGTGGACCGGTTCCCCCGTGTGAGATCCGCAGGCCACTGCCAGATCCTCGTCTCCCATCTCCGAGGCCGACCCCATGGCCCGGAGTGAGGCCAGTGCCTGGAACGGCTTGGCGGCAGATCGCGCAAAGATCCCCACGACCGGGTCTCCCGCACACGCCAGGACGTCACCCGACGCCTTCACCACCACGGCATCACCGTGGTGACGGCTCTCCGCCACCCCGCTGCGCACGACCTCGACCATGAGACACGACATGTCCGCTCCCGGCAGAGTTAGACGGGGTCCGCGAGCAGCCGATTGATGCTGCCGCGACCCTACAAGGATAGTGGCTCGATGGTGCGCCGGGCCTATGCGGATTCGGCGGAGACCTCCGAACCCATCACATCGCCCAGCTTCCGCGGACTCCCCGCCTGGTCGTCCTCACCATGTACCGGCAACGTG
>Ga0265292_1003006_pt1 | contig 10866 bp, 9 predicted proteins | sample Munlanlewell296A_FD_189080 | JGI IMG/M metagenome (GOLD analysis project Ga0265292, IMG submission 189080) | Leachate microbial communities from a municipal landfill in Southern Ontario, Canada - Leachate well 296A | ecosystem: Engineered > Solid waste > Landfill > Unclassified | place: Canada... | reverse complement strand
GACCATCCCCGGGTGGTGGGATGGTTTCCAGATGCGCTATCGCCACGGCGAAGCGATCTACGAGATTCAGGTCGAGAATCCGGAACACTGCGAGCGGGGTGTTGCCTTCGTGGAGCTCGACGGCCGGCGCGTGAAAGAAGGCGTGATCCCGCTCGGCAAGGATCTCATCAAGCACCGGGTCCTCGTGCGGATGGGGACATCGGTGCCCGCGGACGAGGATGCCCATCGTGACGACAGAAAACGGGGGAAGGTCAAGGTGATTCCCTCTCCTGAAGAGTGACAGCTTTTCCTCACAATTGGATGATACGAAACATGCCCTCGGTATTTGCACAATCTGTCTCATACTTTTTGCCATCCGAGGACTGTAATTTCAGTTGTCGACAAAGTGTCGACAACTCAAGCCCGTCCTCATCGCCGAATTTCGGTCGCTCCCGGACAAGGGCGGCGCCAAACCCCGGCACCCAACCGCAAAAAAACCTTGCCCCGTCAACCCAGCCAGCGATATAAGCCCTTATCATTTTGAGATAGTTCCTATAAATGAAATTTCATCAGTATGAACAAGATCGCAAATTGCAGCTTGCCGTTGAACGTGCAATTGAAATCATTGGCGAAGCCGCGCGAAATATTTCGAAAGATTTCCAGAATGCGCATCCTGAGATTCAGTGGCGCGGCATTATTGGCCAACGCCATGTTCTTGCCCATGAATACGGAGAGATCAAACAAGAACGCCTGTGGCTGGTAGTTACAGAACGAATTCCGGAGCTTATTAAATTGCTGGAACCTTTGGTTCCGGATAACACAGAAAAGAAATAGAAGAATGCTGATTCGCGAGAATGTTCTCTTTGAAAATAGATGAATGGAAAATAGTAATTGGAGGAAAAATTTGCGGCCTCCAAATTATTGGAGGGGTGGGAGAGTGGCCGATTCCAGCTGCCTGCTAAAAATATCCTACGCTTTTGAAAACATCCTTTGAAATCACAAAATCCTAACAGCTGTAATAACTTAAGTCATTTTTCAAGCGGCGGCAATGACGGTCACTTACTGTATCCAACGGGATATGATGTTACAAAAATGTTACAAAGTTCATTCTATTCCCTGAACCACTGAGAGGCGCGAACCTTGAGTTGGTGACCGTACCGGCAGGCGATTGCACGTCTTCACATTCTTTCCTGAGTTAAACCATGAACACTTTAGTATCATAATTAACAATTATTCCGGAACGCCGAGAAACCTCAATTAAAGGACGGTCGCTAATACGAACCAATATTCCTTTTTGCTTTTGATAGCTCCAGATTTCATCGGTTTCATTTTTTAAGTATATTGCATGACCATCTGTGTGATAATTTTCTTCGGCAATTGTAATCCAATACCCATCTTCCTTTAATGACCTCGAGATCGCATGTTTAATTAAATCTTGCTTGTCTTCTCCATGTTGATACCTCATTTTCTTGGTAATTATAAAATCAACTACTTTGTCTGAAGTAAATTGAAAGATATCCGCTGTGACAGTAGAGAATTTTTCTACATTTGCCATTCGCAAACTAAGAAGATACTCCAATTCATGATCAAGAACGTCAGCCTTTTTCTTTGTCAATGCAAGAGAAGAAGTACAGACTTTAACCCATTCCAAATCAGGCGGATACAGATCAATGCCAATGCCTACGCTGAGTGGGACTGGATAATTATAATTTTGAATATCACTATCCGGAAACTGATAGCCCGGCGGTAGATAATCAGAAGCCAACAAAGGCAAATCAATATGTAGTCCACAACCAAAATCACACCCCCTTAAATATGCACGATGTTGAAATAATCTGTTCAATAATAATCTGACAGGTATGGCCAATCTGGTATCTGCCGACTGCATGAATCGTTCTGTGCATTTCTTAAACTCATTCGATAAGGAAGGAACCATGAATATTGTATTTAAGGCGGCCTCCCAGTGCCTTTTTTCTGCATGATAAATATCAAAACATCGATCATGTATAAATTTATTGCCCTCTGCCGTAGTCCTTAATGCATATATAAAAGCAAAATAGCAATGTACAAGCTTCCAGTCATCTATCTCCATTTTTGGATCGAACAAGGTTTTCAATTGAGAATAATATGTGGGCTCTGATAAAATGGATGCGAATTTATCTCTTGGAGATATTGTTTTATCGTACTTAGCTTTTGAGCTTATCCAGGGAACTGTACTACTGAATTCCATACCATGATCCAATCATAGAATAGACTAACTAGTCTCCGGCGAAAGGTCAAAACCACTATCGGTCAAATATCTATCAATAGGTGTCAAAAAGTCATAGCAAGACAATACAGATAATAATGATTTGAGATCTCTGTTCCGTAATAATTTTTTTACAAGTAAAGCAGCTTTAAGATATAATTTATTTTCATGCGCTCTATGCGAATCGTAGGTTATCAGCATTTCCTTAGGATTATTCAGAAAAAAAAGAAGATCCTTATATAATGAATTACACTTAATGTTTTTCGAATTTGTACAAGGAAAGAGCGTATCAGCAATGTATTCACTAATGCCTTCTGACAACCAATTAGGCAAATGACGACAATACTTATAACTAATGATGTGACCTATTTCATGTAACATTTCTCTCATGTTCAACTTACTGTGACGCGTATCTATCGCCTGCAATTCCGCTTTTTCCCCAGCTCTTTGAATCAGACAATCTTGACAAACGAAACAGGTAGCCCACTTAGGGATTACTGAACCACACATTTGCTTATAGCGTCCGCGATCAAAGAAAAGGCAAATATTAAAACCTCTCAATCGAATATCAAATTTATCGTCAATTAATTGAACAATGTGATCAATGAAAGCACAATATTCGACCAATAGATCATCCCGTGCTCTCGTGTCATAATAAATATCGTAATCACCATTCTTCTTTATGAAATGCATCGTATCAAGTAGCTTTGCCTCATCATCACTTTCCTTAACCAATATACGTGCCCTAATCAAATTATCAAGCAACTGAGATAAATTATCTCCGCTACCGATACGCGAATCCATGATTTCACGCATCGATCGCGCTGTAGAACAAAAAGCTATGATATCGAACGCTGCCTTACTAGTTTCCCATACTTTATTGTGTCCGTGCGTTACGAAAAAACGCTCTGACTTTGTGTAAAGCGAACATTCTCTCCATAAGATGTATTTCATACATTGCTTGACTTTTCATCTAAATATTTGACAGCCAACAACTTAAACATCCGCTTAAATAACCAACAGCTTTCGCTTTTCTTGAATATATCTCCATTATGCACCTTGTGCGCATTAAGCATACATCCTCCTGCGCACAAGCCTTCAATATCACATCCTTCACACTCGGGTATGTTTAATGCCGTGCGCGAGCAAAATTTATGATATAAGTCTGACGACAACGCCTCTTCAACATCAAAAATGGTTCCATATTTTTCGTTAAAACCAGGACATGGTTTAATATTACCTTCGCAGTCAATACATAATTCGCTACCGCTTGCCATGCAATGACGCATCTTTTTGTTCTTCGTAAATATTTTTTCGTAGGCCCACCGCCATGTCCCATCCATTTCGACTTTATGCGCCTTCGCAAATAATTCGGCCTCCATAAGTCGCTTCGATATCTTATCGTAGGAGACACTAAATGCTAATCGCTTTCGTTCGGCAAAAGCAGTATTAAGATTTAAAAATATATTCTGTTTGCTTGCAAAAGCAATCAATTCATTTAAAGCATCAATATTATGGTCTCCTATTGTACAAAGAAATGACAGCGGTTTATAACCCACATCAGTCATTGCCTTAATTCCTCTTATTATAGAATCGTATGAACCCTTTCCATTTATTTGCTTTCTAACTTTATTATGAACTGCCCTAGGCCCGTCCAAACTGATTGAAACGGCAGTACGAGTTTTATTAAAGAAAGTTGCTCGCTGCATATTAAGTAACGTACCGTTAGTAACGATTCCAATTCTTGTAATAAAACGATGGCGAGAATCAGTTTTTAACGCGAACAAAATTGATTTTTTTAAAACATCCCAGTTCAATAACGGTTCCCCACCAAAGAAAGTTATTTCCCCTTTATTTTTTGTTTTGCGGAGAATATTATAATATTCACTAATAGCTTTTTTTGCGATCTCCAGAGGCATTTTGGTTTGTTTTTCCTTCAGTGACATGAAACAATAACTACAATTCATATTACAGCTTTCGGAAACACATAATCGCAAATGTCCGATGTCATGACCGGATTGCTCACTAGCAATTTTCATGTAATTGGTTTTTTCATCGCAACCCGGTAGAACTATGAGGCCGCTCGATAAAAGACGTAAAACAATTTGAGATGGTACGCTAAAATACGATGGAGTAAATACATGATCGCGTTTCTCGTTCAATAAGCATGCTAGTTTAGCGCTGACAAACATACCATTTCCAATCAAAGTATGATATACAATGCCCATGCTGTTAGCGCTATTTATTATGGAACGATAATATTCCGAAACTTTGAACTGTTTATCGCTTGATTTCATCAATCATCTCCGCAAGTACATATTCTTTTAGAAACGCACATGAATCATTATGTCCTTTTTCTAATTTAGTATGATATCTATATTGAAGGATTCCTGCGAAATTACAATATCTATGAAGGAAGCAACGTGAACATTTCGTTGATAGATCACTAAACAGATCATTGAAATTCTCTTGCCATGCCACATTATCTTCATCGAAATACGTACTTAATGATCTCTTTGAAATGGGTGTACTTCTAAATAATGTTGGGTATATCCCTCCATCAGTGGAGATGGATATTGATCTTAGCAAATCATATTTATTCATTGCGACCGACATTCGTTTTTTCTTAATACGTGTAACAAGATTTGTACAACATCCACCAAGATTGATTTGGTGTTGCTCAGAATATTTCACAACATCTTTATATGCTTCTGCCAATCGATTGATGTTTAGAAGTTTATTTTGCATGTAGAGCACGTCTAGGTAAATCACTTGGACATTATTCTCTTTTGCGACGTCAACGATATCTCTTAGTTTTGAGATATTACTATTCGAAATCACGGCGTTGATTTGTTTATAAACGCCGTATTTGTTGGCTAGATTAAATGCATTTTGGATTTCATCAAATGTACCCTCATTTTTACTTGATCTTCTCAGTTTATCATTAATGTCTTTCATACCATCGCAACCAATATGAAGCTCAACATCGTATTTTTTTAGAAATGGCATCATCTCTTGTCTCAGCAAGCGGCCATTTGTATTTATACTCCAAACAATACGTTTTCTCTTATGGTGTAGACCGAAGTTAGATATTAATGTTTTAATCAGATTCCATGTGATGAGAGGTTCTCCACCATAAAAATTGATATGATAGCTTTCACACAACCGATACCGACTCGCCAATTCTAAGAAATCAGCAATAACATTCCTCGCATCCTTATAGGGCATGACTGATTTCCTAGATCTGTATTTACCGATTTTGAATACATGACAATAGGCACATTTATTATTGCAAATGTTGCTTACTTCGATGCGAAGAGAAGCACGCTGTTTTTGTGCTTTTATCGAACGATTGTTTTTATCGATAAGTGTCGTTCGTTTATTTGTTAAATACGATTGGATACTAGATAGGATCTTGGCTACATTATTCGAGGATCTTTTTTTTAATTCGGCAAATGTCGGCTGTGAAACTTCAAAAAACATTCCCGCTAAATCATAAAATAAAAAATAAGCTCCTCCCCTTTCAATTGTATAAATGCTATCGATGATTCCATTCTGACGGAAACTTTTAATTGTCATTCAGGATATGATACGTAGCATCACGTATTCCTATTTTTCTTATTTGCGCTGTCGTATTTTGCATAACCCTTACATGGACCAACACAGTCACCATGATTACAGCGACATGGTCCCTTGCAAGGCCCTTTACACGGGCCTTTACAGGGACCCTTACATGCAGCAACCGAATATTTATCAATGGACCGGCCTTGATCTAGAGGTTTTATCCAATAGTCTTTTTTGTCTGTTTTAGTCTTTTCTTCGGAGTCTTTTTTCTCAACGCTTGGAATTTCTTGTTTGCGTGCTCCGATTTCTTTTATCTTCATTTTTTATCTCCTCATGTCGTTTTGATTCTCGCTTGAGATAACATTATTAATATAGATAGTCAACGTTTCTTCAGTAACTCAAGCTTTATTGTGTAGTCCATCGTCTAGGGTAATCCCACAGACTATGACCTGCCGCATGTCTCCGACCTTTTCATGGTCGGACTACTATATGGGGTCAAATCTTAATGCTCGTAGATAACAAGTATGGCGGTTATTGACTGTCTAAAAACTTGAACAACTTTGACGTTACTGATGTGCAGATTTTCGAACGTCAGCGAAGCGCCTCTTCCAAATTCAACGATATCACTTTGTTGTCCGAAAAAGGTTCGCTAAACGTTACGATTGCCGTTCAGACTGTTAAAGACTACTCAGATGAAACTAACCTCTGTCCACACTACTTCAGCCTTACCTTTTTCCCCGGGATCGCCTTCGACGGCTGATCTTGTGCCAGCACTTGTAATAGGTCTGTCCTTGCAACAAAACACATGCCATTAGCGGGCATTCAAGCATCGACGTTCTTCAGAGAATTTAAAATTAATTCATGTGAATCAAATGATAGTTAGAAGTAAAAGAGTTTTTTGTAATTTTCTTACATGTCCCATAATCTGATTTCATATCAAATGGTATGCATGAATAACTATCAGTGAAATGTTTTGTCTCGCTTAATTTGATAAATGCAGAAACCAATTTTTGTGAATCCCTTGCGGAACGATTTCCAGCCGACACAGCGTCTGTAAACAACACCCATTGGTTATCGTGATAAATATATACTAGGCCTTTGAAATTATTAGGCTCCTTAAATCCTGCGAAACTCTTATTGTTAGAGAAAGTTATGTCCCATGCGGGTACGTATATAATTCTATGGTCTAGTTTATTTCCATTTTCATCAAGTCCTGATAAATGGATCATATAATAATCCCTATCTAGCAAATCAAGGATGGCTGCCATATAAGTCGATTGTTCGGCACAGACGCCTCCCCCACCTATAGCTAATGCTTCGTCAATTGAAAAACTTGTAAATCCCCAATCCCATAATAAATTCCACGAAAAGTATTTTTTGTAGTTATCGATATCGCACTGTTGTGTATGTGCTGTTCGATCATCGCAGTTAATATGACTGGCTATGAAAGCAGTAATTGGGCTTAACGTGTTCCCTCTTATGTTGATTTGTTGCATCAACAAATGGCTTAATCCCGTATGAATCCGTCGAATGTTTTCTTCTAATTCGACCGGGTAATTATTGAAGGCCTCTTGCCATTCACTCATTAAATCGTGATCTGTTTCAAATCTATTGGAGTGAAATATGATGGGCCCAAGTTTTTTTTCAAAAAGAATCGCCGTTCTTCTTTCTGCTTGATTCAATTCTGACAATTTCTTTAGGTATTTCAGAATTTTTCTTTCCTGCGGCTCTAGAATAGGTAATTCAGTTTCGTTGAGATGCATAATATCAATCAATTCTTTCAGAGATTTACTTTCAGGCTGTTTGTCAACAAGTGGAGACCATGAGTCTGTTTCATTGAATATCAGTATTGGATGACAATCGATGTTTGCTATTTCTTTGTTTTCCATATTCAACATCGAGATGGCATTGTTGGATGTAAGAATATACGCATTGCTATCGGCACAATACAGTATAAACGATTTTTTTGTATGTGATTGAGATTCGATAGAGTATATTAAGGAAGCTTTCTCTAAGGCCGTCATTTGCTCCTGCAAATTTATTTTGCCGCTCTCAGATAATTTTATCAAAATAGCTGTGGGGGGCAAAATTCTTCTGTCGAGTAGTGGAAAAAAGGGAGCGCTTCTAGGATATCTGTCTGACTCTTTAATAATATTTAATTTCTTAATTTTGTTAATGGAAAGACGTGAATAAATTATAGGTTGGTCTTCTCTTATTTTTCTTATTGTCTCTATATCCGCTTTTAAATACGTTTCCGGATGCTTAACAAAAATCAATCGGTTGGCATATATGGCGTATTTGTTAACCAGGTTTTCATGGGTTAACAATTCATTCCATGCTTTAACGTGTAAAGATAAAGCATCATTTGTTTCTGACGCCAAACAAATATTATTATGACAGGTTGATAAATACAGCAGAAACAAAAGACAATAAAATGTTGATCGTATCTTCGTCATTTTCTCTTTTTTGTTTTTCCTGTGGTGGATAAATGCCCTTACCTTTGATAATTTGATTTTCACCTGTGTTAATGGTTTCATAATTAGTCCTGCTGACTATTAGCAGTTACTCCCGACTTTGACACTTGGAAAATAAACTTCTGATATTACGGTAAGTTACGGGCACACGACCGGTTTGTGCCACTACATTTTTGATTTTTGTTGGAAATCGAGCACCCGGATGCCGCCCATCATGTTGCCCAAACCCCGGCACCCAACCGCAAAAAATCTTGCCCCGTCAACCCAGCCAGCGATATAAGCCCTTATCATTTTGAGATAGTTCCTATAAGAGATATCCGGAGGCGATTGACCGTACCCCATCTTTTGGTCCAGCTGTAACCCTACGAGTCCAGGGTTCCGTTTAAGAGAAACTGCTCAGCATAGGCCGCCGGCGTTGCGTAGTTCAGCGAGCTGTGGCGGCAGGACTACAACGACAATCGCCCACACAGTTCATTAAACAATGAGACGCCAAATGCATTTGCAAAACAACACCACAATCAGCTATGCGCCTGACGAAATACGGAACTGAAAATTGGCCCAATTAATGGGGGAAGGTCACGATAAATAGCCTGACCATGACGCCTGTGCAAACATTGTCTCCGCTTGTCACGACGAGTGTCGTAACACCCGAACTTTCCGGGAGCGCGGTGAGTGAAGAGGGCACCATTGCCCCTGAGCTTGCCGAGACATCTCCGCCCACTGTCGAGACTGGAGATAGGAAAAAGCCGGCTGTCTTCTTCCTGTCGGGATATTATGTCCACTCAATTCACGAAGGGCGCGCGGGCTGGGTGAGGGCGACAGGGGCGTCATCATTTCTGGGCGCGGGGTTGTTCGAAAGATTAGGTGAAGGGGTCGAGGTATTCGACTCGCTCTATCCTCAAGGCGGATATGTCGATCCCAATTTGCCGCCGCACGTCATGGATGGTCTGCATCGTCTCTTTTTTGCGATATCATTGTATGATTATCACTTCGTCGAGGTTCAGGCCGCCACGTCAGCATTGAGAAGGCTGTTCCCGGATGCGCGGCTCGTCCTTGGCGGCGCGACTGTGAACAGCAGCAGGGACATCAGGGCGTTGGCCGGTTTCTTTCCCGATGTGGATGCCCTCGTGAAGGGCGACGGAGACAAAATATTTCCCGAGCTGGTCGACCTAATGTCCTATGATCGGCTCGACCGCGAAGCTGTTTTGCGCCTCAAAGGCGTATATGTGAGAGATGGTTCGTTCGTGCACTGCAACGACGAGAAAAACGAACTGACATCAGATGAGTTCAATTCCCTCCCGATTATTGTAGACCCCACAAAATCCGTGGTCGATGCCCTCCGTTTCGAGGGCTTTCTCGACATGTCGACCAGCAGGGGCTGTGTCCACAATTGCAGCATCTGCAGCCTTCACTCTCCCTCGGGCTTGTTCTGGTCGGCCGAAAGAGTCGTCGGGGAATTGAGGCGCGCCAGGAAGCTGATAGGGAGCGGGCGTCTGCCGGCCGAAGCGAGAAACATACGTTTTACCGATGCCGACTTCATCCAGAACAGGCAGAGGGCGAAGGAGCTCTTCCGCCTCGTGACGTCTGATCCGGAGGTTCGCGGATTCTTCAACTTCATGTTCGATGCCAGCGTCGCTTCATTTTACGGGGCTGGAAAATTGGACGCGGAGCTCCTGGATCTGATCGAGCGGGCAGGGGTGAGTAAGGTCGTACTCGGCATCGACGGTTTCACCGACGGAGCCCTGAAATTTCTCAGGAAGGGCTATACGTTGAAGATGGCCGAAGCTCTGCTGGCGGAGCTGAAAGAGAGGCATGTGAATGTGAAGAGCTATGCAATAATGACGTACCCGCAGATGGACAGGGATTCACTGCTCGCAGGCATAGCCAATATGTTGCGCGTCTCTCATGACTTCGACGTCATGTTCGAGGGAACTATCACCTATCCGATCGCCAGAGAAGACAATGCCGTCAAGCCGCTGGCGGCGGATCCGCAGTACGTGGAAGCCGACGGCGCCAGATTCATGCTGCCCGCTGCACTGAAGTTGAGAGATCCCGCCCTGCAGAGGGATCTTGACGCCGCCCTTCAGATCGAGCTGTTCGGGAAGCCGATGCTTCGCGCATTGAGCGAGATGGGAGATCCTGTATTGCGGAAGTGGCGCGAGGCATTCATTTCGGACAGCCTGGAGCACAGCAGGTGGATCGATGTCGAAGGAAGACATCGATTCGGTTTCAGGACCGATATTCCTGAAAATCTCACTATAGAAGACGTGAATCTGAGTCATGGCTCCACTCGGTACGTCGGCAGGATGGCGGTGCTCCGTCTCCTTTACAGCGCACTCAAGGTGGCATCATTCGACGACGCACAGAGAAGGGAATTGCTTGAACGTTATAACAGTTCTGCGAAGGCGGGTCCGCATGAAAGAAAGGCCGAGGATCTCGACCTCGTCACCTCGGCGTTCATATATATGTGCGTACACAGCTGTCCCAACGTTGAAAAGCTAGGTTAATGTAACCATTTGTAATAACAGCGCAATTGGATCAAAATGAGTTTTTTCGACTTCAATTCTATTTCGTGTCATCGGCACCCTTTCGCGTATCTGC
>Ga0265292_1003005_pt1 | contig 10869 bp, 2 predicted proteins | sample Munlanlewell296A_FD_189080 | JGI IMG/M metagenome (GOLD analysis project Ga0265292, IMG submission 189080) | Leachate microbial communities from a municipal landfill in Southern Ontario, Canada - Leachate well 296A | ecosystem: Engineered > Solid waste > Landfill > Unclassified | place: Canada... | reverse complement strand
AACCGCTCTCAGACGATGAGTCAACACGATACACAGACCAGCCGCTTTGCAAAAGATTTACATTCGTAAATGTGTTCGCCGTTTTTAACGCTACCGAGTTCTCTGTTACTGTCCCGAATACTACGCCCGTTGACGCCTCTATTCCCGTCGCTGTTGTTGTCTCGGTTGATGCGGATGCGGTTGCTCCGTCGCCATTATACGGTTTTGCATGAATCGTGTATGCTTTGTTCAACTCTAATCCCGTAAATTGATATACAGTCGTTGAGGTTACTGAATGAAACCCGGTGTCCGCATCCGCACCCGTTGAAACACGAATTTCTGATAAACCAGCACCGAGATTGCTAAAATTAGAATCCGGCTCTACACTATCAACTTGACATTTTATTGTGTTTGAACTAATCTCTAATTCTCTAATTCTCTTGCTGTCCTGTATTTTCGTCCATTTACTTGACTGTGTTCCATAAACCGTCTCCGTGCCCTGACTGTTCTTCGCCTTCACTTTTACAAGATACTGCGAATTGGCGGTAAGCCCCAAAATTGTCTTGCCAGTCCAGTTCGCCTGAAGAGCCCAATAGACAGTCACTCCAAGCGAGCCGTCCGCCTGGACAAAATATGTAGTCGCCCAATTTATTGGGCTTGAACATATTCCTACCGCATAAAGTGTACTGCCGGGATTTGCTCCGACATTGAATGGATTTGAGACGTGTAGTTGCACGGTCCCCGTGCTTACTGTTGATGAAAACGCTGACGTTCCAGGAACCTCTGCCAGAGTCCAGCCGGTTGTCCAGCCAGTCATTGGTTGAAGCGTACCGTTCCGGTTCCTTGACCACGACTTGAAATAATATGTTGTGTTCGGCGACAAATTCATGTATGTCGTATAACTGGTTAAATCGCTCCACCAGTATTTGATAGTGCTTAAGGATTGGGTACTTGGGGATATGGTATTATATATATCGCCGGTACCGTTCGTAGGTTCTGACGGCTCACCGGAATTGCTTGCTGTCAGCGTTATTGCTGAAGTAGTCGCATTAGCGTCATAACCAACTACGCCCGGATTGGTAAATGCATCCGTCTGTTTCAGCCGTACTTTGTAATACCAGGTACCTGCTTCTGCTAACTCCAAACCGGTTGGCGACTGTATCTTGGTTAATTTTATTGTTGAAGATACCCACCCGCTCGGCGTCTTCTCTTTATTCCGTGCTTTCACTCTAAACTGGTATGTAGTATTTGCCGTTAAACCGCTTCCGAATATGTTAGCCACGCTATTTCCGTCTTCATCACGCCAATAATCATCCTGATATGTTGTCTTTACGCTGACCGCTTCAACACCGCCGACGCCTTCCTTATACCGCTCCCAATATGTCCCGTCGCCTGTGCCCTGACTTGTCAAATCGGGCGCTGTGCCGGGCCATGTAACTGACAAATTCGCATCCGTCGTCGTTATTCCCGTAACATTTATCACCAACGGCGGATCTATCAGCGTGCAGGATGAAAAGCCCGTTGTGTAATATGCGGTCGGTATCTTGTCCATATTTATTGCACGCACCCTGAACTGATATGTAGTGTTATGGATAAGTGCGGTGCCGCTTGCTGACGAAAATGTGTCTATCAGAATTCCCTCATACGTGCTTGTGCTTTTATCTATTATTGTTATAAACCCGTTTGAGGATGCCTCTACATCATACCAAGTCGCCGTGCCCGCAGGATTGTTACCGCCCGACCAGGTTACCGTTGCCGTTGTATACCCGATACCTGTTACCTGTAAATTTGTGGGCGCATCAGCCAATGTGTACGCGCCGGTGTCTTCGTTCGTCTCCCAGTTGCCCGCTGATATTGTTGATACGTTTATACCCGCTAAGTTCCGGCTTATTGCACGAGCATAATACTTTTTGTTCGTTAACAAGCCCGTAAATGTTTGTGATGAATAACTTATCCAGCCGCTGTCGCCGTTTAACACCGACCAGTTTGTTGAATCGCTGCTTATTTGCACCCAGTATTTTGATGCCGCGACATCGCTCCAGTCGGCATTCAGTTCGCCCATTGCGGTAGGGCTGCTGAAATGTATGTCCGCAGGCGGCTGCGGATATGTTACTGTCGTTACCGATACTCCATACGGCGAGCCGGTGCCGTCGGGACTGCGCGCTTTCACTTTTACGTAATAGGTGGAATTCCAGAACAAACCCGTTATGCCTACTACGCTGCCGTCGCTCTCTATATCACCCAATAATTTGGCGTTCCAGTTGACTTTCGTATCCCAGCACTCTACCGTACCTGTTGACCGGTCGGTTTGGACATAATATATGGGATTAAAACTGATTACCGTGCCTACCGCTACCGCATACTGCGTTACTTCGGAATTTACAGGACTCTCAGCCTGTATCTCTACGCCGAGCCGGTTGCGCGGGTCGCCAGACGGGCGCGCTAAAATTGGCGCCACCGGTGTTGTAGGCAGCGTTACTTTCGCGGTATACGTTATCGTGGAATTACATAAGCCGTCGTAATTCCGGCTGTTGCTGATGAAATAATATGTCGTGCTCGGCGACAGGGCTGAGCCGGTGCCGTTATACATTGTGTAATACCAGTAGTCAGTGTTCTTCACCCACACGCTGCTGCTTACTCCGGTGGTTGTCCACTGGTATGTGTCTATGCATATCGTGTAATTTATACCGGACATACCATCTGCTAAATTACTGTATGTCCCCGTCGCGCGGATGGCTATGCTTGAGCCGTATATTAAATACTCCGCTCCCTGGATAGGCTCTATCTTCATTCCCTTTACAAGTGGGCCTACCGCGTCGTTTTCCAAGCCCTCGTAGTTACGGCTCTTTATTGTGAATGCATATGTCGTGTTCCCGATTAATGCGGGCGAACTTGCAGGGTTGTTCTCGCTCCGCGTCCAGATCTTGTTCGGTATCCATCCGCTTGCCCACGGGCTGCCTTCCGAACCGTTTTCTTCAAACCATAACCCTGAACTTCCGCCGGAAATGTTACTGAACGTCTGGGCGCTCAAATTTATGGTTACGGAACTGCTGTTGATTGTCCATACGTTGTCAGACAGAACCGGCGTTTCTATCCTCGTATATTTCGGGTTGCTGTTGTTCAATACCGTCCAACTGGTCAACTGTCCTTCCGAGTTCATTGCCGCCACTCTGAAATAATACGACTTATTCGCCGTCATTGAAGATACGGTTACGGAATTCACAATTGTTTCTTCCGTGGACGCTATTACGCTGAAATTAAGCAGCGTTGATACCTGCACTCTGTAAGTCGTGCCTTCCGCATTGTTCTGCGTCCAGGACGGCTTTATTGAATATGTCGTAATATATACCGTATCAAATGTGCCGGGAACGTCCGGCTGGTTCGCTAACGTCGTTTTGCCGGCGAAACTGCCCGTGCTTATTGCACCCGCATAATTGCGCGCCAGCAGCAAAAACTGGTATGACGTATTTCCGCTTAAATTCGTCACCGTGAGCGGAAAACTCCAGTTCGTAAGTGTCTGCCACACTATTCCGGTATCAAGCGTGTTGCTCACCTGGACATAATACGTAGTACCCCAACTTTTTAACACCTTTATCGCGTATTCTACAGACGATGTATTGCCGTCGTCGTTCTTCGCTACCTGGATGGACGAGCCCGACAACCCGGAAAGATTCGGCGCAAGCGGGAGGTTCACAAGCGTTATCGCCGTCACTGATGACGTCCACTGCTCGTTACCTAACGTATCTTTTGCCTTCACCTGGAAATAATAGGTCGTGTTCATATTTAAACTTGTAGTTGCGGAGCTTGCTCCGCTAAACCAATCCGTTGTCGTTGTAACTTGTGTTTCAAAATTGCTGCTCGTGGAATATCGCATCACGTACGGCAACGACGCAAGTCCGCTGCCCGCTGCTCCGTATATGTCCGCAGGGTCGTTGGCTGTATTCCAGTTAACCGCACAGTATGTTGAATACGCCACTACTGATGATATGCTGTGCCCCGTCGGCGGCGCAGTATCTATTTTTACCTGATATGTTGAGGAATTCACACTCCACTCGCCGTAAGTGTCTGATGTCTTTATGTGCCAGTAATAATTGCCGTTGTTGATAGCCGTTGGCGGCTGGTAGTTTGTAGTCGCAGACCCTTGGTCTGCCGAATCGTGTATTATGTTTCCTGTAAAATTATATGGTGTAGTTGCCGATTTATCGGCGCTTGTAGATAACTGAACCCTAAACCCTGTCTGGCTGTCCGCTTCGTCGTCCACGAAATTCCATTTGAAAACGGGTCGGGATGAAGATATCCAGACCTCGTTGGCAGGACTTACAAGATTCGGGGATGTGGCTGTGTTCGTCGCATACTGGATTGTTACTTCGTTTAATTGCGGTGTGTTCGTTGAATATATTGTTGTAAATGATGAAATGTACTGAATGTAACGGAAACGCGGTGATGCTATCGGCGTGCCGGTGGCTACTGTGTACCATTCCCCTGTCGGAACTGCCGATGAATTCCAATCGCTCCACGTGCCGTCAGGCGTTGATGTGTCGCCGGTCTTCGTTTTTAACTTTATGCTCGTTCCAGCAGGGATGCTCTGCCCCCACGAGACCTGGCCCCAACGAGTGCCTTTCTTGCCGGTGTCTATCGCACGGGATTGGAGTTCTCCCGCGGGATAATAACAACCTTCTTCGGTCCCCACCGAACTTATGGACGGCTCAGTGGCGGCGTATTTGCGAATCCGAATCCAGTCAACTTTAGCATCCTGTGCTGTATTTGCGATTGTTATTTTTTTATTATTTAAGCTGTTTACAGAGCTGTTCGCAAATTGAACCCCATTTTTATAAAAATATGCTGCCGATGGTAATACCGCCATGGATAAGATATCATAAGTATTATATGTCATACCTACTGCTGAAATAGCAGTTCCAGTAACCGTGTCTTTTACATTATATCTCGCTTCCCACTGCTGGGCATCTGCTGTTCCAACTTCCGCTCCAATACTCCATGTTACTGTATCCGTTCCCCAATCCCCATATCCAACCATGAGTTCTATCGTGCCTGTCGCCCCAGTATTCATCGTTCCCTTCGTTTCAATAATTTTGTTATTTGAAAACGTTGAATTTGATACAATGTGATGTCCCCAAGTTGGTGAAGGAACACTTATTGTGAGTATGCCATTTGCTACTGATATTCCCGTTCCCGTTGCTGTCCATTTGCCTGCATCAAGTGAACTACCGAGAAAATCATCAAAAAATTCAAAAGTATTATCTCCATTTTGCCCAGCACTGGCACCGAGATTGCCGTAATACATATAAATTGTGTTTGCGCCTGCTGTGAGAGTTGAAAGACGGATCCAGAAACCTTTGCAGCTGGCGGTGGTAGTGTCCGGGTCTATCCAGTACGGAATCGTTGTGCTTGCAGTTGACGGCGTGAACCGGAAATCAGCCATTGTTGCCTGCGCTTTGTTTTTTATATCTGTCCAGTTAGAACCAAACGCACTCGTCGGCACCCACACCTGATAATCTGCAAGTCCACTGCCGCCGTTACTTATATTTATCGCCCTGCGATAACTCCAACCTGTAAGCCAAGCAGCGCCGCCTGATGATGTTGAAATTTCAACATACGCCGCAGCGCCGCTGCCCTGCACCGTTACCGACGACTTTGTCAGCCCGTTGCCGAAATCGGTGTTTGTGGTATCAGTTGCACCTTGATAATTACTCTGGTATAAATATGGTCCTTTAATAAACGTTGTCCCATTTGCGGCATCATCGCCGTTGTAGGTCTTAATATGCAGATAATACGAGGTCTGCTGCGTAAGTGCGTTTTGTGATAGTGCGCCCGCATTCCAGGTATTGGGCCAGGTGCTACTCGCATCCGTATCAGTTGTATTCCATTCATACATTATTTTTGCATAAGTTCCCGCTCCAAAAGTCGTGCTGAATGTGAATAACGATGTCCCGTAGACCGTGCTGGTTGACTTATCGCAGGTTACATTGGTGTTAGTCGGTGCTGTTGGCAATGTGTATCGCTGGAGTCCTCCCGAAAGGGAGGATTCTTTCAACCACGGAGTGTCCCTTACCTTTACCTGGCAACTGTATTGAGTGTTTGCCGTCAAACTGCCATTTATGAACGTGTTCCCTCCGCCATATGACTGGTTTCCCGCAGAACCGTTGAAATAATACTCTATGCCGTCGCCTTCGTTGTCCGCAGGTGTCGTATTGGATGTCCATGTTATCTGTGTTTCGGAATTCGCCACACCTGAAGCCATATCTCGTGAAGGCACTGTGTTTGCCGTGTATTGTATCGTGCAATCATTTTGTAATGCGGAATAATTTGTGTTTGTAGTCGTGAATGTTGAGCGGTACTGGACATAACGGTAACGGTTGAGCGATGAGAGCGCCGAACCGCTGCCGTAAGGACCAGAATAAGCAGTCCAGTAATACGGCGATGTTACCGATGATGTGCGGACATAGAAGTTTAACGATGTCCCCGTCGGTATTTCGCTGCTTGAATAAATATTCTGAAATACCGTCCCGTTTTCACCGGTGTCTTTCACAGATGAAACAAAATCTCCGGAATTATAACACGGCCCCAACGCATCGCTCAAAATCTCGCCCGATGAAAGCGCCCTGCTGGATATACGCACTTCGTCTATTCTTCCGGCAAAAAGCATAGTAGGGTCTTTTTCATCACGCCAACCAATCATCAAAGGACGATTATTTTGATAAACTGTAATTGTTCCGGAACCAGATCCATCTTGAGCTCCATTAATATAAAGTTTTAAGTTGTTTGCATTTCCTGTCATGGCAACATGTGACCACTGATTTAATGTAACCGCACTTCCGCTGATTGCATTTATTCCTGAACTACCGCCACCACCTACCCATCCTTCTAACTTTGCTGCTGGAGACAATCTCATCTCATAATTGGCCAGATACGAGTTGCCACCCTCAACTTTTGTAGCAATCATCCTGTAATTTGAAGTATTTGTCGGGTAAACCCATGCTTCAACTGTCATCGTAGAGATGTCTAATCCAGAGTTTGCTTTTGTAGACACTTCCACATAATCATTTATGCCGTCAAAACTTAGGGCATTCGCGCCGAATTTTGCGCTGCCGGCGCCTGTCCACATTGAAAGCCCTGCAGAAGTCCCGTAAGTTGATATTGCCACACCGTCATTCTGAGGGCTTTTGCCCGAAGAATCTCTCACCAATGTCCCCGCATCTGACGCAATCTGCGCCGAACTCTCCACACCACTGGATATCCGCACTTCGTCAATTGCCCCTGCCCACCACGGAACATCAGCATCAACATATTTTGCTATCACCAGAGGGGCAGTATTTGTACCCATTGACCCGGTCTCAGCGACACTTGAAGATAATACACCGTTTGTATATAGTTTTATCGCGGCACCATCGTATGTAATTGTGAGGTGCCCCCAGACATTATTTATCAAACCATGATTTAAATTGTGGTCAATTGGGCCATCAAAGCCTGCTGCGCGAAAATCTATCGCACTACCACTTGCTGCGATATCAAACGCCGTGGAATAATTTCCTTTTGAAATTATTCCACCGCTTGTCGATATTTTTTTTATCCACATAGAAATAGTAAATAAGTTTGTGATGTTCAAACTCGCCGCGTTCCCGCAATCCACATAATCAGTCACACCATCAAACTGCAACGCATTCCCGAAGCCGGTCATTGAAGTGGTGTATGTTTGGGTAGCAATGTTCAAGCCACCGTGATTGCCGAAAGCAGACGAATCCACCGCACCGCCCGCATCCTGACATATCGTCGCCGCACTCCGTGCGATATTAGAAATCCGCACCTCGTCTAACATTCCATTCATGAAGTTTTGAGGTGTGGCAATATTTCTTGCACCTATTGCTGCATTTTGACCACCATTAGTTTTGAGACTTGAAGAAATTGTTCCTGAATTTACAGATACTGGGACAGAAATACCGTTAACATAAATTTTTAGTGATGGAGTTGATGAATCGTAAACAGCCACGACATGATACCATTTTCCAGTCTCATTAATCACACCACTTGTTGTGTTGTATGCCCAACCATTTCCACCTGCGTCAATGGCTTGGAAAATCAATTTATTGGCTGCCCAATAAGCGAATTCATAGTTGCCAAGGGCCCCATTATTCATCTTACTTAGAATATTTTGCCAATTTGCAGAGAGGTTGTTTGTTTTAAACCATGCTTCTATTGAAAGACTTCCACCTATTTGTAAGGTTGCGGGATTTCCAAGGTCAATATAACCACTTGTGCCATTAAACAGCATTGATTTGCCGAATGTTGAAAACGGCACAGTTGCCGATGTTGAAGCATTACAGATATAACCCTTGTTGTTGTATGACGACGCATCCGGCGTATAAACCCCCGCATCCTCCGCAATCTGCCCCGCCGAAAGCGCCCCGCTGGATATCCGGACTTCGTCCATGAGACCATCAAATGGGTTAGTATAAGTCCCTGGCCCACCATAAAGACCGCAACCAATATCCCACCCCTGTTGTGCTGTAAAAGTCAAACTCCCCGTATATTGTGGACTTGTGTTCAGCAAAACGCCATCTTTATAAATTTTTAAATAATCTCCGTCAAAAGTCCATGCAAAATGATACCAGTTACCTGATACCATATTTGGAGAAATAGCACTACTCACTGCTCGGTCCACCCCATTAATTCTAACTTCATCCAACGTTATTGCACTGGCTCCATTCAATTGAAACCTTCCATTTGAACTTCCACCACGTCCAATAATCCAATTGTATCCTGTAAGATCGGTAGGTTTAATCCACACTTCGGTCGTAATTTTTGATGGGTCAAGAGATGAACTTGTCAAAGTTTTTACATAATCACTCACCCCATTAAACTGCAATGCATTCCCGAAGCCGGTCATTGATGTTGTGTATGTCTGTGTGGCGATGTTTAGAACACCGCTATTCCCTGAATTAGATGAATCTATTAATACTCCTTGTGAAGCAGCATCTTGCTGAATTTCAGTTGCTGTTTTTGCTGCGCTTGATATTAAAATTTCGTCCATCCTGCCTGTAAAATACTCGCTAGTAACGTAATAACCACCAATATAAAATCCTGATTCCGGGTCCACGCTTGAAGCAAGAGATGTGATTTCTGTACCGTTCTTATACACTTTTGTTGTACTTCCATTAGCAACTATTGCAAAATGTGTCCAATTACTTTTCCAGTTCGTAGTAAAAGAAGCACCCTCCACCCCATTCCATATATATACACCACCCGTCCCATCTTCCCTGAGAACCAGTGTATTCGCTCCAAATGCGCCTATTGTAGTTGTCCACCATCTACGAACACCATTACTGCCACTTGTATCATAAATCCAACCTTCCCAAGTAAAAGTATTATCCTGTGATGTATCAAAACCGAAATTGACATAACCAGTGCCGTCAAAATTTCCTGCATGAGTTCCTAATCTGGAAGATGTTGTGAATGTAGCACCACCGGAAGCCGTGCCTGTACGTCCATTTCCGGATGAATCGTTCCAGTTATTATTCATATGCCAAAGTCCAACCGTATTGGCGTCTGAACTAAATTCGGTACCGGTATTATGGTTGAAATGGTAAAGTGCTACTACTGTTGAGCCGACTACGGTTGAGGGGAGCGGGGCGGGTGCGGAAAGGATTTCGTCAAAATGCCAGAGTCCGACTGTATTTGCATCAGATGTAAGTGTTGTTGCGGGTCCGTTGTTGAAATGGTAAAGCGCCACGACGGTGCTTCCCTGAACCGTGCTTGGAAGTTCGGAAGGTCCGCCGTCGTTCATATGATACAGTCCAACTGTCTGACTATCTGCTGAAAGTTCTGTCGCTCCTGTTCGTCCGAGTTCTATGTAAGCCGCCGTGTCCGTGCTCCGGATTGCCGTCTGCACAAAACTACTGCCAGTGTTAAAATCGTTGAAGGTTGTCTGATACCAGACCGCCGCAGAAGCGGAAGTTAAAGGTAAAAGATTAAAGGTTAAAATAATAATCCAAAATCTAAAGTTTTTCATATCAAAAAATATTGCTTGACATTCCCCCGTATTTTTGTTATACTTTTCCCGGAGGTGATATTATGCCACAAATTGCTATCGAAATTAGACCCGAACAAATTGAACAGGTTATTAGAGAGATGAGTCCCGCTGAACAAAAAGAACTGGAACGGAAACTTTGGGCTATCAGAATGGACCGACTTGTCGGCAAAATGCGTAAAAACGCCAGAAAAAACAAAGTTACACAAGCCAAAATTAACAAAATTTGCGAACAGGTTCGTCAAGAACTTTATGAAAAAAATCGTCGTTGACACCAATGTATTTATCAGCGCTCTTCTGGGCAGTAAATCCTGCCGGCAGATATACGAATTTCTCAAAGAAGATAAATTCCAGTTAGTTATATCGGAAAACCTACTAACGGAACTCAAGAATACTTTAATTCTGGCAAAATTTGAATTCACTGAAGAAGAAATTGATGAGTTAATAGAACACGTACTCCAGAAGGCACAGAAAGTTGAATCAACAATTAAAGTAGATATCTGCCGTGACCCGAAAGATAACATGGTCATTGAATGCGCCATCGCAGAAACAACCGATTTTATCGTCACAGGCGACAAGGACTTGCTTACTCTTAATTCATTCAGAAAAATTCTAATCATAACTCCTCGCCAATTTTTAAAAATTCTGAGGTAACCTAATACCCGTCTTTTTCGTCAAAATGCCATAACCCGACTGTGTTTGCATCCGCTGAAAATTCACCCGCTCCTGTTCTTCCGAGTTCAATATAAGCCGCCGTGTCCGTGCTGCGGATTGCCGTGTAGTTCTTTTCCCCGGAATTAAAATCGTTGAAGTTCATCTGATACCAGACCACAGCATTTAACTTTGCC